>PDWJ01002588.1_pt1 | contig 18935 bp, 12 predicted proteins | sample 1430881 | NCBI WGS metagenome assembly PDWJ01 (sample SAMN01162460, study PRJNA174530) | Oral metagenome, whole genome shotgun sequencing project. | biome: Marine environment; feature: Marine mammal; material: Swab sample of the gingival sulcus; isolation source: swab sample of gingival sulcus...
ATATTACAAGAGGAATGAACATTGAACAAGCAATGGTAAACCACATTGTAGGTGTGTTTTTTGTTTTTAAATATTCAGCTTTTAATCCTTTCATTTTTTCTTTAATTTAAATGGGTTATTTTTAAGAACATATCTTCTAAACTATTTTGTCGTTTTGTTACCTCAAACAAATCAACTTCAGATTTTACTATTTCTTTAATATATTTAGATATTAAATTAGCATCAGACAATTTAACCAATACATTGTTGTCATCTTGATATTGTACTTCTACTCTATTTTTAGAAAAAATATTTTTGACTTTTTCAGCATCACTACAAACTATTTTATACTGTACTTTTTTGGAAAGTTGTTTTTGCATTTCTGATACTTTTCCCGAAAATACATTGGTTCCTTTGTCTATGATACATAAGTACTCACAAGTTTTTTCAACCTCACTCAACTGATGACTAGACAAAAAAATGGTCTTTCCTTCATCTCTCAAACGAAATAATAATTCTCTAATCTCTTTTACGCCCAATGGATCTAAACCATTTAAAGGTTCATCTAAAAACAAAATATCAGGGTTATGAAGCAAGCTTTGTGCTATTCCTAAACGTTGTTTCATCCCTAAAGAATAATTTTTAACCTTTTTATGTTTAAATGAATTTAAACCAACAATCTTCAATACCTCATCAATTCTTACCTCATCTGTATTATAGTATTTCGACAATAGTTTTAAATTTCCATAACCTGATAAATGTTCGTACAAACTGGGAGATTCTATCATAGCCCCAATTTTTTGGTATTGTTTGTAATCATTTTTAGAAAAAGTTTTGCCTTCTATTTTTATTTCTCCACTTTCAGGAAAACATAAACCTAATAGAATACGCATTGTCGTTGTTTTTCCGGAACCATTAGCACCCAAAAAACCAAAAATCTCACCTTTAGGTACGTCAAATGATAAATTTTGAAGTATTTTAATTCCTTTTTGATAAGAAAAATTCAAATTTTTAACTTTTATATAATCCATAATTACTGAATTAGTGTATTACTTTATTAGTACACTGCAAAAGTAAATATTTTTTATAAATAACCAACAAAAAAGTGATTTTTTATTTAAAATAAATAGTATTTAGCTTTAAAATGAGGAATTTATACTCTGATATATTTTCCAAATTCTGTTTTTATATGAAGTAATTGAATATTTTTAATTTTTTGCAATTCTTCAAGTTGGTTTTTTGTCAATTTGTTTTCTCTTAACTTAAAATGGAAATACTCACAAGAAAATATACTAGAATTAAATAGTTTTTTAAAGTCCTCAAAAGAAGTAAAATCTTCTTCTTCTAAATCTCCAAAATAATCATATTGTTCTGTATAATCTAAACTTTTTAATTCTTTTAAATTTGTTGATTTAGAAAGATTTTCTATAAAATTTTGATGGTCATAGCCTGCCTGAACAGTAAGTATTTGAATTTTTAAATTAGGTATATTAAAAAAATCTTCATTAGGAGCTGAAGGAAGTTCAAGTTCTTCAAGATTAGGCATTTTTGAAACTAATTTAGCAATCATTCCATCTTCTTCATCATATTCTCCAATAACACTTTGGTTATGGTCTCCTACATTAGTTAATGCTACTTTAAATATTTTTAGGTTTTCAAATTTAACATCAGAATTTATAATTCGACTAAAATTCCAACTTCTGGTTCCATTTGCTCCTTCGTCCGGGCCTGTAAATATTAGTGAAATGATTTGATTTGGATTTTTAATTAAAAAATCCTGTAAAGCACAAAAACCATAATTATATTCTTTAGGTTCAAATTTGGAAGAAGGAACTGTATAATCATCATCATACCCTTCTCCATAAAAAATTATCTCAAAAAAATCTCCAATTTTTGAAAAACTAATCCTTGGCGAATAGTCCAAATTATATTCAAATTCTGATGAATTATGATAAGCATAAATTTTATTTTGCAATTCAAGTAATTTTTCTTCCATTTGATATATGATTTATCTTTATTTTATTTCAATGCAATAATTATTATCTATAAATTCCTTTACTATTTTATTAAATATCAAAGGTTCATCGATATTTGCACAATGTCCTGCATCATTAATTATCTTATATTGACTATTTTTTGCCTCATAATACCATTCTTTGGCTAACTTCTTTGCTACATCAATATCATATTCTCCTGCTAATATTAAAATAGGACAATTTAACATTGTGTTTTCTCTGTTTTTAACCACATTTTCAAGTCCTTGCATTACCAGAAATGATTTCCTTTCATAATGGCTTGCAGTTTTATAAAATAAAGCTTGTCCTTTTTCTGTTTTACATGATATTTCTGCAGTTTTTCTCCTAAAAGATTTCATTGAAAACAATCCTCTGAATAATAAACCCAACATGACTAATTGCTGTGATTTTTGAACTTCTTTATTGTCTTTATTTATACTGTAACCCCCCAATACAGTTATAGATTTTGTTTTATTAGGATAATGTAACGCAAAATCTTGGGCAATCAAAGAACCCATTGAAACTCCAACAAGATGTGTTTTTTCAAATCCCTCTATTTCAAGAATTTTTTCAATATGTTTATAAGAAATATCGATCTTATCTTTTGATTTATTTGCCTTTGATAATCCATGTCCAATTAAATCGATAGTTATTACGTTATATTTTTCAGCAAAAAAGTCAATTTGTTGGTCAAATGCTCGGTGGTCAGAAAATGCAGGATGTAAAAATACAATCAAGTCTTTATTTTCCTTTCCGGACACATAATAATGAATTTCATAACCATTCATTTTCAAAGTTTTATGTTCTATTGAATACTCAATTTGAACAGTTAATTCATTATTATCATTCATTTTTTCAATTTTATTACTATATGTTGTATTGTCAATTTCAAAATAAATTTTAATTCCTACAATTAGAATGATTAACAAAGCAATAATTATCAATCCTATTTTTTTTCGTTTCATTCTCTCTAATTAAAGCTGATTATTGATTGATATTATACTTTTTTAGGTAGTAAATAATTTATGATATTTTATAATGGTTTTTGTCTTGTACTTCTAAAATGTTCTATGAAGATTGTATCTCCTTGAATTTCATAGAATAATACAAATTTTCCTTTAAAAAATACTTTCTTGTAAAGCCCTATATGTTCTATATATTTAGATAAGAAAAAAGGATTGTTTGAAATTTCAGTTTCTACTAAAGATACTTCCTTCATTATTTTCTTAGAATAATGATTTGATTTATTTCTATTATCCCAATATTCGAGTGTTTGATCATACATTCTCAATGCTGTTGAAGTTCATTTAATCTCCATATTTTTGCTGCATTTTTTGATGTACTTCTTTACTTGTAAAAGTTAAACCTTGTTTAATTTCTTCCCTTGATTGTTTAATAGTAATTAAATCTTCTTCAGTTAAATCATCAAATTCATCTTCACAATCAGATGTAAAATATTCAATTTCAAAACTTTTTAATATGGAAAGTATTTTACTTAATTTTTCAGAATTTGGAAGTGTAAATGATACTGTTGTCATGGTAATTATTTTTTACAAAGATAATAATATTTCAACATTGTAAAAAAAGAAAAAATATCCTATTCTTGATAATATATTAACCCTTCTTTGATTTGTTTTCGTTTTATAGTAGATGTTAATGCCTTATGAGATTGAATAATTTCTTCATAATATTGTGTTATCCCCAATTCATAATCTATGGGTTCAAATAAAACATATCCATTGGGATAATCTTTACTTTGAAATTTTTGAGCCATTTTTCTTAGTTTTTTAGTCGCTGAAAGGTACATATCTCGGGTAAGATAATATTTCTGATTTTCTTGATTTTCTTGATTCTCACATAACCTGAAACCTATTGATTTGTTATATTTTATGGCTGATTCATTGTCTTTTAAAATATGTATATAATTAATTTCTCCACCAAGAATATCAAAACCTATTTCTAATAACATCAGTGAAACTAATATGGGAATATGCGTATTTCTATATTTTTCGTCTGCAATAAAAATACCTGATTCAGATTGTTGTACATTACCAACCTGTTGAATATCTTTATCGTTAATTAAACCTATTTTCTCCCCTTTGTAAATGATTATATAATAAAAATTATTGCAATTATTAATAGAATTAAACCATTTTTTTTGCATTTCAGGTGTAATATATTCCCGATATTCCATGTATTGATTTACATGTCGAGCATTCCTCCAATTTCTCAATAATTCAATATCCTCCTCCACCAAGCGATGAAGTGTAATATTGTATTTACAAATTTTCATGAACTCTTTCAATTAACAATTAAGAATGAGTAATTATTTTGCCATCCCACCACTTCGACTCCGTGGATATTGAGCCTGTCGAAATGCAGTGAACAACTGACGTGCTTCCTTCTTCATTTATAATTCATAATTCACCATTTATAATTCCTATCAAATTAATCCATTAACAGACAAACCTCCATCCATCACAATAACTTGACCTGTAATATAATTTGCAGCAGGCATACAAAGAAAAGCAACAGTAGCAGCCACTTCACTTACAGTAGCAATTCTACCTGCCGGTGTTTTTGATAATACATCATCCAACTCTTTTTCATTAGATAATAATTCTCGTGTTCTCTCTGTATTTACATACCAAGGTGCTAAAGCATTTACCCTTATATTATCGCTAGCCCATTCTACCGCCAAATGTTTAGTCATTTGATTTACAGCAGCTTTACTCATACCATATACTGAACCTAAATTTACCGGATATGAACCTGATATTGAAGATATGTTGATAATCGAACTTTGACCTTCGTCTTTTTCTTTAACCAAGAAAGGATGTAATATTTTTATCAAATCAAATGCCGCTACTACATTTGTATTCATAACTCTCTCAAATTCAATATCTAAATAATCCAGTGATTTCTTTTTTATATTTATCCCAACATTATTGATTAAAATATCAAATTTTCCATCCCAAAACTGCCTAATTTTATGTTTAAATAACTTTCTATCTTGAATATCAGTGATATCAGCACTATAACCATACAATGGTAAACTGTAAGAATCAGCAAAATCAATCTTTTGTTTTATAGCTTCTTGATTACGAGCAACAATCATTACTTCTGCTCCAAAATTCAAAAACTGTTGAACAATACCTTCACCAATTCCTTTGGTACCTCCAGTAACTACTACACGTTTACCTTTCAATGACCATAAATCTTTCATATCAAATATCTTTTTTTTCGTTGTCAATATCTTATCTCACCACTATCAAATATCACTCATTTTTTTATTTAACAATATATAATATCAATATTAAATTTTAATTTAAAAAAAGAAAGAGAATATTATATACTGTTTAAAATGTGAAAAATTTTTTCAGTAAAAACTTTCATTTTACAATGATAATAAATTATTCACAAATTCATAAGATTTATTATAATATAACTCATTGTATTTTTATTATTTGTACTTTTTTTAACAAGTTGTTAATAATATTGATGTCTAAAAATATCACATTTTATCATGCAAAATAATTGTTAGTAAGTGACGAAAAAATGGAATAAAACTTTTAATAAAAACAGATTTTTTCACAACTCGTTCTAAAAAATTATTGAAATGAACAGTTTTTATTTTTTTTCCACAATTTTTTTACATCATAAAATGTGATAATGTCAATTTGTTGTGAAAAAATTATAATATATTAATTTTCAATTATTTATATCTTCATTATTTTCTCTATAGAAGTTCCTTTTGGGGTTTCTACTTCCACAATATATAATCCATTTGCTAAATCAGACAAATTAATGTTTATGTTTTTGTCATTTGCTGTAAGTTGTCGGATTGTTTTTCCTTGACTGTTTTTGATACGAATTGTACTATTGGTTATCTCGTCCAATGATACATTTAAATAATCTTGTGTTGGATTAGGATATACTGAAAAAACAGGTGCATTATCTATATGATTAACATCAATAGTAATACTATTTACTTTTTCCATATTATATTGATTAGGATCAACTATAATTTGTTTTAAATCACCATGAGCATCATGTAATTCCTTAAATTCTTCAATTTGATTATTTTGTGTGTGATGTACCAAAACAAGGGTATCAAAATTATCTTCAAATTTTAATTTGTATTCCATCAACATATCAAAAAATGAAACAGAACTATGTGAAGTAGTTTGTTCAAATTTTATTTTCAAATTATTAGGTTCATTGTAATAGGTAATGTCGTATTTAGGATATCCTTGTCCATAATACCATTGATCAAAGAAATAATCATAATCTTTTCCGGAAAGTTCTTGAACAAGACTTTCAAAATCATCGGCATCTGCAGTGGATAAAGCATAGCGTTGTTGATAAGTTTTCAGTATATTGAAAAATAATTCATCATCTTGTAAATCAAAACGTAAAGCATGGATGATAGCAGCGCCTTTATTATAAGTTAATCTTGAACTAAAAATACGATTTACATCATTAATTTCACTTTGAGGTACATAGGTAGAACCTCCTGAAGAACTCATGGCATAATCTTGTGCAGATTCAATAAAATCTGTTCCATCCTCAGCGTTTATAAGATAATATCTTGCTAAATATTCTGAATAGGTAGCAAACCCTTCATTTACCCATATATGATTCCATGTTTTACAAGTAACGTTATCGCCAAACCATTGATGTCCTAACTCATGGGCATTTAATCCGAAAGAAAAACTACCTATTGTGGTCATAGTTTGATGTTCCATTCCTCCTCCCAGTGCTGTTAATGCATTACCATATTTTTCTGCATGGAAAGGATATAATCCGTATTTTGAAGAAAAGAATTCAACTAAATCAGCAGTTTTATCCATATCTTCATGTAGATTTTGATATATACTTGGAGAATTATAAATAAAATTCTGAATTAATATACTATCATTTTCTAATTCTTCAGGATGTGCATATATTTTATAGTCTTGATACTCTGAAACTGCTATGGAAATTAGATAATAATCTACAGGAATATAGGTTCTCCAATGGAATTTTTTCTTGTTGTTAGGTAGTTCTTCTACATTAAAAAGTAAACCGTTAGATGCTGCCATATTTTCGGCTTTAGTGGTTACAGATACATATACAGAATCTATTTTATCGGTGAGAGATTGTTTTACAGGAAACCAATCTTTGGCAGCGTAAGGTTCTGATAATGTCCATGTGGCATAGTAACCACCATTAAAAAAGTCCATTTCTGATGAAATTCCTGAGAAAAATGATCCTGTATTTGGTGAACCATGATAATAAGTAATTACTTCAAAAGGTGTATTTGACTCTAAAGAAGAAATATTAAAATGAATTTGATCATCTTCATGGGTAAATTCGTTTACTTTATTACCATTAAAGAATATAGAATCAATAGTATGTTCATTTACAAGCTGTAATACAATTTTGTCTAAAGCTTCTGTCGTTGTTGCTTCCATAGTTACATGCCCATCCAAATAAACAGAATTTTCATTTACCTCTAAATCAATATGAATGAATGTTACATCATATTTATCCATTTGAGGATTATAATTTTCTTTTGCTTCACGCATCATTTGGTTTTTCATAGCTTCGATTTTTGTTTTACTACAATCAAAGCTATTGTGTTCATGTTTTTGTGCATATACATTCATTGCTAATAATAGAATAAATGCACTGTAAATCATTTTTTTAATCATTGTTTTTTATTTTATAAATATTTTTTTAAAATTTGTTTTTTTCGTTTTGGTATTTCAGAAATTTGTTGTTCTAAATCAGAAATACTTTTCTCTATTTTTTCTATCTCAGAAACAATTTTTTGTTGGATTTCAAGTGGTGGGAGAGGAATTTTAAATTCCTCTAATTGTCCTTTTGTTATTGCTTGTCGCGATGTTGCTCCCTCTCCAATACTTAATAAACTACGTTTAACATCTAGACTAACCAATACTTTTTGAACATATTGCGGAATAGCTTTTTTATTGACTCTAATAATTGAAACATGCTGATTAACCCTTGCAGGAAGATATTTTTCATCAACAATACAACATCTTGCTATAGAAGCTCCTGTAATATTAAACAAAATATCATTTTTTTCAACTTCAACGTTATTTAACTTTTTTGCTTGTTGTTTATCTATAAAAACCAACCCTTTTTTCAAAAACTTATTATCATGAATATTTTGACTTCGAATCAAACTGACACCTAGATTTTTATATACTCCCTTTCCTCCTTTAGGTGTCGCTCCACTACCTATTTTTGAGGTTATCACCTCTAATTTAGTTACATCTCCTTTCACTGAAGAAATTGCCAAATTAATTTTCTCAATAGCACTCTTCTCTTCTTTTTCCAAAGCCTCAATTTCATCAACTATTCTTTGCTGAATGTATAACGGTGGAAGTGGGATTTTGATTTTATTAAATTGCTCTATGTCAATGTTTTTTTGGGCAACACCTCTACCACAATTATAAATATACTCTTGGTTCATAAAGGAGTATAAATCTAAATACTTTTGTAATAAGACATTCTCATCTTTTGTATCTATTGTCATTCCAGAATCATTCAAAAAGAATTCTCCTTTTATAAATCTGACACATTCAGGAGACATTCCAAACCTTGAAATCACATATCTGTTTTTTCTATTAAAATTATCTGTTCTAAAAGTTTCGCCACCTCCACCAAAAACAGGATATTTATTTCCTTTACTTATCTTTTTTATAATTCTTGTTCCGTAATCAATACTGGAAACATTTCCTAAAAATTGTATATTCCATTTACTCTTAATCCTTACTTTCTTTTTAGCGTTCAAAGAAATCTCTTTTTCAAAACCAACCCTATCAAAAGTTAACATATCTACTAGGTTTTGATAAGAGATATTTTCTTTTAAGCTATCAGGGATATCTGCATCAAAATTATTGTTTGCAAAGGCTTTGTAATTATAAGTACTTGCTTTTTGGGGATTATCAAAACAATATTCATCAAAAAGTTTGGTACACTCGTGTATTTCTTTGCCTCTTTGTATGGGGTGTATACCCTCACGACCTCTACGGTTGCTAAATTCGTAACCCAAAAATTCTTTCTCAGCTGTTTTTCTTCCTGTTTTTACCACAACGGTCTGTTGTTCAAATACCAACACAAAATACAATAACTTTTCTTGCTCTATTTTTAAAACTTGTGTCCAAAAATCCGCTTCTTTTTTAGATTTTATTTTCTTTTTGTAGTCCTTGTAAATATCGTGTTGGCTTATTACTTCGTTAGGCTGTCTCTCAAGCAAAGTTTTATAATCAGCAAAGTTAATTTCCCAAACATATTCAGCGTATTTGTTTACGGCATTTTCTATACTATTTAAAGTAACATCTTGTTTGTTTGCAAATGCCTTCTTAACTGATATTTTTAAGCTGTCAATATGGTAATTACTTCTTCTTTTCAAAAATAATACTACCGTATTGGTGTTTGTTGCCATGAAAGTGTTGGAACCTAATTCAGTAATTCCCAAGACATCAAAATATTCTAAAATAATTTCTCTTGCCTTGGTATAAATGCCCGAATTGCTCAAAATAGAACTTGGCAAAATGATACCTGCAACCCCTCCATCTTTAAGGAGTTGTTTGGTGCGTTCAATAAACAAACATTCTATTTCACTACTTTGGTCAGTTAGTTTATCGTAAATTTCAAAATCGTTTTCTGTGTAATATTTTCTGGCTACATTTTTAAATGCTGATACCGAATATGGTGGATTGGATACAACAATATCAAATTGTTTATTTTCTTTTGAATAAACATTATCTTTTTCTAACAATTTTCCTTTGTAATCGGAATGTCCAAATTTTGCCAAGCCATCGGTATGAATAACATTTGCTAAGCCATCTCCATGTAAATAACACCCCACTTTACCCACTTTTACCAAACGGTAATCTTTTTCTATTCCGTAAATATAATCAATAGCCCATTCAAAATGGTCATCTTGCCATCGACGAATATATTTAGCTACATTTTTGTGATAATTTTTATCTGCTTTTTTATTAATCTCATTCTGGATAATGTGCATCATTTCCGTAAGAAAATGTCCACTTCCTGATGCATAATCCATCACGTAAGGCAGTAAATCATCATTGGAAACAGTTGCTTTTGACAATTTTTCTTCGACAATTTTATCGATGGGTAAACTTTTAATCACATACTGTGCAATTGGTACAGGTGTAAAAAACTGTCCACTTTCTTGCTTTAACCCTGTAGTAAGCAGTAGCTCAAAGAAATCCGAAAGATATTGTTGTTTTTTAGTGTAACGCAATTTAAATTTTTGCAATAATTCTACTATCTCTTTTACAACAATGGCATTATCTTCAAAAGATTGAGCATCATATACATCTTTTATAGCAAATTCGTTATTTTTTTCAAGACGTACTTTTCGAAACTCATTAATAATGGGTTCTCTCAATGCTTCATCTAAAAAGGCAAATTTATTATTAAACTCCGTTTCTGAAAAATCTGTAACCACTTTTTCTAAAAACTCATGCATACCTTTGCTATACAATTCCGTTAAACGAAGTTGAAAAGTTCTGTGGTCGTCTTTCCCTTCTAACCATTGAAAACCCAATTCATTTTTTGTACCTTCATTTATTTTTTCATCATAAATTTTGCACAAGAAAAGGGTAAAAATGCGATTAAAAGCATTGCCTTTATCCGAAACTACATTATGACGTAATATTTCTAGAAAACGATTAAAAATGAAACTACTATCCTCAGCTCTTATTTCTGTTAAATCGTCAATAGTCAGTGCTTTACTCTCAAATCCATAAGGTTTTACCCATGCTTCAAAAACACCGTTTTGTTTTGGCAATTTATTCCAACGCTCGTAAAAATCTTTTACATTACTTGTTTCTCGGTATTCATGTTCTATATTGACAATAGTATTATTGTAAACTATAGTGTTATTTTCAGATAATTGAGAAGCATATAGTATCAGCAATTCTGCATTTCTATCATTTTGAAAATAGGTAAATAATTGCCCTCCGTCTTTATGTAATTTTTTGAGTGCTTTTTCATATTCCTTCCCATAGGTTTTGCATTCAATCATCAAAAAGGCTTTGCCTTCTTTTTCTACGAAAATATCTAAACGTCCGGAATGCCCATGTCCTGACGGAAAAGTTTTTTCAAGGGTAATATCTTCGGGTTTATAACCTTTTTCAAGTAATCTGTCAACACATTCCAAAACAACCCAATTTTCAGCTTGTGAAAAGTTTTGAGTTGTTTTACTTTCAGTTTTTATTTTATTTCCAAAATAGAATTTTTTATCATTAAAATCAACTTTAATTTCATAATCGTTGTATTTTTTATGAAATATACCTGAAGTGTTTTCTTTTGGTTTAAAGCCAATTTTTATTATGTAATTTAAATTTTTCATTTAGAAGTATATTATCCCCACATAATACAAAAATACTTTAATTTTTGAAAGGACAACATGATAAACGTTATTTTTTTGTTAAAGTTCGTTCAAATTATTCATTTATAGCGTAAAAATAAATTAGTTTAAAATTAAACTTGTAATTTTGCAAAAGAATTTTATAAATTATGGCTGAGAAGAATCTTATAAAAAACAAGATAGCAGGTTTTATCAAGAAATATTATAAAAATCAAATACTAAGAGGAAGTCTCTTAACAATTGGTTTTGTTATTTTATTGTTTTTACTCATTGTAATACCTGAATCATTTTTATATTTATCCGGAACAATTCGACAAATATTATTTTTTACCTTTATTGTTATTGTTGGTTTTATATTATTTAAATGGATTATCGTTCCGGTATTAAAACTTTTCAATATTCGAAAAGGTATTTCAGATGAAGAAGCAGCGAGAATTATAGGAAAGTATTTTCCTGAAATTGATGATAAATTATTGAATTTATTACAGTTACAAGAAAGTTCAAAAAATAGTCAGTCTGATTTATTATTGGCAAGTATTGCCCAAAAAGCAGAAAAATTAAAGCCATTTAATTTTAAAAAATCTATTAATTATAAAGTTAATTTACCTTTATTGAGGTGGGTTGCACCGTTAGTTATTATTTTATTGATTGCATTACTGTTTTTTCCGGGTGTTTTTGTGAGTTCTGCCAAAAGAGTAGTTACATACAATACTTTTTATGAGAAGCCCCTACCCTATCATATTTATCTCAAAAATAAAGATTTAAAAGCAATACAAAATGAATCTTTTACTTTCAAAGCCAGTGTTGAGGGAGATTATTTACCGGATAATTTACAATTGATAGTGGGTAATGATAGCTATCAAATGAAAAGAAATGTCAATCAATATGAATTTACATTAGATAATGTGTCTGAAACTACAAAATTTTATTTTGCTTCCGATGAAGTTCAATCTCAGATGTTTACTTTAGAGGTTTATCCTTTTCCGGTAATTTATGAATTTGAAATGCACTTGAATTATCCGAATTATACCCATAAAAAATCGGAAGTAATTAAAAATAGTGGTGATTTAATAGTTCCACAAGGTACAAGTGTATCATGGAAATTTTATACCAAAGATGTAAATCATATTGATATGATATTTCCCGATAGTACTTATATTACTAAAAAAGAAAATTCTAATGTATTAACATTCCGTAAATCAATTTATAAAGCATTAGATTATAAAGTATTATCTTCTAATGAATATATAACTTCAAAAGATACTTTATCGTATAGAATACAGACAATTTACGACTCAAAACCTGAAATTGCAGCCAAGATGTTTAAAGACAGTATTAATTATTTTAATCGTTTTTTTAGCGGCGAAATTTCTGATGATTATGGTTTTTCATCTTTATATTTTATTTGTAAAACTAAAGATAGTGTTATTTTAAAGGAAAGATTAAAAATTACGGATGATACAAGACAAAATTTCTTTTATCATAAGGATTTTACATTCATAAAAGATTATTCGGATGAAACCGTATTTACTTTTTATTTTCAAGTATTTGATAATGATAGGATAAATGGTGCAAAATTAGCGAAATCTCAACGATGGACAATCAAAAAACCAAGTTTTGAGGAAGTAGCTGAGACTTTAAAAGAGCAACAGAATGAGATAAAAACCGGTTTAGAAAAACAGTTAGAAAAATCCATGAAATTGGGTGATGAATTGCATAAACTGAAGGAGAAAATGCTTGAGAAAGAGAATTTGAATTGGGAAGAACGCAATACCATGTTGGACTTGGTGGATGAATTTGAAGCCATAAAACAACAAATGGAAGAAATAAAGAAAAATTTGAGTTCTAATCGTTCATTTGAAGATCAACTCTCAGAATCAGATAAACGTTTGCTTGAAAAACAGAAGCAGTTGGAAGAATTGATGGAAGAAATAATGGATGATGAGATGAAGAAGCTGATGGATGAGATGAGAGAATTGATGAAAGAAATGAATAAGGATAAATTTGATAGTAAATTAAAAGATTTTGAAATGTCTGCTGAAGAAATGGAGGAGCAGATTGACAGAACCTTACAACTATATAAACAATTGCAGTTTGAAAAAGAATTGGATCAATCTATCAAAGAAACTAAAGAGTTGAAAGAAAAGCAGTTAGCATTAGAACAAAAAACTAAAGATGATAAGGCCCCAAGTGAAGAAGATAAAGCTTTGCAAGATAAATTAAATTCAAAGGCAGACAGTTTAAACCAACATTTAAAGAATTTGGATAAGCTCAATCAGTCATTAGAAAAGAAAAATGATTTTAAAATGCCTGAACAAGAGATGCAAGATGCAAAAAAATCTATGCAGGAAAGTAGCAATGAAATGAAATCAGGGAAAATGAAAAAAGCCCATAAAAAAATGAAAAAAGCTGTTGATAAACTTCAGGATATCGAGAATAATTTAACCATGCAAATGGAAGGTATGCAGGAAGAAAATAACAGTGAAGATGCAGCTATGTTAAAACAAATTCTCGAAAATTTGATTGATTTATCATTTGATCAGGAAGCTTTGATGAAAGAATTTCAGCAAATACAGCTAAATAATCCTCAATATGTGCCAAAGATTCAAGATGAATTTAAAATACAGAATAATTTGGAGTATGTAAGTGATTCGTTAAAAGCATTGGCAAACCGACAGGTAATGATTAAGGCTCATATTATGAGTACATTGAAGAAAATTGATAGAAATATTTCAAAATCAATTGATTATTTGAGTAATAGAAATATAAAATCCGGAACCAGATTTCAACAAGAAGTAATGATGGATATGAACAATTTGGCATTGATATTAAGCGAATCTTTAGAGCAGATGAATAAAGAATCACAATCGCAATCAAGTTGTTCTAGACCGGGTTCTAAATCTTGTAATAATCCAAAACAAGGAGGAAAAGGAAAGCCTTCTATGTCAGAATTGCGAAAAATGCAGGAAGAAATGTTGAAGCAAATGAAACAAATGCAAAATAATCCCGGTGGTAAAAAGCAAAGCATGAGTGAACAGTTTGCTCGTATGGCTGCCAAACAATCGGCCATTCGAAGAATGATGCAGCAATATCGTGAAGAATTAATGAAACAGGGTGGGGGAGACAAAGGATTATCAAAAACCATTGAAAAAATGGATAAAAATGAAGAAGATTTAGTAAATAAAAGAATTACGGAAGACTTATTGAAACGTCAACAAGAAATTGTAACACGAATGTTACAATCTGAGAAGGCAGAAAAAGAACAGGAAAAAGAAAAGAAAAGAGAGTCGGAAAAAGTAACTGATTTTGAAATAAGTAATCCAAGTAAGATTAAATTCAAACAACTTATTGAAAATAATAAGGAATTGTTGAATACAGTACCTTCGGAACTTACCCCATTTTATAAAAATAAGGTATTGGAATATTATAAAAATAAATAAACTGTGGAAATTCATTTTCAGAATATAAATACAGATTTTGAGCTTATAAATGCCAATAAAATAAGAAATTGGATTAATGATATTGTTCGTCAATTTGATTGTAGTGTAGGGCAAATTTCCTATATCTTTACGAATGATGAAACAGTATTAAAAGTAAATCAAACTCATCTTTCGCACGATTATTATACAGATATTATTACTTTTGATGAGCGTGTGGGGAATGAGATTAATGGAATGATTTATATTTCTATTGATAGAGTGCGGGATAATAGTGAAAAATTAGCTCAATCTTTTAATGATGAATTGTTGAGAGTGATTATTCATGGTGTTTTGCATTTGATTGGATTTAAAGATAAAACAGAAGCTGAACAAATAGAAATGAGGAGAGAAGAAGATAATGCAATAACTTTATATAATACTGTAAATCAGTAGTTTATATTATGTTTAAAAGAAATGTTTCACGTGAAACAATATGTAAATGTTAGATAATTACGATGTTATAATAGTAGGAGGGGGGCATGCCGGAGCAGAAGCGGCTTCAGCAGCGGCTCGTTTAGGTAGTCGTGTGTTGTTGATAACCATGCAACGTCATCAAATTGCTCAAATGTCATGTAATCCCGCTATGGGTGGAATTGCAAAAGGACAAATTGTGAGAGAGATTGATGCTTTGGGAGGTTTATCAGGGATTGTTACAGACAAGTCCATGATTCAATTTAGAATGTTGAATAAATCGAAAGGTCCTGCCATGTGGAGTCCAAGAGCGCAATGTGATAAAATGATGTTTTCTCATGAATGGGTTTATCAATTAGAACAAATTCCATTATTGGATTTTTGGGAAGATCTTGTGGTAGATTTAATAGTAGAGAAAGAAACAGTAGTGGGTGTAATTACAGCAATGGGATTGAAAATTTTTGCAAAAGCTGTAATTCTTACCAACGGTACTTTTTTGAATGGAAAGATATTTATTGGAGAAACAGTATTGAGTGGCGGTAGGATAGGGGAGAAGCCTTCTCTTGGATTAACAGAAGTGTTATGTAGTTATGGGTTTTTATCTGAAAGAATGAAAACCGGTACGCCGGTTCGTATAGATGGGCGAACTATAGATTATTCTCAATTAGAAGAACAAAGAGGAGATGATAATCCAAGGAAATTTTCTTTTACAGAAACGCCGGCACTCAAGAATCAACGTTCATGTCATTTAGCCTATACCAGTAAAATAGTACATGATATATTGGAAGAGGGCTTTGATAAGAGTCCGATGTTTATGGGTAGGATACAAGGAATAGGTCCGAGATATTGCCCATCAATAGAAGATAAGATTAATAGATTTAGTGATAAAGATAGGCATCAGTTATTTGTAGAGCCTGAAGGTTGGGATACAGTAGAGGTGTATCTAAATGGATTTTCTTCTTCATTGCCAATGGAGGTTCAACTTAAAGCCTTGAAAAATATCAAGGGATTTGAGCATGCAAAAGTGTTTAGGCCGGGATATGCTATAGAATATGATTTCTTCCCACCTCATCAGTTGTATCATTCTTTAGAAACAAAACTTATTCGCAATTTATATTTTGCGGGTCAGATTAATGGTACAACAGGATATGAGGAAGCGGCAGCGCAAGGGCTCATTGCAGGTATTAATGCACATCGTAAGATTAATCAACAAGAACCAATAGTTTTAGAGCGTTCTCAGGCTTATATTGGTGTATTGATTGATGATTTAATCACTAAAGAGATTAATGAGCCATACAGGATGTTTACATCAAGAGCAGAGTTTAGAATATTATTAAGGCAAGATAATGCTGATTTTAGATTAACACCATTGGGTAAAGAAATAGGGTTGATTGATGAAGATAGGTGGGTTGTTTTTCAAGAAAAATATGAAAAAGTAAATAACCTGAAAAGGTTTTTAGAGAAAACGAGTATTAAGCCAGATGATATAAATCATCTTCTGGAAGAGAAAAAAACAGCGAAAATTAATCAGAAGCTAAAATTAGCAAACCTTATATTACGTCCACAAGTTAATTTGATGGATTTGTGGCATGAAATCCCGGAAGAATTAAAGTCTAGTTTTTCCGATGATTTAGATGAAATAGTATTGGAAGAAGTAGAAGTATTGATAAAATATGACGGTTATATTTCGAAAGAGAAAGAATTAGCTGATAAAGCTAAGCGGTTTGAAAATATGAGAATTTCTTCTGATTTTGACTTTATGTCAATAGAAGCCCTCTCTTATGAGGCGAGAGAAAAGTTAACTAAAAATAAACCTTCGACTATTGGTCAAGCTTCAAAAATAAGTGGAGTTTCGCCGGCAGATATTGCGTTATTAATTGTACACATATCCAGATAGATAATGATTGTTTCACGTGAAACATATAATAAAAACAAGAAATTCTTTATAAAAATAGCAATATTTGCTATTATTATTTTAGGGTTCTTTTTAGTGTCTTTTAGGTTTGATAAATACACACATTTGCGAGGAATAAAAGATGTGTTGGAAGAAAAAATAAGAGATGAGGTAGAAATTGTAGATGATTTTTTGAGTAAAAACCCTTTGGATTTTGATAACCTTATTATCTTTTCAAATGAAGCCCGTTATAGAGATTTTCTTTTGTTTAACCCTATTTCAAGAACATTAAAATTTACATCTAATGATATAGTAATTGATGATGTTTTATGGGATATAATATTAAAGGAAAATGAAGTTTTTCATTTAACGACTAAAAACAAACATTATTTAGCACGTAAATTAATAGATGAAAATGATGTTTTATTAATTCATTTAATAGCTATAAAATATAATTTTTTAGAAGAGAATAGTTATTTGAATAATACTTTTCTTTTAGACGAACAAATTCCTCAAGAGGTTAAAGTTAATACTTTAAATGATGATGGAATAGAGATTATTTGTTGTAATGAAAAACCAGGTTTTAAGATTGTAAATGATGTTCCATTACAATTATCAGTAGAATATTCTCAGATTATTTTTTATTATTTTCTTATATTTTTGGGGATTTTCTTGTATCTTTTATGGTTAATATATGAAAGAACATCATTTTTTAAAGATAAAATATGGATAAGATTTTTTCTCTATTCATTTAATGTTATTGCTTTATTTTTTGTATTAATATATTTTAAAATACCTTCAATATTATATAAAAATGTTTTCTTTAATGATTCATCTATTATATTATTTGGGAATACAACAAGTTTAGGCTATTTGGTGCTTTATGTTTTTGTCTTTTTTATTATTTCAACTTCATTATGGTATTATGATTTTCCTGTAAAAAGTTTAAGTAAATTTGGAAAGTATGTTTTTACTTTTATTGTTTCTGTATTTCAATATTCCATATTATGGATTTTGTTTTATTTTATAGAAAATATTATTTATAATACAAATATTCCTATTCAATTATATTCTCAGTTTAAAATTAATGCATATAGTATATTAGTTGTTTTATCAATAGCATTAATAACGTTATCTTTTATTTTTTCGATACTATTTTCTGTTAGATTTTTTAAAGAAGCAGTAGGTGTAATATATAAAATAGTTCTTTCTGTTTTTGTTATTTCCCTATGGGTAATTTTTTCTTTATTAGTGGAAGATTATATAATTATCTTTTTAATATCAATTCAAGTTATTATTATTTTTCTTTATTATTCTTTAATCGAATTTCGATATTTATATATTATTTTAATGTTATTTCTTTTAAATGCATTTTATCTTACATATTTTATAAAAGAACACTATGAAAAAAAACAAGAAGATGTAATTAAAGTACAATCTATAGGTTTACTAAATAATAGAGATAAAATTCTTGAGATAAAGTTTTTTGAAGAAATAGTAAAGTTAGAAGAAGAAATAAAGACTAATAATTATAATGTAATAAGAAAATTAAGCCAATCTGCAAAAAGAGTTGATGAGTTTATAATAGAAAATTATTTATATTCATTTAAGGATAAATACTACATTAATATTACACATTGTGACGAAAACACAAATTTGTTGATTAATAATCAAAAAAATCTATATAATTGTTTTGATTATTTTGCTAATATAATTCAGGAAATGGGTGTAAATACCTTATC
>PDWJ01002589.1_pt1 | contig 18929 bp, 12 predicted proteins | sample 1430881 | NCBI WGS metagenome assembly PDWJ01 (sample SAMN01162460, study PRJNA174530) | Oral metagenome, whole genome shotgun sequencing project. | biome: Marine environment; feature: Marine mammal; material: Swab sample of the gingival sulcus; isolation source: swab sample of gingival sulcus...
GGACGCAGACCTCTTGCCTGATTACGAGCAGAAAAAGCTGATTGTCCAGCTGCATCAACCGGCAAACCGTGCCAGCGCTGAGACAATGCTCAATATATTTCACAAACTCAACGCTACAAAGACGATTTTCCCAGGAACCAACCTGCGTCTGGTTTACAAACTGGTGTCCTAACAAAATCTTCAGAGGTCAGGAGGTCTGACCTTTTTTCCTGCTGCCTTGTGATAACAATCCAGGACAGTACAATACTCATAACCCCGACCAGCAACCGGGTCACACAGGTAACGATCAACAACTGCTTGCGAAATGTGGCCATAGTGCCCATGGCCTCGCTCTGTGGTGAAACCAAGAGCAGGGACCAGTACGCTCCACCGAGAAGGTCCACAGGAAGAGAAGCCCCGAACTGATTGGTTGTGCCTGGCGGATGCCCTTCGACTAGGAACCCCTGATGTAACAGGAAATACCCACTCCCATGGCGGGACATATCACGGCCTACCGCCCTCAGTTCACCGGAGGAGCACTCCATCAACATCTTACCAATAAGGGCATCCTCCCTTGCGTATAGGGTTTCCCCTCTCTACTGAACAAAATGGGCAGGGCAGAAGACTCGGCGCCGAGGTAGCCGGCCTGGGTACGCCCGATAATTTCGCAGGATAGGTACAAAGCAAGATTGCCTGTAAACACCTCGCTCTAATACACTGGATAGGAAAAGATGGTCACATCGGTACCGTCATGCAGGGAGAACACCCTGCTGACGCTCACGCTCTTTTGGGGCAAAAACTTCCCAAGCTGTGAAAGGTCGGCTGCCTCTTCTCCGATTGTTGATATTTCCGGGAAGGAAATAATCAACCGCCCCTGGGGATCAGTTCTCACAATCTCGCGGGTTCAAGACTGGTGTATAGCATAAAAATCCTCAAGCAGCCGTTTCCTGCTCTCGTCCATATCCACAATGACCTGCTGTTTGGCCAGGTACTCCAATACCGTGTTGCAGGGGGCGAAATACGCCTGAATTTCCTTCACTGCCTCATTGAGCAGTAAAGTTTGTTGCTCATGATAGGTATCTATGGTTTTCTTACGGATGCTATTGTAGGGGAGATAAAAGAGACCCGCCAGCATGAGAGTGGCCAGCAGAGAAGCTATGACATGTGAAAAAAAGAACGCAACATACCAATTCGCTTCAAAAAACTACAGTGAAAATTTCTTCTTAACTCTACCCAAATACGCACTATTTCCAAAACAAATAAACCCAGATTGCGACAGGAATACCCACTCTGCCATCGCCTCCTATCTGTCCTATCCTTCTTGAAACCATGGACCTTCCCTGAAAAAATATGGCTTTTTTTCTCTATAATTCCAATCGCCTGGAAAACCTACTCCGGGAACTATCCAGACTCTTAATCATTGCCCCTGCCCCGCCGATGCAAGCAGAGCAGATAGTGGTGCAGCACCCCGGGATGGGGCAATGGGTGCAGCGACAGTTGGCGCAACAAGTGGGTATTGCCGCCAACCTGGAATTCCCCCTGCCAGGTCGTTTTATCGGGTCCCTGATAGAACAGATCCTGGGAGAAAACAGTGCCTCGCATCTGTTCAGCCGGGACGTTTTGCTCTGGCGGATTTACCAGGAACTGCCCTCTTTCTGTTCCACCACTCCAGGAAAACCATTGGCAGCCTATGTGAGCGGCCTGGATGCCAACCTTAAAACCTATCAACTCGCAGGCGTTCTCAGCGACCTATTTGATCAGTATCAGGTATTTCGGCCCGACATTCTCCGACAGTGGGACAAGACACAAGACGAGACAATAACCAATGACTGGCAGCCGTTACTCTGGAAGATTCTTGCCGAGGACCATCTGCACCGCAGCGCCTGCCTGCACCAGACCCTGCAGGCCCTTTTCCAAGCGCCCTGTTGCAGCCACCTACCCGAGCAGGTGTACCTCTTCGGACTCCATTCCCTGGCTCCTGTGTACCTGGAAATCCTCGTTGCCCTGAGTCAACATATTCAAATACACCTGTTCCATCTGACCCCCTGTCAGGAATACTGGGGCGATATTCTCTCCGACCGACAATTAACACACCATGGTCGTACCCACCAGGCTGCTGTCCTTGACCAGGAGGACCTCTACCTTGAACGGGGCAACCCCCTGCTTGCATCTTTGGGTGGCGTTGCCCGCGACTTCCACAATCAACTGCTGGAATATGAGTTTGAAGAACTGGACTTTTTTGAGCAGGCCCCCGGGTGCACCATACTGTCTAGGCTGCAGAACCATATCCTGTACATGAAGGATGGGGGGCAGGCGGCTCCAGAAGATAAACCCTTCCTCCGGGAGGACTGTTCACTGACTTTTCACATCTGTCACGCACCCCTGCGCGAAATCCAGGTCCTCCACGACTACCTGCTAACGCTCTTTTCCCGAATGCCAGGCCTGCAGGCCGGAGATATTCTGGTCATGGCCCCTGATATGCAGGCCTATGCCCAGGCGGTGCAGGGGGTTTTTCTTGCCGCTCCCGAGGGCCAGCAGATACCGTTTTCCATCAATGATCAACCATGTACAGGAGGTTTGGCCACTGTGCAGACCTTCCTTGACCTACTGACGACATTATCAGGGAAATGCCCGGTCTCCGAAATACTCTCCCTCCTGGAAAGCGAACCTCTCCACTCACGTTTTCACCTCAACCACACAGACCTGCCGAAAATTCGTCAGTGGATCAAGGCCAGCGCCATCCATTGGGGACTGGACCAAGAGCAAAGAGAACAGCTCGGCATGCAGGACTATTTCCAGAACAGCTGGCAGGACGGCCTGGAGAAGCTAATGCTCGCCTATTTTTTCGATTCTGTCGAACACAGCTTCAACGACCGCTTTCCTGCCACCACGCTCCCGCTTTCCGAGGCTGATACACTGGGAGGATTCACTGAATTCATTGCCCAACTGCAGGCCTGGTCGCACAGAGTCACCACCCCCAGAACCCTGTCTCAATGGATTGAGGATCTGTTGGCGCTTCTTGAAGCCTTCTTTGTTCAGGAAAAGGATGAGCCGAGCATCAAGCGTATCAGGGACGGCCTGGAAGCATTGCTCAACCAGGCGGAAGCCGCCGGATGCAGCCAACCCATTGAATACAAAATCGTTATCCATCATCTTACCCGCCAGTTCCTCGCCACTCCCGCTGACCAGGTGTTTTTAAGTGGCCGGGTCACATTCTGCAATATGGTGCCCATGCGATCCGTACCTTTCAGGGTCATCTGCATGCTGGGCATGCAGGACGACAATTTCCCCCGGAGCGGGCCAGCCATTTCTTTCAGCCTGCTGCACAAAAAGCCCCGTACCGGCGACAGAAACCGACGTAATGACGACCGCTACCTGTTCCTGGAAGCCCTACTGTCAGCCCGCGACGCCCTCTTCATTTCCTGGGTCGGCCGCAGCCGAATAGATAACAGCGAGATCCCTCCCTCAACCGTTGTCAGTGAACTGCAGGATTACCTGGACCGCTGCTTTCGCAGCCCTGATCATCGTAGCCCGGCCACCTGCATCACCAGGGAGCATCCTCTACAACCTTTCAGCAGGGACTACTTCAAGCCCTCTTCTCCTGTTCGCAGCCATGCCCGTGCCTGGCTGCCCAGTCAAAAGATTACACCGCTGCGGCCTTTTGCAAAACCCTTCTCACCAAGTCTGGACCGATCCGTGCACACCTCACACATCGATCTTGCCCAGTTGGCCCGTTTCTGGCAAAATCCTTGTCGCTTCTTTCTGGAACAGCAGGTAGGCATGCGCCTGGCTGAGTACTACACCCTGGTGGACGAATCGGAACCCTTTCTCCTGAACAACCTGGATCAGTTCCTCTTTCGCAGCACCATCATCGCAGACCTTTTGAACGGCCGAACCCTGGCACAGAGCCAAAGCCGCCTACTCGATTCTGGCCATCTCCCCCAAGGAGCCTATGGCGACATGCAGCTTGCTGCAATCAACGAAGAGAGCGTTGCCTTGGCAGAAGCCATCTCCCAGCATATCAGCAGCCCTCCCACAACACTGGATATCGATACCCATATAGGGGACTATCATGTCATCGGTCGGCTCAATGCCCTCTATCCCGCCGGACGTATTACCTGGAGAAGCAGTCGCCTCAAAGCATCTTCCTTGATGGAAGCCTGGGTCTATCATCTTTTCCTCTGTCGCCTAAAAAACAGTCCCATACCGGGCAAAAGCATGCACTACAGCCGTGACAAAACAATATATCTGCATCAGGTGAAAAATCCAGAACAGCATCTTATGCGCCTACTGGATCTCTATGTGCAGGGGCTTACCTCCCCCCTGCCCTTTTTTCCTGAAAGCAGCCTGGCCGGAATCAGAACAACGCCAGACAAAGCAGAACAGGCAGTCTTAAAAAAATGGCAGGGCAACTACAGGAGTAAAGGCGAGCGGGAAGATGCAGCCTACAGATTTCTCTTTGGGCCGAATTCCACGCCAGTCCTTGACCCGGAATCCCGTGCACTGGTGACCCTGCTGAATCCCATACTTGCCCACTGGTCCGACAATGCAAACACTTGATCCATACAGCCTGCCGCTCAACGGAATCAGCCTGCTGGAAGCCAGCGCAGGAACAGGGAAGACCTATACCCTGACCCTGCTCTATCTGAGACTACTGCTGGAAAAAAATCTCTCCGTCGACCAGATATTGGTCCTTACCTTCACCCGGGCAGCCACGGAAGAACTGCGCAGCCGGATTCGCCTGCGCATCAGGGATACAATGCATGCTCTCTCCCATCCCCTGCCAGAGGAACCCACTCTCTCCCTCCTGCTCGCCGGGCTGTCCACCTCCCAAGCCAAGCAACGACTCTCCCATGCCCTGGTGCGCATGGACGAAGCCGCTATTTACACCATCCATGGCTTCTGCCAAAGGCTGCTGCAGGACAACGCCTTTGAGACCAGGACCCCCTTTCAGGCCGAATTCATCGAACAAGAACGCCCCCTGCGTCTGCAGATCATGGAGGACTTCTGGCGCCTACACCTGTATCCGGCGGACCAAGAAATGGTCAGATGGTTCACAAACCACTGGTCCTCACCGGAAGAGCTGCTGGACACTGTGGCCAAAACCCTGGCAGCCCATGCGGTACGAATTATTCCAGAGGATATCAGCGCCCAACGCAAAGCATCCGAACCTGCACTCCAGGCTCTGCATGCTGAGGTCAGTGCAAACTGGAAGTCCCACCGTCCGGAGATCTGCTCCATTATACAGGAAAGTACCGACCTGACCCGCAATGAGAAAACCTACCGTTTACACGACAAGGTTCCGGAACTTATTGCGGCCATGGATGTGCTGGCCGACTGCAGCCGCACCCCCTTATGTCTGCCGAATATTCTCCAGCTGCTGAAACAAAGCATCATTAACCGGAACGTCAAAAAAAGGTGCAGCAACCCGCCGCGACACAGCTTTTTTGTCCTTTTTGAAGACTTTGCCGACCTGCACCGGCACTACGAACAACTCTCTTATGCCGATACCCTGCTGCAGGCAAGGGACTACCTGATCAGCGAGTTGCATACTCGCAAAACCATGCAGGGCTGCCTCTTTTTCGATGATCTGCTGGTTCGCGTCCATAGTGGACTGGAAGATAAAAAGTCTGGAGCATCATTTGCCCAAAGGATAGCGGCCCAGTACCCAGCCGTGCTGGTCGATGAATTCCAGGACACGGACCCGCTCCAGTACCGCATTTTTTCCAAAATACACCAAAGCCATAAGCCGCACTGGCTCTGCCTGATTGGTGATCCCAAACAGGCCATTTATTCCTTCAGAGGTGCTGACATTTATACCTATGTGCAGGCCCGAAGAGCCACCCAAGAACATTGCCGATTTACCATGGGGACCAATTACCGTTCCTGCGGCCCCATGGTACGCGCCATCAACCGCCTGTTTACAGTCCCCAACCCTTTCCTTTCCCCGGACATCCATTTTACGGCTGTTGACTCAGCAGCGAACAACCAGGAGCAAGTGCTGCGCTGCATGGGTGAACCGGTCTCACCCTTGCATCTGTTCCTCCTGGATCCTGAACCGAAACAGTTAGGTATACAGAAACCCTTCAACAAAGAGACAGGTGACCAACTGGCTGCAGATTGCACTGCCCGTCAGATCGCCCTGCTTGTGACCCAAGGCCAGACAGGGGATGCCCTCATCGATAAACGCCCCGTCACCCCTGGCGACATTGCCGTCCTGGTGCGCACCCATCGAGAGGCGGTACTGATCCAGGAAGCCCTTGCCGACCTGGGTATGACCAGCGTGGCCTTCAGTCAAAATTCAGTCTTTCTCACCGATGAGGCGAGGCAGTTGGCAGCGACCTTGACTGCCATTATGGACCCTGCCGACCGTCAGGCTGTACGAACAGCCCTGGCAGGCCATCTGTTCGGGATGACGGCGACAGACATTGACCGGCTCAATCAGGATGCCATCTCCTGGAACGAGGCTGTCAGCAGACTGGTCTATTATCAAGATCTATGGGGCCGACAGGGCATCATGGTCATGTTCCAGGTGCTGATCAGCACCGAAGGCCTTACCCGGCGTATGACCTGCCGCAAAGATGGGGCTAGAATCATGACCAACTTTCTGCACCTAGCCGAGCTGCTGCAGGCCGCACCGGCCTCTGCCCATGGTCGGGGCAGTCTGCTGCGCTGGTTTGCCGAGCAGCGCCATCAGCCGGATCCCTTACTGGAAAACCAGCAGATCCGCCTGGAAGACGATCAGCGGCTGGTGCAGATCGTCACCATTCACAAATCCAAAGGACTGGAATATCCCATCGTTTTTCTGCCTTTTCTCTGGAGGGAACGCCCGTTCAACCCGGTTCAACCGATTCTGTTCCATGACCGTCAAACCTGTGCTCCTACTGTGGATCTGATGGCAACAAATTCCGAAATTGCACGGCTTGCAGAGGAAGAAGACACCGCCGAACAGATGCGGCTGCTCTATGTGGCCCTGACCAGGGCCCGCTATGTCTGTTACTTCTGCGCAGGCTGGGCCAGAGGCTATGAAAACGCGCCGCTGTTTACTCTGCTCCCTACAATTCCGGTGGAAGCAATGCAGGACCTTGCCCTGCTTGAACAGGTCCTGGGTAGCCATTTCAACGAGGAAGAGCACCTGCTCACGGTCAGTCCGGGATGGAGTACCTCCGCACCACTTTCCCCAAAACAAGACCAAGAGGATAAGGACCTTGCACCTCTTCCCTTCACCGGCACCATACAGCCCGGATTGACAATGACCAGCTATTCTCGCCTGTGCGCACAGGCGGACGACCATGAGCTGCAACAAAATCCAGCCCCGCCGTCTGCCGAGCCCAACCCAACAGATCAGCCTCGCTCTCCTTTTTCCTTTCCCAGGGGGGCCTTTGCCGGAACGTGCCTGCACAATATCCTGGAAGAGATTGACTATTCCCAGCCTCCTGAAGCCTGGTCAGACAATATTAGCGCTGAACTGCGCCGGGCAGGTATTGCAGAAAACTGGCAGGAGCTTGTCACTACCTGGCTGATCCAAATTCTTGGGACGCCCCTGCCCGGTAGTTGTCCTCTCCAGGAGGTAACCCTGGCACGGCGCATCACAGAACTGGAGTTTCTCTTTCCCCTGGAAAACATGTCCATGCAACGATTCAACAAGGTCCTTAGCCGATTCCATATTCCGGAGCTTGCCCATCCCGACTCACTGATCAACGGGCTGCTCAAAGGATTCATCGACCTGGTCTTCGAACATGAGGGCCGCTACTTCATAGCCGACCATAAATCCAACTACCTTGGGCAGGACTATGCTTCCTACGACCAGGCATCACTGGCCAAAGCCATGCGCCAGCACCGCTATGACCTGCAGTACCTGCTGTACACAGTGGCCCTGCACAGGTACCTGAAGATACGTCTGACCGACTACACCTACCACAGTCATTTCGGTGGAGTATATTACCTTTTTCTCCGGGGCATGGGAGCAGTCCGCCCCCCGGAGACCGGCATTTTTTTTACCAGGCCTGATGCCTCCCTCATCCAAGCGTTGGACACCTGCTTCAATAAAACAAATCCATGAAGATTTCCTTAGCCGAACTCCATCGACAGGGTCACCTCAACCTGATAGCTCTCCATGCAGGCAGGTATATCCATGCTCATGTCCAAGGAGAGGACAGAAAACTGATCGCCCTCGCGGCCGCACTTGTTTCGCAAGGGATTGCAGACGGCCACGTCTGCATGCCGCTGCAGGTCATAGCAGAGCAAATAAACAGGCTGTGCCCACTGGAAATTGAGAGTGCTGTGCTCGCCAAAGCGCTCACCCAAAGCCAGGTCGTTGCCGAACCCGATGCCTTCGCCCCTCTTGTCCTTGATGCAGAACAGAACCTCTATCTGCACCGCTTGTACAGGTGTGAACAGACCATTGCCAGGGGCATTGCAACTCGTGCAGCCCAAAGCCCCGGAGAAGCCCAGGTCGCCAGTGCCGATGTCCTCAATGCACTTTTCCCCAAGACTGAACAGGATACCCAACCTGACTTGCAAAAAGTTGCTGTTGCCAGGGCAGTACACAATAATCTGTTGGTTGTCTCAGGCGGCCCAGGAACCGGTAAAACCTTCACAGCCGCCCGTATCCTGGCCGCTATAGGCGCCGCAGCCGACAGGCCTTTACGGGTATGCCTGGCCGCACCGACAGGGAAGGCTGCTGCCCGCCTCAAGGAATCCATGCTCCAGGCCAAGGCGCACCTGGGAGGGGGCTTCCAGGCATACATCCCTGAGGAAACCAACACCATCCATCGCCTGCTGGGGGTTATCCCCCGCACGGGACAGTATCGGTACAACAGCAAAAATCCTCTTCAGATCGATCTGCTCATGATTGACGAAGCCTCCATGATCGATGTCCCGCTCATGTCATCCCTGCTCGAAGCCCTGCCCAGCCACTGCCGTCTCATTATCCTGGGCGACAAAAACCAACTGGCCTCCGTAGAAGCAGGCAACCTGTTTGCCGACCTCTGTTCCCAGAGCGACCGATCCACTCCCGCAGGCTCCGAAGACCATCTTCAGCATGTGGTTGTTGAACTGACCCGAACCTACCGCTTCAGCACTCATTCAGGAATAAGCCGCCTGGCAGCTTCCGTACTCAAAGGCGATATCCATGAGGCCGATGCCTGCCTGCAGCAAGCGACAGGCGATATTGCCTTTCTTCCGGCATCATCCGTAATGGAGGAAGAGGGGTTCAACGACTTTATCCATCGCTATTTTACCGTTCTTTTCTCCTGTGCACACCCGCAAGAAGCGCTGGAACTGCTAGACCACGCACGTATTCTCTGTGCTGTGCAAAAAGGAGCACGAGGAGTAGAGGACTGCAACAACCAGGCTGTCCGCTATCTTGCAGAGCAAGGTATGACTACAAGCATGGATAAGCCCTTTCACGGTATGCCAATACTGATCCGAAAAAACGAATACACGCTGAATATCTTCAACGGGGACACCGGACTGGTATGGAAAAACAAACAGGGAGCACTGGAAGCATGGTTCAAGGGACCGGACAACGTCTATCTCAACTACCCCCTCCAGCAGGTACCAACATACCAGAGGGCATACGCCATGACGGTGCACAAATCTCAAGGCTCTGAGTATGACCATGTTTTGTTATACCTCCCTACCAACCACTCCTCCGTACTCAGTAAAGAAATGCTGTACACTGGCATTACCAGAGCAAAAAAACACCTGACCATCTCCGGGACAAGGCAAATGTTCAAACAGGGGATGCAACGATCCGTGCACCGCTATTCAGGTCTCGGCAAAGCCCTGGAGCGGATTACTCATCAGCTCAGGTAAGGCCAGTTTCAAACTTTTTGACAATGTGTTACAGTAGCCCTCTTTGCTATCAAAGCATTGCCAAAAATGATACCGCCTGGGATGTTTCATCGAAAAGCCGGAATATTCATCGAATTTCACATGACATTTTTTTAAATTACCTTACTATTGCATGTTTATCCCCTCCTGAATAGTTCAGGTGAACGATACAAAAAACGTACTGTGCACATATCAGACGCCCCAACCACCCTGCGGGACGTCCAAAAACAGCACAGCCAATCAATCACCCTGTTCGCTTATTTGCTATGTTGGTGCCATATTGAGATACTGTTTCCTCCATCAATGTCGCTACCGCCTTGCATCTGCACTCTTATTACGCGTGCAGCAATTCAGGTCCTTGCGACCTGCCCTGAACAGGATATGACTCAGATGACCAGAGAAGAGGACCATACATGACAGACAATCGTATTCAGAGTGCTCCATCTGCCTACTCGTACCCACTGCTGATAAAAAACCTTTTTCTGGCTCCGGTGGCCGCCAACCCTGAACAGGAAATCGTCTACAAAGACACCTGCCGTTTCACCTATGCTCAGTTTCACCAACGTGTCCGCAGGTTGGCCAACGCCTTGACTGAGCTGGGTGTACGTCCTGGTGACACCGTCGGCGTGATGGATTGGGACAGTCACCGGTACCTGGAATGCTATTATGCTGTGCCCATGCTGGGTGCCGTTCTCCACATGATCAATACCCGCTTCTCGCCTGAGCAGATCCTCTACACCATAGATCATGCCAAAGACGATTTTCTCCTGGTGCACGCTGAATTTCTGCCTATCCTTGAGCAAATAAAAGGCCGAATTGATTCTGTACGGCACTACATTCTTATCCAAGACGACGCCCCTCCGCCCTCCACCTCCCTGACATTTTCGGGGGAATACGAGGAACTGCTGGAAAAAAACCTGCCTACTTTCCACTTCCCGGAGTTCGACGAAAACACCAGGGCCACCACCTTCTATACCACTGGCACCACTGGAATGCCCAAGGGCGTCTATTTCAGTCATCGACAACTGGTTCTACATACGCTGGGCGCCATGGCCGCCTTCGCCTCCTCCGCTGAACAGGGACGGTTTCATCAAAAAGACGTCTATATGCCCATCACGCCAATGTTCCATGTCCATGCCTGGGGGATTCCCTTTGTGGCCACAGCCCTTGGTGTGAAGCAGGTATACCCGGGGAAATACGCCCCCAACATATTACTCCAGCTGATTCAAAACGAGGGAGTAACATTCTCGCACAGCGTGCCCACCGTTCTCAGCATGCTCATGGCAAGCCCTGAGTTTGACAAAGTGGATTTGTCCAAATGGAAGGTCGTTATAGGCGGGTCTGCATTGCCTAAAAAAATCTGTCAGGCAGCCAGAGAGAAAGGGATCGATATCTTCACCGGCTACGGCATGTCCGAGACCTGTCCTATCTTGACCATTTCCCAGGTTGGCGATGCCCAATACACAGAAGACGAGGAGACTGAGATTCGCTGCAAGGCTGGGCGGCCTCTGCCTCTGGTGCAACTGCGCATTGTTGATGAACAGATGCAGGACGTGGCCAAGGACGGAACCAGTGTTGGCGAAATCATAGTCCGCTCTCCCTGGCTCACGCAGGGATATTGGAAAGACAGCAGAAATTCGGAAATACTCTGGAAAAACGGCTACCTTCACACCGGTGATGTGGCCAACATTGATGCAATGAGATACGTTCACATCACTGATCGGATGAAGGACGTGATAAAAATCGGCGGTGAATGGTTATCATCTCTTGAGCTGGAAGATGTGATCAACCTGCATCCCTTGGTTTCGGAAGTCGCCGTGATCGGTATTCCCCATGAAAAATGGGGAGAAAAACCACTGGCCCTCATAGTTGTAAAAGCAAACGAGGCATCGCCAAGGCCCAGGGAAATCATCCGCCATATAAAAGCCTACATAGATAAGGGCCGGATGAGTAAGACAGCACTGCTCACCAAGATCCAATACGTTGAAACAATAGACAAAACAAGTGTCGGCAAACTCGACAAAAAGGCGTTACGAAAGAAGTTCGTTTTTCCCTCCACCTCCTGATATCCGAAATAGGCAGGCTGGATCGGCAAATCATTTTTTAAAAAAAGAAATTAGGGATTGCTAATATTATTAGGACATGCTATGGCTGTTGCAAAATGCATCTTGCTTCTGCGGCAATCATCTGCCAATCATTTTATTACAGGGAGTAATGAAAATGATACGACTTGCGACGCTCAATAAACTTGGCAATCCCGAAACATCAGTACAGGTGAACAAGGTTATCGCTACCATGCAGCAAAATCCAATTGATATTCTTTGCTGCCGGGAGACCTATCCACAAGAAACCAACCAATATGAGAAGGTCTGCAGTGTCGCAAAATCACTTGAAATGACTTATATGTTCACCTCTATAAAAAACTCGTCCGCTGACGACCCCAGAAAAAAAAAGGCTGTAACCGGTCTGGTTATCCTGACAGGCAAACAGTCCTGGATGCTCAATAGCGGCAGCCTGTCTCTTCTTGAGGGGAAAGAAGAAAAACGACAGGCCCAGTTTGCGATAATTCGAATCAACGGCACCTCGCTGATTGTTGTCAATGCACACTTCTGCGATGAGGACAAAGCTTTCGAAAAGCAGGTTCAAAAACTCATTGATCCCCTCTTCCTGTTCAGAAAAGGAGCGCAGACATACAGCAGTAATGGCAGCAATGCCCTAGGCGAACAATATGGGGCTTTGCTGCTCAACAGTAATATCAGCTCCTTGCTTTCAAAAAATGCAATAGCGAAGATCGCGTCTGAAAGAGACCTGGTCCTGCACGAGTCGTCCAGGAAAAAAGGCCAGGATGCCTCTCTCCTTGTGATGACCCCAAGGCACTGCCCCATAACCAAGGTAAAGAGAGGGCACGCGACCACTCTTCCTCATGAGTATGGACAGGTGACCGATATAGAGGTACAGCGACTTCCACGGGCACAACGAACAAAATGCTATCTGCCGCTTTCGTTTCGTGAGCGCTGGCTCGGTGCCGAAGGCAGGCTCCTTGCCTCCTGACACGACCATACCATTGGAATGGATGCCGCTTTGCTCCACTGACGCATCCACCAGCAAGCCCAACACCCTGCGCGGGAAAAAAAGCCACCACATCGATTTCTCTGCAGCTATCCCGAATTTCTCATGAATACAATCAGGTAGAAAAGACATGATCTGTAGCCAATTTCTTCAAAATGGGCAGCACAGACGACACTGCCTTTGGCGGTGTTTTGACAGCAAAGAGAGGGTATGATAAGGCCGTGCCAAACACATTACATCTGGCACCCACGGAGCTGATGAGAAACCCTGGCTACGCCTCGCTTTTAATCGTGTGGCCTTGTCCGTATCCGGTACAGGATACGGACAACCATCTGCCGGGCTCGGGTATTGATTCTGACAGGCACAGTAAACATCATCTCATAGTCGACCATAAGGGGTACGGCTCGGGAAGCTATTCCCTTCGAACTGCACGGCCCGGTATCTTCAGAACAGCGATTTTACTTCAATGAATGTGCAACAGCATCCAGCTTGCCAACAGGCATCCCTTTCAGGTTGACCGACTGCTGGACTATCTAGTACTCTTTGGGCAAGAATTCTATGCATCAAATACCTATTGTGCACCCAGGCTTGTCTTCTGAGACATACGGAGCGGCTTGCACACTCTACATTATTAAAAACAGGTCATACCAACCATGGTAGACAGGCACTGAACTCTTTGTGAGCCAGCCCTGGCGATACAAGAGAGCAGACCGACATATAACCCCGAGGGACGTACAGCGATGAAAGAACTGCAACTCACAGTACAAGGTCTGCATTGTGCTGCCTGTTCCAGCCGAATTGAAAGTGTGGTCGGGGAGATGGAAGGGGTGGAGAAAGCCTCAGTCAATCTGGCCGCAGAGAGCATGGAACTGGTCTGGGATGAACATCTCCACACCTTTGAAGAAATAGCGGACCGTGTAAAGGAACTTGGGTTCCAACTGGTCCCGCCGGAAAACAGCGAGATCGTCCAGCTTGACCTCAGCATCAGCGGTATGTCCTGTGCCGCCTGTTCTGCAAGAATTGAAAAAGTTCTCTCCCAGTTGGAGGGGGTGGAGACGGTCAACATCAACCTTGCCAACACCTCCGGTCGCATCACCTTTCGAAAAGACGTCCAGACACAGCGCCGCATCCGAGAAGTGATCGCTTCACTCGGGTTCGAGTCCCGGCCTGTCAATGCCAGAGACAATCATTTTGCCCAAAAAAGAGCGGCAACAGCAGCACAGCTGGCGGCTATGAAAAAAAACCTCTGGATGTCCCTGATCCTGGCTATTCCACTGTGTGCCATTGCCATGGGTGACATGCTGGGAATCCCCCTGCCGGATATCATCGCCCCGCATAGCCATCCGGTTCTTTTTGCCCTGATTCAGTTTATCCTTGTTGCAGGTATCATGTTCTTTGGGCGCCACTTTTATCTCAACGGTTTTCCTGCCCTTTTTCGACGCGCTCCCAACATGGACTCCCTAATCGCCGTGGGGACCGGCTCCGCCTTTATCTATTCCACCTGGAACATGATCGAAATCATGCTGGGAATTGACGTACACGACAAGGTCATGGACCTGTATTTCGAATCAGCAGGTGTGCTGATTGCTCTGGTCTCCCTGGGGAAATATATGGAGAGCCGCTCCAAGTCACACACCTCTGATGCCATCGCCAAATTGATGCAGCTTAGCCCTGATACCGCCGTGCTCCTGGTTGGGGACAATGACGATCTGCAGCAGAAAACTCTTCCAGCGGAAGAGATAGAGGTGAACGACCGTCTGCTCGTTCGCCCCGGAGAGTGGATTCCCGTTGATGGAATAATCACCATGGGAAACAGCCTTGTTGATGAGTCCATGCTGACCGGTGAACCGCTCCCTGTCAGGAAAACGGAAGGCGACAATGTGGTCGGGGGCACCCTCAATAAAAACGGTCGACTCCATATTCGTGCCCTCCAGGTGGGCGATGACACCATGCTGGCCAGAATCATCAAAATGGTACAGGAAGCGCAGGGCTCCAAAGCCCCCATCGCCAATATGGCTGATCGTATCAGTCTCTACTTTGTACCCGTGGTGTTTTGTCTTGCTTGTAGCACAGGGCTTGCCTGGTACATTGCAGGAGGAGCAGATTTTTCCACATCACTGCGTTTTTTCATTGCAGTGCTGGTTATTGCCTGCCCTTGCGCCATGGGGCTGGCCACACCGACCTCCATCATGGTTGGTACCGGAAGGGGTGCCCAGTTGGGCGTCCTTGTCAAAAGTGGTGCAGTGCTCCAGCGGGCAGAAGAAACAGATGTGGTGGTTTTTGACAAAACAGGCACCCTCACCCACGGAAAGCCAGTCCTAACCGACTGTGTACCCTTGATCCAAGCTTTTGACAGAGACCAGGTACTGGCCCTGGCTGCATCCGCAGAACAAAACTCAGAACACCCTCTGGCCGAAGCCCTGGTGAAACATGCCCAAGAGAAGGGTCTCAAACTGCGGCAGCCCGAATCCTTTACTGCAAAGCAGGGGCAGGGGATTGCAGCCACAGTGGATGGCTCTGATCTTCTCCTTGGTAATCGCAGGTTTCTCCACGACAAGGGGATAGATACTGAGGCGGTGCGTTCCACTGCTGCCGAGTGGGCAGCCCAAGGGAAAACCGTTCTCTATTGCGCATGCAACGGGAAGCTTGCAGCCCTGTTTGGGGTAGCTGACACCTTGAAAGAGGAAGTGCCAGCCGTAGTGTCCCGCATGCGAAGGATGAACCTGCGGCTAATTATGTTGACCGGTGATCAGCAGGCAACGGCTGCCGCCATTGCCAAGCAAGCGGGAATCGACGAGGTGATTGCGGAAGTGTTGCCTACTCAAAAGGCCGAGGTGATTGAAAACCTGCAAGGAACGGGGCACAAGGTCACCATGGTGGGTGACGGCATCAACGATGCCACGGCTCTTGCATGGGCAGACGTTGGCATAGCCATGGGCACCGGAATAGATATTGCCATAGAATCAGGAGACATTGTCATCATGCACGGCAACCTCGATGGGGTACTCACAGCGCTGGCCCTTTCCAAAGCCACCATGAACAACATCCGGCAGAACCTCTTCTGGGCCTTTGCTTACAACACTATCGCGATACCTGTCGCTGCCGGATTCCTGACTCTTTTTGGCGGACCGGCACTCAACCCAATGATTGCCGGCGCTGCCATGGCCATGAGTTCCGTCTCTGTGGTCAGCAACGCCTTGCGACTGCGTTTTTTTAACGAACAGGTATGAGATGATCTCCCTGTTCATGGGGCCCCGTGGGCACGACAATACGTTCCTCCACTACAGTGCCACAGCTGGCCGCAGGTTTGGTTGTGTTGTCAACCTATGCCGCACTGCTCATAGCTTTTCTGATATCTATCCCAAGATCAAAGAAGGACCGTGAGAAGAGAATATCTGAAATATTCCTTTGCTGCTTTCGTAAGGGCATAACATTCGCATAGCCTGTTATAGGCCATGCGGAACCTGGAGCTGGGAAAGAGGTCACTTCTGTACCGATACTTTGCAAAGACTCCAGGCTTGCGGACCAGCCAGTCAATTCGCAAACAACCTCTTGGCCTCTCATCCTTCCTTGGGCTCTAGAAAGGGTCATGCAATTTCCCAGACCTCCTCAAAAGGGATCCTTTCTGGTTCGCCATGCCCGAATTGTTTCGGCCTTTATCTCGCTCGGCAGCTTGTCGGTATCCCGGTATTTACGGGCTGTCTTCTCATCCATTTCTGATCTTGCGGCCCAGAGTTCAAGGGTTTTGCCCTCTGCTAAAAATTTCTTCACTTTTCTCACCTGAGAATCTGTGATTATTCCATTTCCTCCTTACAGGAGTCGGAATAATCATCTTGAAATTATCCGGTAAAAAAAATGTCGTCAGACCGGAATTATAATTGTCGCTGATCAAATTGGGTCCACCGCCAACTGCTAGCTGTAGAGCAGTGTTTCACCAAAGCATTGCCCCATACACTTTGAATGTCGAAAGCCTTTGTTTGGTAAGGTGTTCAAATACAAAAGATGAAAAAATATTGCATAATTGTTTCTAACAGTGTATACAGTTGGCCTTCACATCAACTGGTGTACCGAAATATCTTCGGGGCGTAGCGCAGCCTGGTTAGCGCGCCTGCCTTGGGAGCAGGAGGTCGCAGGTTCAAATCCTGCCGCCCCGACCAAATTATAGTTAAGAAGCCAGACAGTTAGATGCTGTTCGGCTTTTTCTTTTTCCAGACCCCCTACTTTAATTAGATGATTATTAGACGTTCCCATTATCATCCAGCAGCTTCAGCAAGTTGTTTAGACCATACTTGACCTAATAACTCGTTCTGAGTCTTGGTACTGTTATCAAGATGACCTGCATAAATCTCGGTAGTCTTCTGCTCGTCATGTCCTAAAAACCACTGAAGCTCAGCAATAGTAGCACCTTCTTTTTTCAAGATGGACGCAGCAAGGTGTCTGAATTGATGCAAGGTAAAATGCTGAACTTCAGCCTTTTTGCATAGCCTCTGGGTGAACTTTTTTAAACTCTTGTACTTATCTTCTACCTACGTACTAAAATCTCCATTATAAAAATATATGCTATTAAATTAGTACGTTGAGTCGGAAAATATAGTTGTCGCTGTCCGGGAATTATAATTGTCGTTGAACAGTTGTAGGTTCTCTGGAGCACGGCACTACAACTCATCATAGAATGATTGACTACCAACATCCTGTTTACCATGTAAAACCCGAATAACAACCAGTTGGTCTTCTATGATCCGGAAATAGAAACAACGGCCTTTGTATGGGAAAGCCCTCAAGCCCACACTGACCCAGTCTCTTGGTGAACCTATCGCTCCAATTTGAGCAAGATGCTCCAGTTTATCTGTTAAGTCTTGGATAAAAGTAATGGCAGTACTTGGGTTATTTTCCGCTATATACTCATAAATATTTCTGAAATCCGCCCTTGCTGTATCAGTTATGATTAATCGAAGTGATTTAATGATCCCCCCCTACTTTCCAATAATATCATTAAGTAGAGCTTTGCCGTTTTCATATTCAGTCACTCGGCCGGCTTTCAAATCAGAATCTCCTTTTGCAATTTCAAGACGTAATCTTTGGAGCTTCTGTTTATTTTCGTAGTCTTCAAGGAGACGCAATCCAGCTCGAACAACCTCGGTACGGTTGCCAAAACGCCCTTCTTTGACTTGATTCTCGATGAAAGCCCGGTCATGCATACCGAGTGAGAAACTTACGTTTTTTTGTACTTCTGGCATAAGTTTACCTCTTTATTATTTAATTTAGTCTAAATAATAAATATACCATATTATTTATTATGGTCAATGGTGTCGATTGGTCATCCAGGAGGTGAGAATAAGGTACTATATGAAAAGTTGTTGACGATATTCAACGTTCAATCGTTAGACGATTTTTAGACGTTTTGATTAAAATAGATCCATATTAGACGAAATAGATGGGGGAAAAACAAAATTGCTGTTTTCGATAACTCGTTAATTTTCTTTAAAAAACAGATAGTTGCAGAGACATTTAGAATTAACGTCCTACGCCTTGGGAGCAGGAGGTCGCAGGTTCAAATCCTGCCGCCCCGACCAATTTTTAGTTAACCCAAGCTTGAGGTTATAATTTTGTTTTCTCTATAATTACAATATGTTAACAGTGTGTCGCCTTCAACTCTGGCACTACATCTTTTTATTTTGTCGCAATTGTCGTTTTAACGGATTTGCCAGGATGGCATTTAACACCAAGAATTGAATATATTTTTTTCTGTTCCGGATCAGGCTCCATACTCTTCCTGACATGAACCGTACTTCCATCTTTGCACTGCATGGAAACCGTGGCCCGATCATGTGGCAGCAGCACATGGCGTAATGTAGTCCAGGAATCATGCACGCAGCCCTGTTTCAAGCGCATCCGGATAAAATGCACCAAATGGTAGGCCAACACGCAGATAAATAAATGCCCAAACACTCTTTGGGCTATCTGATGATAGACCGGCCGCAGACCAAGCTCAGATTTCAAGGAACGAAATACAGCCTCAAGGTCGGTCAACATGGTATAGGTAT
>PDWJ01002592.1_pt1 | contig 18904 bp, 13 predicted proteins | sample 1430881 | NCBI WGS metagenome assembly PDWJ01 (sample SAMN01162460, study PRJNA174530) | Oral metagenome, whole genome shotgun sequencing project. | biome: Marine environment; feature: Marine mammal; material: Swab sample of the gingival sulcus; isolation source: swab sample of gingival sulcus...
TCGGTTGCTTGCTACCAGCAGGCGCCCTCCTCGCTCCTACGCCGTGATTCCGCATCCTTCGCGCAGCTCGGTCCGGTAAGCTGATCAGCGCTCTAGCTGTCGATGCGTGAGGGCTGGCAGCTCTCGGCGGATCTGGCGCAGATACGCCAGGTCGAGCTCGGCCACGGCCACACCATCGCCCTCCGACACCTGCGCAATCACGGCCCCCCATGGGTCGATGATGCAGGATTTTCCGTATGAAACCCTGTTTTTGTTGTGTCGACCGCCCTGGTTGGCGGCGAGAACAAAGGCCTGGTTTTCGATCGCCCGCGCGCGCAGCAGCGTCAGCCAATGGTCCTTGCCTGTGTGTAAGGTGAAGGCGGCCGGGACCAGCAGCACATCGGCCCCACGCCGCGCCAGCTCGCGGTAGAGCTCGGGGAAGCGGAGGTCGTAACAGATCGAGAGGCCGAGCCGCAGCCCTGCGACCTCTGCGATCACCACGCGGCGCCCGGCGACGACGTACTTCGACTCGCAGAAGGTGGCCCCGCCTGGGATGTCGACGTCAAATAGGTGAATTTTATCATAGGTTTCCAGAATAGATCCGTCGCGATCGAGGACCACGGTGGTGTTGTGGCAGCGTCCCGGTTGGTCAGCTGTGGTCGGCATGCTGCCGATCACGAGGGGGGTCGCGAGGTCGCGGGCGAGGGTCTGCATGCGCTCGAGGATGGGACCAGGGGGCGCGCCGTCGAGCTCCTCGGCGATGGCGACCTTCTTGTCGAGGCCTCCTATCAGACAGAAGAACTCTGGGACCAGCACGAGTTCTGCCCCGAGGTCCACAGCGCGGCGCATCAAACGCTCCGCGTTGTCGAGGTTCGCGTCCAGGTCGAGGGTGGCGCAGAGCTGCACGACGGCGGCTCGAAATCGAGATGTTGTGATGGCGTACCTCCGCGGAATCAGCTATGAGTCTGCTTACGAACAGCCCATCGTGGGGGGGCTTTTGGGAGTTGCAAGGTTCAGCTCTTTATGCTAGCCGATGGGCAGTTCGGTGGGAAGTAGAGCCAAGCGGGCCCCCACAAGCCCGCCTTTTTTTTGTTCGCAAGATGGGCGCCAGTGATCGCTGGGGCATGAACAGGCGCACCGAGATGCGCACTCTTGAGGATGGTAGACCTGCGAAACCTAGAAAGAATTGCCGAAAACGCGCTCGCCGCTGTCGGCTATGACCTGGTCGATCTCGAGTTCCAGCGAGATGGCCAGGGCTGGGTCTTCCGCGTCTTCATCGACCATCCTCATGAGGGGCGGGCGATGCGTGATGACGCGCCGCGGCGTGTCACCCTCAGCGACTGCACGAAAGCGACGCGCCAGCTCGGGACGGTGCTCGACGTCGAGGATCCCATCGACGCCGCCTACCGTTTGGAGGTTTCATCCCCGGGCGTGCTGCGGTCGCTTAGAAAGAAAAGAGACTTCGAGCGTTTCGTCGGCTGGCAAGTGAAGGTCAAGCTGCGCGACGGTCTCGAAGGAAGACGTAACTTCACGGGGCGTCTCGTGGCCGTCGATGATCAGCACCTGCGGGTCGAGGTCGACGGCGCCGAGCACGCTCTGCCCCTGGCAGAGCTGGCCAAGGCGAGGCTCGACGAAGAGTACTGACACGGACGAGTCCGCGGCCGACTCCGGTTCACAGTCGACCGGCACGTATCGGCAAAGCATCAGGACGTCAGGAAGAGAAGGGGTCCGGCCATGCAGCCGAATCTGAACATGGTCATCGACCAGGTCAGCAAGGACAAAGGTATCGACAGGGAGGTCCTGATCGAGACGCTGAAACAGGCGATCGTGACGGCCGCGAAGAAGACCTTTGGCCTCCAGTATGAGCTCGAGCCGGAGTACAACGAAGACAACGGCTGCGTCGACCTGTACCAGATTGTCAACGTGGTCGACACGATCATCCAACCCGGTCGCGAGATCTCGGTCGATGACGCTCGGCGTCACGATCCGGAGGCGCAGATCGGTGACGAGCTGCTCTTTCAGGTGTTCTATCGCCCCGAGGACGCAGACAAGGCTGCTGAGCAGGACACCGACTTCGGCGATCTGCTCGGCTTGAAGACCGCTCGCCGGGGCTTCGGCCGCATCGCCGCCCAGACGGCCAAGCAGGTGATCATCCAGCGCGTCCGTGAGGCCGAGCGGGAGAACATCTACAACGAGTACAAAGACCGCAAGGGCGAGCTGATCAACGGCATCGTCCGCCGCTTCGAGCGTGGCAATCTGATCATCGACTTGGGACGCGCCGAGGCGATCCTCCCCGTGCGCGAGCAGGTCTCCCGCGAGTCCTACCGGGTCGGCGATCGGGTGGTGGCCTACGTCGTCGACATTGATCGCTCCGCCCGCGGCCCGCAGATCATCCTCTCGCGGACGCATCGCGGGCTGCTGATCAAGCTCTTCGAGAACGAGGTCCCGGAGATCTACGAGGGCATCGTGCGCATCGAGTCGGCTGCCCGCGAGCCCGGCGCGCGGGCCAAGATCGCCGTCTCTTCACGTGACAGCGACGTCGACCCTGTCGGCGCCTGCGTTGGCATGAAGGGCTCTCGCGTGCAGGCGGTCGTGCAGGAGCTGCGCGGCGAGAAGATCGACATCGTCCCCTACGACGAGGATCCGGCCCGCTTTGTCTGCAACGCCATCGCGCCGGCAGAGGTCTCGCGGGTGCTGATCGACGCCGAGAACCACACGATGGAGCTGATCGTCCCGGACGACAAGCTCTCGCTAGCGATCGGCAAGAAGGGGCAAAACGTACGACTGGCCTCGCAGCTGACCGGTTGGCGGATCGACATTCACAGCGAGACCAAGGTCCGTGAGCTGGAAGAGGCCGCCAAGCGCTCGCTAGCCGAGATTGAGGGCGTCTCGGAGGAGCTCGCCGACACGATGTTCAAGCTCGGCTGGCGCTCGCCCTCCGAGGTCGCGCAGACGCCACCGGAGGAGCTGGTGGCCATCCCGGGGATGGGCGGGCTCGAGGTCGCCATGTCCGTGGTGGGCAACGCCGAGGCCGCGATGGTCGTACAGGCCGAGCGGGCCGAGCGCGAGCGCGAGCGGCTGCTCGCCGAGGGGCAGAAGAGCGACGAGGAGCGCTGGCTCAGCGTCAAAGGCATGACCGACGAGATCGCCGCGCACCTGCAGAATCGCTATGCCACGATCGAGCAGCTGGCCAAAGAGCACGACATGCTGCGGATGGCCGAGGTTGGCGAGCTGGGGTTGAGCAAGGCAAAGTGGCTCCATTGGTCGGCTCGCGTCTACCTTGGGGAGCTCGACGCTGCGAGCCCGGCGCCCATCGTGGACGAGGACGAGCCGATCGTGCGCCCCGCCGTTCGTGAAGAGGGGATCGCATAGAGAGCGGGATCGAGCGTGAAGCACACTCGACATAGCGCCGACGCCGTCGGCGATCCGGAGGCCTCGTGGCACAGCCGATGCGCACCTGCGCGGGATGTCGTCGGCGCAAGCCGCAGCACGAGCTGCTGCGCTTCGTCGCTCCCGGTCTGGCCCTGCAGGTCGATCCGCTGCGAGGGTGCGGCGGGCGTGGGGTTTATACCTGCCCGCGCCCTGAGTGTGTTTCCCGGGCTAGCCAACGGGGGGGCTTCTCGCGAGGGTTTCGCTCTTCCCTACGGGTCGATGACCGAGCGCTGCTCGACGATGTTCGTGGTGTCTTGTCGGGGTCGATCGCTGCGCTCAGAGCGCAGCTTGACGCTGACGGCCGCGAGGACACCGAGACGTTGCGCGGGCTGCTCGCGTGGCGTGCTGCGTTCGACCAGCGTTGATGGTCGACGTACTGAGAGAGAGTAGAGGGTTCGACATGCACGGAAGGCAGAGCTTCACCAATGGCGAGAGCCGCGAACGAGTTCGGCTCTACGAGGTGGCGAAGGAGATCGGCCTACCCAATAAGGATCTCTTGGCCAAGGTCCGTTCGATGGGCATCGAGGTGAAGAACCACATGAGCTCGATGGACGTCGATGACGTGGCTCGCGTCAAGCGTGCGCTCGAGAAGGAGCGTATCGAGAACCGCGAGGTCAAGCGGATCTCGGCGACGGTGATCCGTCGGCGCTCGAAGGGTGGGAAGGCTCGCCCTGTGAAGCCGGCCGAGGGCCGGGCTCCGACCGCGACCGCGGCCGAGGCGGCCGCCGAGCTGAGCCGCGCAGCGGCATCTGTGGCGCCGATGCCGATGCGTCCACAGGAGGAGCGCGTCGCGCCGCCGGCCGACCCGCCGAAGCCCGAGCCCGCGCCCGAGCCCACACCCGCGCCGCCGCCGGCCGCTCCAGCCACGGTCGAGCCGAACGTCGAGCAGCCCCTCGAGGCGAAAGACAGCGAGCCCGCCGCTGCGGTGCCGACCGAGCCCCCGGCAGTAGAGGCTGCTGTGGTCGCCGAGGTCGCGCCGCCGGTGGATCCCGCGCCGCCCGCCAAAGCGGCGCCTACGCCAGTCGCCGAGAGCGTCGGCGAGACGGTCGCGTCAGGCGAGGAGGCCAAGCCCGAGCCGACTACCAAGAGCGAGCCGGCGCAGGAGAAGCCCCCCAGGGCCAAGGCCGCGGAGGCGCAACCGAGCCCGCCCGCCGCGATCGAAGCCAAGCCCGTGGAGGCGGAGAAGAAGGAGCCCGAGGAGCCGATCAACCTCGACGATCTGCCCATCAACTCCCCGCTCCGGCGCAAGGCGGAGCTGGCAGCCCATAAGCGAGAGATCCGCTTCGCGCCTGGCTTCGAGCCCGGCGCCCAGCGCCCTCCGCGTCCGCCCCGTGGGCCTTCCGCCCGCGCCACGACCGCGAGCGAGGCTCAGCCGCTGTCGGCGGCCGACGCCCTGAAGATGTTGACCCCTTCGGCGCCACGGCGACCGCGGGTGGTGATCACCGACCTCGACCAACGCAATCGTCGCCCCAGCGGCCCTGGCGGTGGACGCGGCGGCTACCGAGGGGGGCGTCGTGTCAAGCGCAAGCAGCAGGGCAAGGGCAAGCGCACCGAGATCACGACGCCCGCCGAGCACAAGCGCGTGATCCGCGTCGAGGGCGCCATCTCCGTCGGCGAGATCGCCCGGCAGATGGGCGTCAAGTCGACCCAGGTGCTGCGTCAGCTGTGGGCGATGGGCATGTCCAACGTGATGATCACGCACAGCATCGACGTCGAGACGGCGAGCCTCCTCGCCTCCGAGTTCAACTACGAGGTCGAAGATGTCGCCTTCAAGGAGACCGACATCATCACCGAGGTGGAGGACAAGGAGGAGGACCTCCGGCCGCGCTCGCCGGTGGTCACCGTGATGGGTCACGTCGACCACGGCAAGACCTCCCTCCTCGACGCGATCCGCGGCTCTGACGTGGTCGCGGGCGAGGCCGGCGGCATCACCCAGCACATCGGCGCCTACCGCGTCAACACGGCCAAGGGTGAGGTCGTCTTCCTCGATACGCCTGGCCACGCGGCGTTTACCGCGATGCGCGCCCGCGGCGCCCAGTGCACCGACATCGTGGTGCTCGTCGTCGCCGCCGACGATGGCGTGATGCCTCAGACCCAAGAGGCGATCGAGCACGCCAAGGACGCCGGTGTGCCAATCGTCGTCGCCGTAAACAAGATCGACCGCCCCGACGCCAACCCGGAGCGGGTCCTCGGCGAGCTCTCGGAGCGCGGCCTGGTCGCCGAGTCTTGGGGTGGTGACACGATCGTCGTGCCGACCTCGGCGATCACCAAGGACGGTATCGACGATCTGCTCGAGAGCTTGATCCTCACCTCGGAGCTGCAGGAGCTGACGGCCAACCCGGATAAGCTGGCCAAGGGCACGGTGGTTGAGGCGCGGATGGACAAGGCCCGCGGCGCGATGTGCACCGTGCTGGTCCAGGAGGGCACGCTGAGAGTTGGTGACACCGTGGTCGTCGGTGCGCACCTCGGCAAGGTCCGCGCGATGCTCGACGATCGCGGCAATAGCATCGAAGAGGCCGGTCCGAGCACGCCGGTCGAGCTGCTCGGTCTGGGCGGCGTGCCCGACGCTGGCGACACGCTCAACGCGGTCGCCGACGACAAGGCCGCTCGCACCCTCGCCGACCACCGCCGCAATCAAAACCGGCAGAAGGAGATCGTCAACGCGAGCTCCAAGACCAGCATCGAGGACCTCCTCAGCGGTCTACAGGCCGGCGACCTCAAGGAGATGAAGCTGCTGATCAAGGCCGACGTGCAGGGCTCCAGCGAGGCGATCAAGGAGTCTCTGGCGAAGCTCTCGACCGACAAGGTCGAGGTCAAGGTGATCAGCGCCGGCGTGGGCGGGATCCACGAGACCGACATCAACCTCGCCAGCTCCTCTGGCGCGGTGATCCTCGGCTTCAACGTGCGCACCGCGGGCAAGGCGTCGAGCCTGGCCGAGCGCGAGGGCGTCGAGGTTCGCACCTACGACGTGATCTACGAGCTGCTCGACGATGTGAAGGACCTGATGCGCGGCCTGCTGCCGAAGGAGCGGAAGGAGAAGCCCATCGGTCGCGCCGAGGTGCGCCAGACCTTCACGATCCCGAAGATCGGCACCATCGCCGGTTGCGCGGTCGTCGACGGCAAGATCGTCCGCAACTCGCACCTGCGCCTGGTTCGCGACAACGTCAAGATCTACGACGGTAAGGTCTCCTCGCTGCGTCGCTTCAAAGAGGACGTCAAGGAGGTCCAGCAGGGGTATGAGTGTGGTATCGGTATTGAGGGCTACAACCAGCTCCAAGAGGGCGATATCATCGAGGCCTACGAGATCGAAGAGGTCACCCCAGAGCTATAGTCGAGGCATCGTCGAACGCCTCCTTCAGCGAGCTTCTCGCTAACGAAGCTCGGCTGGAACTCGAAAGCGAAGCGCCCTTGGTCGTTGGCGTCTGCCGCCTCAGCCTCCATTTCGCCGACAGCTCCTCGCTGAAGGCCAAGCGTCAACGTCTGCGCCGCATCGTCGAGCGCTGCAGATCCAGGTTCAACGCCGCCGTCGCCGAGGTGGCCGACCAGGATAGCTGGCAGCGCGCCACCGTCGGCGTGTCCGTGGTGGGCAACGCCGAGGCTCATGTCCACTCGATGCTCGACGGCCTGCTCCGCTTTGTGGAGGATCTCTACCTCGGGCAGGTCCTGTCGACGGAGCGCGAGATCCTCCACTACTCTGATGATGAAGAGCTCGATCCGGGTTTGGAGGTCGAGGGTTTCGAGGGCTGGGAGCCCGAGGAGATCCGCCGATGAGCGTCCGCTTCGCGCGCCTCGAGCGCTCAGTCTACCAGGCCCTGGCTGGGCTGATCCCTGGCTCTATTCGCGATCCGCGCGCGCACCTCGCCGAGGCGGTGGTGGTGACCAAGGTCGCCCTCGCTCCAGACCTCAGCAGCGCGCGGGTGCTGGTCACCGTCAAGGCCGACGGCGACGAAGCGCAGCGTGAGGTCTTTGACGCCCTACGCCGCGCGGCGGGTTACCTGCGCAAACAGCTCGGTCAGAGGGTCAAGCTGCGCCGCCTACCGGAGCTCAAGCTGATCCTCGATCACACGCCGGAGACCGCTGGGCGGGTCGAGGAGATCCTCCGTGAGCTCGCCAAGGAGCGGCGCGCGCGGGAGGGTGAGGAGGCCGAGCCGGGGCAAGCCGACGGCGACTCCGAGCCCCTCGAAGAGCATGACGGCGCGGTCGCCGAAGGGGGGATCTCGAGCGGCGAGCCGCGCTCGAGGGGCGCCCGCCCTCGCGACAATCGCGCCACGGCGGCGCAGATCGCCGAGCGGCTGAGAGCGGCCTCCCGTGTGCTGATCACGACTCATCCGCACCCGGATGGGGACGCCGCGGGGAGCCTCTCGGCGGCGATGGTGGCGCTGACGAGGCTGGGCAAAGACGTCGTGGGCTTCAACCCGGACCAAATCCCCGACCGCTATTGCTTCTTGTCATGCCTCGAGCGCGTCGTGCGCGAGCTGCCCGAGGAGGGCTTCGAGCTGACCCTGCTGCTGGATTGCACCGACGAGCGGATGTTCGAGCAGGGGGTGCCGTCTCGCGAGTACCTCGGCTGTGTGGTGGCCCTCGACCACCACAAGACCAGCTCGGACTTCGCCGATCTCTGCCTGCGGGATCCCAGCGCCTCGTCCGCTGGGGTGGTCCTCGCCCGCGTGCTCGACGAGCTCGGCGTCGAGCTGGATCGGGATCTTGCCGAGGCGCTCTACTGCTCGCTGATCTCCGATACGGGGTCGTTTCGCTATCAGAACACCAACCCTGAGGCGATGCGGCTCGGCGCGCGGTTGCTCGAGGTTGGCGTCGACCCTTGGCGCGTCGCCTCGAACCTCTACGAGTCGCAGACCCGCGGGCAGATCGAGCTCCTCGGCGAGGTGTTGCGCACCCTGCGCACATCAGACGATGGCCTGGTCGGCGTCTTGACCGTCACCTGGGAGATGCTGCGGCGCACCGGCTGCAACATGGGGCACGTCGATGGCATGATCAACTACGCTCGGGGTGTGGAGGGGGTGCAGGTCGCGACCCTGCTACGCGTCGGTGACGATCACCTGCGGGTGAGCATGCGCTCACGGGGCGTGGTCGACGTCTCGGCGATCGCCGTCGGCTTCGGCGGCGGGGGGCATAAGAACGCGGCCGGGTTCACCGTCGATCTCGAGACCGATGACGTGTTGGCTCGGCTCTTCACCGAGGTAGCAGAGGCCTGCCGCGAGGCGGGTATCGCGCCTCCCGCGCCCGGCTCCGCCCCCACCACATGAGCCGTCGCGGTCGCCAACGCGGTCAGCCGTCGCCGTCGGGGATCCTCGTGATCGACAAGCCAGCGAAGCTGACCAGCTTTGACGTCGTGCGCCGCGTCCGCGCGCGCTGCGACGTACGAAAGGCCGGTCACACAGGCACCCTCGATCCGCTGGCTACTGGCGTGCTCCCGATCTGCCTCAACGAGGCGACGAAGATCGCCGGCCTGCTGCTCGCAGAGGATAAGCGTTACCGCGCCGAGCTTTCGCTCGGCCTTCGCACCGACACCTACGACATCACGGGGCAGGTGCTCGAAGCGCGGGAGGCCGAGGCGGCCCAGGTGACCGAAGCCAAGGTGGAGGCGGCCCTGGTCGGTCTTCGCGGAGAGGTGCAGCAGCGCCCACCAGCGTTCTCTGCCGTGCACAAAGGCGGCAAGCGCGCTCACGAGCTGGCCCGCGCCGGCGAGGAGGTCGAGCTCCCCGAGCGCGCGGTGACCGTCCACCAGCTCGAGATCGAGCGCTTCGACGCCGAGGCGCGCAAGGTCGTCCTCATGATCCACTGCAGCAAGGGCACCTACGTGCGCTCGCTGATCGACGATCTCGGTCAGCTGCTGGGCTGTGGGGCGACGATGTCCGCGCTGCGTCGGCTGCAGAGCGGCAGCTTCACCCTCGACCAGGCGAGCACCCTTGACGCCCTGGCCGACATCGAGCGCGAGCGTTGGCCGCTCATCACACTCGACGAGGCGCTGTCGCATCTCCCCTTTGTGGATCTGCCCAGCGCCGAGGACGCGCGATCGATCGGGCAGGGCAGGGGGCTCGATACCTCGACCCTCGGCCTCGGCGCGCTCGCCGTGGGTGACGAGCTGCGGGTGCGCTTCGCAGGCCAGGTCGTCGCCCTCGGCGCCGTAAGGGCCGGCAAGCTGGCCCCCCACCGAGTCTTCGCTGCCTGCCTCGAGGAGGCCCTCGCGAGGAGCTGAGGGCAGATCAGACCTACGCGATCCGCCGCCCGAGCGTCCGATCGCGCGACGGCGCCTCGGCTTGGCTGATGACTCAGATCGTCAGCGAGAGCAATCCACGGCATGAGCCTCCCTCGTTCATGCTCTTCGCGCATGACTATGGTGCAACGCGGCACATTGACAAGGGCCGCCTCATGGAACAGGATGGCACCGCTTTTTCGGGCCCCACCGTGGCCCATTTTCGACCCGTTCGCGGTCCCGACTGCGTTCGCGGCGTGGAGGAGAGATGCTCGGTCCGACCAAAAAGAAGATTATTATCGATAAGTTCAAAAAGCACGAGAGCGACACAGGCTCTCCCGAGGTGCAGATCGCGCTGCTCACCGAGCGCATCTCTCACCTCACCGAGCATTTCAAGACCCACGCGAAGGATCACCACTCGCGGCGTGGTCTGCTCAAGCTCGTTGGCCAGCGCCGTCGCCTGCTCGACTACCTCAAAGACAAAGAAGTCGAGCGCTATCGTACGGTGATCAAAGAGCTCGGTATTCGTAAGTAGCTCGAGTTCGTTTCCCCGGGTGGGGCGGCAGACGCTCTGCTGCCCCACCTTTTGTGAGAGAGCAACAACGACCGCGAGGTTGGGTTGCTCTACGAGATAACTTGGCCGTCGCTCGCGGCGCATCTCGACGCCGCTTTCTTGTCGACCCGAGCTTCCGATTCGCCGCTCTTGAGCTGATCGGAGCGGAGGTTCGGGTCGATGACGAAAGAGGCCGCTCGAGCCTCTGCTCCCGCGACAGACGGTCCCATCACTCGCGCTCACCCGATGGGCTTGCGGCCCGGTGAGTGTGTGCGCTCTCTGCCTATGTGACCCGCAGCTGGGTGCCAGGGCGGAGGCGCGAGGAGTCCCCTATGTTCGTACGTGAGAGCATTGAAGTCGGCGGCACGAAGCTGTCGATCGAGACCGGCCGGATGGCTAAGCAGGCCGACGGCGCCGTGGTGTTGACCTATGGTGATACGGTCGTGTTGGTCACCGCCGTCTCGGACAAGAACCCGCGCGACCTGCCCTTCCTCCCGCTGACGGTCGAGTACACCGAGCGGATGTACGCCGCTGGGCGGATCCCCGGCAGCTATTTCCGCCGTGAGGGGCGCCCCTCGGCTCAGGAGATCCTCTCTTGCCGGCTGATCGATCGCCCGATTCGTCCGCTCTTCCCCGACGGCTACCGCTGCGAGACCCAGATCATCGCGATGGTGCTCTCGTCGGACAAGGAAAACCCCGCTGACGTGCTGGCGATGACCGGCGCCTCCGCGGCGCTTCATATCTCCGACATCGCCTGGGCAGGCCCGCTCGCCGCCGTCCGTGTCGGCCGCGTCGACGGTGAGCTGATCGCCAACCCGACCAAGGCCCAGCAGGAGGCCGGCGACCTGAACATCGTCGTCGCCGCCAGCTTTGACGCCCTGGTGATGGTCGAGGGGACGACCCAATTCGTCTCCGAAGAGGACGTCGTCGAGGCGCTCGTCTTCGCCCAAGATCAGGCGCGCCCGATCCTCGAGCTCCAGGAGAAGCTCCGCGCCGCCGTTGGCAAGGAGAAGCGCACCTACGAGGCGCCACAGCTCGACGAGGGCCTGGTGGCTCGCGTGGGCGAGATGTGCCACGATCGCCTGGTCGAGGCGGTCGCCGTCCGCGAGAAGCATGCCCGCTACGCCGCGATCGACGCGGTGAAGAAGGCCGTGATCGAGGAGCTCGGCGAGGAGTTCGCCGAGCGTACAGAGGAGGTCAAGGAGGCCTACGGCGAGGTCAAGCGGCGCTATATCCGCAATATGGTCGTCCGCGACAAGATCCGCCTCGACGGGCGCCAGCTCGACGAGATCCGTACGATCACCTCTGAGGCTAGCGTCCTGCCGCGAACCCATGGGTCGGCGCTCTTTACCCGCGGCGAGACCCAGACCCTCGCCACCGCGACCCTCGCGACTCAGCGCTCCGATCAGCGTATCGAGTCGGTGATGGGCGACTACAACAAGGCCTTCCTGCTGCACTACAACTTCCCGCCCTTCTCCACGGGCGAGGCCAAGCGCTTCGGCCCCCCCGGGCGTCGCGAGATCGGCCACGGCAACCTCGCCGAGCGCTCGATCCAGCAGGTGCTCCCGAAGCAGCCGGACGACTTCCCCTACGTGCTGCGGGTGGTCAGCGAGGTGCTCGAGAGCAACGGCTCCTCTTCGATGGCCTCGGTCTGCGGCGGCAGCCTCGCGCTGATGGACGCTGGCGTGCCGATCAAGGCCCCGGTGGCCGGTATCGCGATGGGGCTGATCCACGAGGACGGCCAGTTCCGCGTGCTCTCCGATATCCTCGGCGATGAGGATCACCTCGGCGACATGGACTTCAAGGTCACAGGTACCCGCGAGGGCATCTGCGCGATCCAGATGGACATCAAGCTCGAGAGCGTGCCCCGCGAGGTGCTAGCCCAGGCCCTCGAGCAGGCCCGTCAGGGGCGGCTGCATATCCTCGACAAGATGGCAGAGTGTCTCGCCGCCCCGCGTGAGGAGCTCTCGCCGAACGCGCCGCGGATTATGAACGTCAAGATCAAGGTCGACCGGATCCGCGACATCATCGGCCCCGGAGGCAAGACGATTCGCGCGATCCAGGACGAAACCGGCGCGGAGATAAACGTCGCCGACGATGGCACCGTGACGATCGCCGCTATCGACGGCTACGCCGCCAAGAAGGCCGTCGACCTGATCGAGGGCCTGACCGCCGAGGCCGAGATCGGCGCGAGCTACCGTGGTCGCGTGCGTCGCATCACCGACTTCGGCGCCTTCGTCGAGATCCTACCCGGGACCGACGGGCTGGTGCACATCAGCGAGATGGACCACAAGCGCATCGCCAAGGTGGAGGATGTCTGCGCCGAGGGCGATGAGATGGTGGTCAAGGTGATCAACATCGACCGCGAGGGCAAGATCCGCCTCTCGCGCAAAGAGGCCTTCGACGTCGAGCCCAACGACGTTCGCCAGATGCTCTAGCTCGAGGCCGCTCGGAGGTCGTGATGCGCGGGACTGGCCAGGATAGGCCTACGATGTACGTCAAGCGCTTGCGTGACGACGCGCAGCTGCCCCGCAGCATGACCTCCGGCGCCGCCGGGATGGATCTCTCGGCGGCGATCGATTCCCCCCTTTCGCTCGCGCCCGGCGCCCGGGCGTTGATTCCAACGGGCCTCGCCATCGCGCTCCCCCCTGGACATGAGGGCCAGGTGCGGCCGCGGTCTGGGCTGGCGGTGAGGCATGGCGTGACCGTGCTCAACGCCCCGGGTACCATTGACGAAGACTACCGTGGTGAGGTGAAGGTGGCGCTGATCAACCTCGGCGACGAGGTGGTGGCCATCGAGCCTGGCATGCGGGTGGCGCAGCTGGTCGTCGCTCCCGTGACCTCGGTTAAGGTCGTGACCGTCGACCTGCTCGATGAGACCCAACGTGGTGGGGGTGGATTCGGTCATACGGGTTGAGTCCTTGCGGGCAATCGAACCCGCGTGATACGTTCGCCGACCGATTATCGCTGGCCTGTTGGTGAGAGAAAATGCTGTGCTTTCGCTGTGGTAGCCCCCTTGACGCCGGTGTAGAGCAATGCCCCAACTGCGGTCAGGATTTGCAGGCAGGGCAGGCCCCGGACACTGAGGCGTTCGCCGATCTGCAAAAACAGCTGCGCCGCGGTGATCGCGCCGAGGCGCAGACCTCTACCTTTCACATCGGTGATGTGGTGCTCGATCGCTACGAGATCACCGACGTCCTCGGCCGTGGACCCCTCGGCGTGGTCTACAAGGCGCTCGACCAGGAGGTCGAGGTCGACGTCGCGCTGAAGGTGATCGACGCCGATCTGATGACCGACGCTGGCGAGCGCGAGGCCTTCCTCGAGACCGTTGGTGCCCTGCGTCAGGTCGTGCACAACAACGTGGTGCGCTACTTCGACGTCGATCATGACGGCGATCGCTGCTTCTACGTGACGCAGTTTCTCGAGGGGCTCACGCTGCGCAAGATCATCGATCTGCGTCGCGAGAAGGGCCAGCGCTTCTCGCTGACCGAGGTCGAGCCGATCTGCTCTCAGCTCTGCGACGCGCTCTCCACTGGGGAGGCCGTTCATGGCGGGCTGAAGCCGGATAACGCGATCATCCTGCCCGACCTGCTCAAGGTCACCGACTTTCGTCTCGCCGAGGCTCTGCCACGGGACGCCTACCTTACGGCTCAGCGTGAGGCCGGCGGCGCCTTCGCCTACCTCGCGCCCGAGGTGCGCGACGGGGGCGCCTTCGATGAGCGTGCGGACGTCTACTCGATCGCTGTGATCCTCTGTGAGCTGCTCACCGGCACTGTCTTCGACGGGGGCAAGCTAGTGAACCTCCAGGCGATCGACCCGACGATCCCCGTCGCCTTGAGCAAGCTCCTCGAGCAGGCGCTGGCGCAACGCCCAGCGATGCGCCCAGCCAACGCTCAGGCGCTCGGTGATGGGCTGGCCGCCGTGGTTGGTGGCGAGGATCTGCTACGCTCCACGGCTCGCTATGGTTCACCCGACGATGAGAGCCCCAAGGCCGACGAGCTCGATGAGGCTGAGGCCGACGGCGAGGGGAGCGCGAAGGCAACACGGCCCATGGGCTCATCGTCGACGCCGGTCGCCGCCGAGTCGCTGCTTGACAGCAAGGGGCGCCCGCGGACCCTGGGATATGGTGAGGCCTTCAATGGCGCGGCCGTCCGGGCAGAGGCCGAGCGGCGCGTCGCCAGTCGAAAGCCCGCCAAGAGTGAAAAAGCCAAGCGTGAAAAGGAGGTCACCCAGCAGCTCTCCATGGACGACGTCGAGGCGATCGACGAGGAGGGCGCCGAGGCCGAGCTCGCGGCCGCGGCCCAGGCCTCGCAGGCGGTCGTGTCGCGCGCCCGGGAGTCGACTCCGGTCATCGACGCTCCGGAGGTCACCCCGAAGACCGAGCCCCCACCGGAGAAGACTCAGGCGCTGAGCATCGACGAGGTCGAGATGATCGAGGGATCTCCCGACTCCCCTGTTGGCTCGGGGGACGACTACGACGTCACCGTGCCGCGAATGACCATGGAAGAGGCGATGGGCCCGCGGCCCGGCGATGACCTCGAGGACTCGCTTTTCCTCGCCGGCCGTGAGGGGGGCTCCAAGAACAGCTCACCGACCCTCGAACTACCGGCGGCTAGCAGAGGAGCAGCCCCGGCGAGCGACAAGACCCAACAGATCGACCCGGAGATGATCGTCGAGGGCGAGGACGACGACGATGTGGAGCAGGAGCAGCTCGTCCTGGTGCCGCCGGAGGAGCTGCGCGATCGCGTCTCCGTCAGCGGCGAGACGGAGAGCACGGTCTGGCCGCTGCCGAACGCTCAGAGCGACGAGCCGGTGTTGCCTCACGAGCGGCGAGGTTCGTCGACCAGCGAGGCGCGCGCCCGCGACGTGCTCTCCGCCTTCGACGCCGGGGAGGAGAGCGGGGCCAGGGCGATGCCCGCAGCTCCCGCTGGCGACAAGGCGCTCGATGAGCTGCCCGAGCCGCCTCCGCCGGCGGAGCAGGAGCCCCTCCCCCCAGTGGTCGCGCCGGCGGTGCTGAACGCAGACGCCGTCCCTTTACCGCTCGACGAGACCCAGGCGGTCGTGAAGCCGCTTCCCTTGCCGCGGCAGGTGCGCCGCTCTCGCTCGCGCGCGCCCGTGATCCTGGCCGTGATCATCGGGCTCCTGGCGGGCGCTTCTGCGGCGATCATCTATTCGCTGATGCAGAACAAGCGCGACAAGGCCAATGAGCTCGCGCGCAAGCGCTCGCAGGTCGGTTCCGCATCGCCCCAACGGCCCGTCGCCAAGGCGAGCATGGGGCCAGCCGTGGTTCCGCTCAAGCCGCAGGTCCACGCTGCCGACGCTGGCGTGCCAGATAGCGCAGCCAAGCTGGCGAGCGCTCCAGACGCGGCCCCCAAAGACAAGACGGATGAACCCGACAAGGATGAAACCAACAAGACCGGCAAGACCGGCAAGACCGACAAGGTGGCCAAGCGCGACCAGCCGGTGCCAACCAAGCGCGCCAAGGTAGCCAAGGCCTCCAAGGCGCGCAAGCAGCCGAAGAAGACTCGGGTCGCCAAGGTGACCAAGAACCCGAAGGCCAAGCTCACCTCAGGCAAGGACTCGAAGAAGAACCCGGCGACGGACCTGAAGACGGATCCGGCGAAGGACCCAAAGACAAATCCAGCGCAGGTCGCCAGCTCGAATAAATGCTATCGCGGGATGGTCCACATCAAGCGCAAGGGATCGGAAGGCTACTGCATCGATCGCTATGAGGCGCCGGGGCGTGGTCGCGTGCCACGACGGGGGATCTCGCTGGCCAGCGCTCGCGCGAAATGTCGCGCCAGGGGCTTGCGCCTCTGCTCGGCGCGGGAGTGGATGCGCGCCTGTGCTGGGCTCTTTCCCTATGGACGCAAGTACGACGCGACCCGCTGCAACACCGGCAGCAAGAAGGTCTTGCCTGCGGGGAGCAAGCGGCGCTGCCGCTCGCGCTGGGGCGTCTATGACCTCAGCGGGAACGTCTCCGAGTGGGTCGAGAGCGGGCAGGCGATGGGTGGCCACTACGCCGCAGCCCAGGGGCACGCCAGCTGCGTGGCCCGCGGCTCCGGCGGCGCCAACACGGGTTACCGCTGTTGCGGTGACCCCTCTTGGGAGTGAGGGGTGAGACCAGATGATCGATCGCTATACACGCCATGACATGCGTGTGCTCTGGAGTGACCGTACGCGCTATGAGACCTGGCTAGAGGTCGAGCTTGCCGTCTGTCGAGCGATGGAGATGGAGGGCGATCTCGTCCCGGCGGGGACCGCCGACAAGGTGCGGCTGAACGCCTCCATCGACCCAGAGCGGATCCTCGAGATCGAGGTCAAGGTGCGACACGACGTGATCGCCTTCTTGACGCATATCGAGCAGCAGGCGGGCGAGCCTGCCCGCTGGCTGCATCTTGGGCTGACCTCCTCCGACGTGCTCGACACGGCCTTCGCGCTCCAGCTGAAACAGGCTGGCCTGATCCTGCTCGGTCGCGTCGACTCGATGCTCGAGGTCCTCGAGCGGCGCGCGCGCGAGACCAAGGACGTCCCAATGATCGGCCGGACCCACGGGATCCACGCCGAGCCGACGTCGGTGGGGCTCGTCTTCGGCGGCTACTATGCGGAGATGCTGCGCCACCGTGGGCGGCTGGCCAAGGCCGTACGGGAGCTCTCCCATGGCAAGATCTCCGGGGCCGTGGGTATCTACACCAACATCACGCCGTCCATCGAGGCCGCAGCCCTGAAGTCCCTCGGGCTCGAGCCCGAGACCTGCGCGACGCAGGTCGTGCCCCGCGACCGCCACGCGCAGTTCTTCTGCGTGCTGGCGCAGATGGCCGCGACCCTCGAGAAGATGGCCGTCCAGGTGCGCCACTGGCAGCGCACAGAGGTTGGCGAGGCGCGCGAGGCCTTCGGCAGGGGGCAGAAGGGCTCGAGCGCGATGCCCCACAAACGCAACCCGATCCTCAGCGAGAACGTCTGCGGCCTGGCGCGGCTGGTGCGTTCCCACGCCCAATGCGCGCTGGAGAACGTGGCGCTCTGGCATGAGCGCGACATCTCCCACTCCTCGGTCGAGCGGGTGATCGCCCCCGACGCGACCTCGCTGGTCGACTTCATGCTTCACCGTATGACCGGCGTGATGGACGGCCTGGTGATCGTGCGCGAGCAGATGGCGCATAACCTCTCGCTCTCCGGCGGGCTGATCTACAGCGAGGCGGTGATGCTCTCGCTGGTGCGCAAGGGCCTCGGCCGGCAGCGCGCCTACGAGCTGGTGCAGAAGGCGGCGATGGCCGCACAAGAGCAGCGTGGCGAGTTCGAGCGGCTGCTCGGCGAGGATGAAGAGATCATGAGCCGGCTCTCTGCCAAGGAGCTGTCGGCCTGCTTCGACGTCGACCATCACCTGCGTCACGTGAACATGATCTTCGATCGCATCTTCCAGACGACACAGCGCCCATGATCGATGACGCGGCGCTGAGACGAGGGCTCGAGCTGACCCTCGAGCAGACCGACTTCGACGACCTCGGCGCGACGCGCTACCGTGGCAAGGTCCGCGACTGCTACGTGTTTCCTGCCGGGGGCGGTCGCGAGGCGCAGCGGGCGATCGTCGTCACCGACCGGATCAGCGCCTTCGATCACATCCTGGGGACGATCCCCTTCAAGGGCCAGGTGCTCAACGGCATCGGCGCCTTCTGGCTCGAGGTGACGCGCGAGACCTGCGCGAATCATCTGGTCGGCGTCCCAGACCCGGTGGTGACCGTCGGCCACGAGTGCAAGCCCTACGCGATCGAGATGATCGTGCGCGGCTATCTCACGGGCAGCACCAAGACGGCGATCTGGACCCACTACGCCGCGGGCGAGCGGGTCTACTGTGGTCACACGCTCCCCGATGGGCTGCGCAAGCACGAGCGCCTGCCGCAGCCCTTGGTCACGCCGACGACGAAGGGCGCCGCCGGCGAGCATGACGTCCCGATCTCGCGGGATGAGATCATCGCCCAGGGGCTCGCCAGCGCCGAGGAGTTCGACGTGCTGGCCGAGCGCGCGCTGGCGGTCTTCGCGCTGGGTCAAGAGCTGGCTGCCCAGCGTGGCCTGATCCTCGTCGACACCAAATACGAGTTCGGTCGCCGCGTCGATCCGCAGACAGGGAAGGGGGGGGAGCTGGTCTTGATCGACGAGGTTCACACCCCCGACTCGTCCCGATACTGGTACGCCGACGGCTATGAAGAGGCGATGAGCGCTGGCGAAGACCCCCGCGCCCTCGACAAAGAGTTCGTGCGCCGGAGCTTCGCCAAGGAGGGCTACGTCGGCGACGGTCCGCCGCCGCCGATGTCAGACGAGCTCCGTATCGAGGCCGCCCGCCGCTACATCGAGATCTACGAGCAGATGACGGGCACGTCGTTCGTGCCCGATCTCACCCCCCCCGCTGAGCGCATCCACACCGCCCTGAGAACCTGGCGCGGGTAGGTCACGCCGTCCACCCGGAGTGGGCGATGCCCTGGACCCAGCAACGCCCTCTCTGCGAGCAGCCTGTTGATCTCGAGCGCTGACCAACTTACCTCCCGTCGCCGCGCTGCTCCGCGACATCACAGCGGTTGTCGCGCGTCGGTTGCTTGCTACCGGCACGCCCTCCTCGCTCCTACGCCGTGATGCCGCATCCTTCGCGCAGCTCGGTCCGGTAAGCTGATCAGCGCTCTAGGAGCTTGATTCGCTACGCTCAAGTCGACCAGTGCGCGCGGACGTGTGGCGCA
>PDWJ01002594.1_pt1 | contig 18887 bp, 13 predicted proteins | sample 1430881 | NCBI WGS metagenome assembly PDWJ01 (sample SAMN01162460, study PRJNA174530) | Oral metagenome, whole genome shotgun sequencing project. | biome: Marine environment; feature: Marine mammal; material: Swab sample of the gingival sulcus; isolation source: swab sample of gingival sulcus...
CGACGGTCTGCCGCAGGTTCTGGTGCAGGATCTGAGCTTTTTCAAGAAGGGCGCGCTGAAGCTGCTGCGCGCTGCCACGGTCTCGCGCGGGGTGTGGGAATGCGACCTCAGCGACAGCCCCCACTCTGTCGGAAGCTGTTATATTCGGTCCCTGCCCTACGACACCGGACGCGCAACGCTTCCGGCCAATCCCACCGATGCCATCGGGTCAACCAAGAAGCTGTACCTGCACCAAAGCCCCGATATCGTGCTCTTCCGCTCCGGGAAGGCCCCGTGGGGATCCCGCCTGCCGAACGAGGCCGAGATGCTGGGGGCGATGGACCAAGACTCTTTCCCGAAGGAAACCCTCGACGCTTTCGTGATGGTTCACTACCGCCACACCACACCGCTGGACGGCGCCTCCGTGAAGGTCGATCTGTTTCTGATAAAGGCCAAGGTTGAAGACGTGACCATCGACAACACCTGGCGCGCGGCGGTGATCGGTGCGGTCAACGGGCCTGCCAGCCCCTTCCCGCGCGGCCTGTCCCATCTTCGCCGGATTTCGCCGGGCAATCCGGTCGATGCCCGCAATCCGGGTGTTGTGAAGACCACGGTGAATATGGGCTATCTCATGTTAGGGCCATTGTTTGACCATGCAACCGTGATGGCGGTGGTGACCGCCCCCGGCAACGACTTGCAAAGCAGCGATCTTAGCCCCCCGACCCTTGAGGAGATCGTTCGCAAGTCACCCCGCATCGCGGTGCGGCAGGTGTGTCGCCTCTCTGAGCTGTTGGCCTGAAACGGCGGCGGGCCTCGCAGACGATCAGATTGCCGCAGGGTGTCGGTGATGAGACGGCACCTTCGTGCTTTGATCCTCCTGCCCGCATCATGGCCGGAAAGGGACGTGTTTTCAGAGGTTTTCACACTCTGACTGTCGATCACACCACCTGTCGGAAGCACATCCCGCCTGGCCGCGCGGCGCAGCTGCGCGCCCAGCCCCCGGTTGATCTCGGCAAGCAGGCCGTTTTCGCGCCCGCGGCAGAAACAGTGGCGCAGGTCGAGACCGGCGGGAAGTCGCAGGCAGAAGCGACCACACGCTACCTCCCTCAGAACACCCGGTGCCAGATCGGACGCGATGACTTTTCTCCTTGCCGAAACCGGTTTCGGAAGTGCTTCATCGAATTTGAGGAGGACATTCATGCGGACAAGCGGTCGCAGTTCGGGGTTGCGCGGGCGGATCACGATCAATGATCTGGCGCGTGAGTTAGGCCTGGCGAAGGGCACGATCAGCCGGGCGCTGAACGGCTATTCCGACATCTCGGAAAGCACCCGGCTGCGGGTTTCGCGCACCGCCGAGATGATGGGCTATCGTCCGCTGGCGCAGGCGCAGGCCATCCGCACCGGGCAGGTCCATGCCTTGGGGCTGGTGTTGAATGCCGGTCCGGGCAACGCGCACCGCCCGTTTCTCACGGATTTTCTGGACGGGATTTCGCGTGCCGCCTCCGAAGAAAGCTGGTCGCTGACCGTGGCCACCGCCTTTGACGAAGACGACGAAGGCGCCACCATGACGCGGCTGGTCAGTGAGGGCAAGGTGGACGGTTTCATCGTGCCGCGGACCCGGTTGCGTGACCGGCGCATCGACCTGTTGCGCAGTCTCGATGTGCCCTTCGTGCTGTACGGCCGCAGCCCCGATCCCGAGGGCTGTGCCTGGTTCGACATTTCCGGCGAGGATGCGATGCGCGACGCAGTTCTGCGGCTTCACGGGCTGGGGCATCGGCGGATCGGCTTCATCAACGGCGCCACCGCCTACACCTATGCCCGGTTGCGTCATGAAGGATACCTGAGCGGATTGGCGGATGCCGGGCTGGAGCACGACCCGGCGCTTGTCGCCGAAGGGGCCACCACGATCGCGCAGGGCGAGGCGCTCGGTGCGCGGTTGCTGGAGCAGCCCAACCCGCCGACGGCGATCGTCTGCGCCCTCGATCTGGCCGCACTCGGCCTCTACCGCGCCGCTGCGGCGCGCGGCCTTGGCATCGGGCGCGAGCTGTCGGTGATCGCCTATGATGGCATCCCCGAATCTGCCACCGCCACCCCGCCACTGACCACCTATGCGGTGGATACGCGGGCGGCGGGTGCGCGGCTGGTGAAACTGCTGTTCGCCCGCATCCGGGGGACAGATCCGTCACATCTGCGCGAACAGGCGCCGGCGCGGCTGATCGCGCGCGGTTCAGACGGGCCAGGACCATTTTTCCAAGACCGGGCCAACCCTGAAAGAAGCCCGAACCTAAAACACAGTGGAGGACTATCATGATGATCAACCCGATGCGCACACGCGTGCTGCTGATGGCCGCGGCGTCCAGCCTGGCGCTGAGTGCCGCCGCCAGCGCCGACACGATCCGCTTCTGGACCACCGAGGAGCAGCCTGAGCGTCTCGCCCGTCAAGAGGCCATGGCCGCCGATTTCACCGCCGAGAGCGGCATCGAGGTCGAGGTGATCCCGGTCACCGAGAGCGACCTCGGCACCCGCGCCACCGCGGCCTTTGCCGCTGGCGACTTGCCCGATGTGATCTACCACCCGCTGCAATACGCCCTGCCCTGGGCTGAGGCCGGCATTCTGGACATCGACGCCGCCAGCGACGTGATCAGGGATCTCGGCGCCGAAACCTTCGCCCCGGGCGCGCTGAACATGGCGGCGGTCGAAGGGGGCCATGCCTCGGTGCCGGTCGACGGCTGGACCCAGATGGTCGTCTACCGGGCCGACCTGTTCGAGGCCAACGGGCTCGCGCCGCCGTCGACCTATGCCAACGTTCTGGCGGCGATCGAAAAGCTGCATAACCCGCCGGAAATGTATGGTTTCGTCGCCGCCACCAAGGTGGACGAAAACTTCATGTCGCAGGTTCTGGAACATGTGTTCCTGGCCAACGGCGTCAGCCCGGTCGGGCCCGACGGTCACCAGATGCTGGATGAAGCGGCAACCACCGAGGTGCTGGAGTTCTACCGCGCCATCGTGAAGGCCTCGCCCGAGGGTGAGCTGTATTGGAAACAATCACGCGAGCTTTACTTCGCCGGGCGCGCGGCGATGATCATCTGGTCGCCGTTCATCCTCGACGAGCTGGCCGGCCTGCGTGACAGCGCCCCGCCGACGATCAACGACGACCCGACCTCCCCGGCGCTCGCCTCGGCCACCGGGATCGTGACCAATTTCGCGGGGCCTTCGAACCCCGATGGCGCGGCCTGGGGTGACGTCCGGTATTTCGGCATCACCGCCGATGCCGACACCGACGCGGCGATGGATTTCGTGCGTTACTCGATGGATGAAGGCTACACCGCGACGCTGGCGATCGCCCCCGAGGGCAAGTTCCCGGTGCGGCGCGGCACCGCCGACGACCCGGACGCCTTCTCTCAGGCCTGGGCCAAGCTCGATGTCGGTGTCGACCGGCGCGCGCCGCTGGGCGATCTCTACGCGCAGGAGATGATCGACGAGATCGTCGGCGGGCTTGATGTGGCCCAGCGTTGGGGTGTCGCGGAGGGGCAGTTGGCGCTGGCCAGCCGGATCATCAACAGTCAGGTCATCAACCGCCTGGTGCGCGAATATATCGACGGGGTGCGCGATGCCTCGGCGACGGTGGCGCTGATGAACGAAGAGTTGGCGCAGATCGACTGACGCCCCTGCCCGCCCTGATGCCGGGGCGGGCTTTTTTGCTGTGCCGCCATGCGGCCTGTTCGCCGGGCTGGTGGCCGATGCCCGCTTGCCGGGCCTGTTCCGAAACCGGAGGTCTTCGATGAACGCTGCATCCCCGCCAAAGGGCACCGGCCCGCTGGCCCGCCGCGAAGCGCGACTGGCCTGGGGACTGCTGTTGCCGACGCTGGTCAGCGTGATGCTGGTGGTGGTGTTGCCGCTGCTGGCGATCTTCTGGATCAGCTTCAAGCCGGTGAGCCTGTCGGATCTGCGCGCCCCGGCGCCGGTGGCCAACGAACAATTGCGCGGACGCCCTTCCGCGCCCGGCGACACGGCCAAGCTGCAATACCGGATTCGCAATTCCTCACCCGATACGCTGATCACCGGGGTGACCCTGACCGATACCCTGCCCGCGGGCCTGAGCGTGGGTGAGCTGGACCCGCGCTGCACGCTGTCCGGTGTGGAGCTGCTGTGCGATCTGGGCGATCTGGCCGGGGCGGCGCGCGAACGGATCGTGATCCCGGTCACCGTATCGCAGGCGTTTCTGGACAGCGGCGCCGATGTGCGCGACAGCCCGCCCGTTCTGACCGGCCACGCGGATTTCATCCTGACCAACACCACGTTTACACTGGAAAATTTTGCCGGGCTTTTCGATGCGCGCGAATTCTGGACGGTGATCGGGGCGACGCTGTTCTACACCATCTTCGGCACACTTGGCGCCCTGCTGGTGGGGCTGATGGCGGCCTTGTTGCTGAACCAATCGTTCCGGGGACAGGGGGTCTTGCGCGGGCTTTATCTGTTTCCCTACGTGGCGCCGGTGATCGCGGTGGCGTTCTCCTGGACCATCCTGTTCGATCCGTTCTCGGGCTCAGTCAATGCGCTACTGGTGCAGATGGGGGTCACCGAGACCACGATCAATTTCTTCGGCCAGAAGCCGCTGGCGCTGATCATGGTGACGGTGTTCGAGATCTGGCGCTACTTCCCGCTGAGTTTTCTGTTCATTCTGGCGCGGATGCAGTCGATCGACCACGACATGTACGAGGCGGCCGATGTCGATGGGGCCTCGCCGTTCCAGAAATTCCGCTACTTGTCGCTGCCGCAGCTGATGGGGATCCTCAGCGTGTTGTTCCTGTTGCGCTTCATCTGGACCTTCAACAAGTTCGACGACATTTTCCTGCTCACCGGCGGCAATGCGGGCACGCGGACGCTGACGGTGAACGTTTATGAACAGGCTTTCGCGCTCTCGAACATCGGGGCCGGGGCGGCGGTGGCGGTGGTGATCCTGCTCTGCCTGATCGCCTTTTCCTGGCTGTTTTTCCGCTACATCAGCCGCGAGGAGGGTTTGTGATGGCCCAGGGGAATGCCGCAGGTGCCGGGCGCGCCTCTGCCCGCCGGCCCGTTCTTCACTGTAATACGGGAGGTCTGCTGTGAACCGCTTGCGATACGGGCTGGTCACCGGGCCACTGATCGGCGTGCTCTGGGCCTTCGTGATCGCCACCACGGTGGCGGTGGTGCTGTCCTTTGCCACGGGGGCGCCGTTTCGACCCGGCCTCTGGGGGGCGGTGATCATGGGCGCGCTGGCAGGGCTTGGCGCGGTCATGGGGCTGCGCGGAACGATACTGATGGCGGCGGCGGCGGTGCTGGCGGCGGCTCTGGCTCTGACCCCCCTTGGGGCGATCCTGACGAAACCGGAAACCGGCATCGGGCTGACACTGTCCGCCGCCGCGCTGTTCGGGGTTGGCCTGGCCGGACCGCTGGCGATGATGCTGGCAGGCTGCGGGCCCGGCGCGCTCAATCGCCATGACTGGGAGGCCGCGGTGATCCGCTTCCTGACCGGCTTTGGCTACATCTTCTTCACCGCCATCGTGGCAGTCCCGTTTTACGTGATGGTGATGACCAGCCTGAAAACACAGGGCGAGCTGATCGCCAACCCGCTGGATTTCTCGATCGACCTGACGCAAGGCTGGGGCCTGCTGCGCAGCTATTCGGAACTGTTCAGCGACTTCAATTTCGGCCGCTACCTGTGGACCAGTTTCTTCATCTCGGTGCTGACGGTGCTGATCACGCTGGCGTTCTCGATCCCCGGCGCCTACGCGGTGGCGCGGCTGAGGTTTCGCGGCCGGAAATCGCTCAGCCGGTCGATCCTGCTGATCTACATGGTGCCGATGATCGTGCTGGCCCTGCCGATCTATATCGCCTTTTCGATGACCGGCCTGCGCAACTCCATCTTCGGCATCGTGATGATCTACCCGGTGACCACGATCCCGGTGGCGCTTTACATGTTGCAGGGCTATTTCCGCGGCCTTCCCAGCGAGATCGAGGAAGCTGGCCTGATGGACGGGTTGAGCCGTCTGGCGGTGATCTGGAAAATCACCCTGCCGCTCAGCCTGCCGGCGCTGGCCTCGGTGTCGCTCTATGTCTTCATGATCGCCTGGAATGAATTCCTGCTGGCCTTCATGCTGCTGGACGATCCGTCGAAATTCACCCTGACGCGCGGAGTGGCGATGCTGAATTCGTCGGAAGTGCCCCGTCAGCACCTGATGGCCGGGGCGGTGATCGCAACGGTGCCGGTGATGGCACTGTTCCTCGGGCTGGAGAAATTCATGACGCGCGGGCTGACCGCCGGGTCGGTCAAGGGATGAGGGACATGGCACCGGACCTGGGACAAGAAAAAATACAGGCGCTGGACGCGGAAGCGCAGCGCATCATGAAGCTGAACGACCGGGGCGGCTACACCGTGCCCACGGCCGGACTGTATCCCTATCAATGGAACTGGGACAGCGCCTTCGCCGCCTTTGGCTTTGCCCGGTTCGATCCGGGCCGCGCCTGGACCGAGCTGGAAACCCTGATGGCGGGGCAATGGGCCAATGGCATGGTGCCCCACATCCAGTTTCACCGCGCCGACCCCGGCTATTTTCCCGGTCCCGAAGTCTGGGGCACCGAGGGTTGCGCGGGCAAGGGGCCGGGCCGGGTGGCCTCGTCGGGGATCACCCAGCCACCGGTGGCGGCAAGCTTTGCCTGGCGGGTCTGCCAGCGCGACCCTGTGGCGGGCGAGGCACGGCTGAAGGCACTGTTTCCGCGCTTTCTGGCCATGCACCGCTGGTTCATCGACACCCGCTGCGAAAGCGGCGCCGTCGCGATAACCCATCCGTGGGAATCCGGGCGCGACAATGCCCCGGACTGGGACGACGCCATGGCCGGTTTCGAGCCCGACGGCGTGGGCCCCTACACCCGCCGGGACACCAGCCATGTGGACGCACGGATGCGCCCCACCAAGGCCGACTATGATCGCTACCTCTGGCTGGTGCAGTTCGCCCGCAAGCGGGGCTGGGACGAGGCGGCGGTCGCGGCGGAAAGCCCGTTCCGGGTGGCCGATCCGACGATGACCTTCACCCTGATGCGGGCCTGCCGTGACCTGCGCAAGGCGGCGCGGGTGCTGGGCGAGCCAGAGGGCGAAATCACCGGCTGGATCGAGCGTCTGGAAGCCGGGGCGGAAACCCTGTGGAACCCCGAAACCGGTGCCCATGACGCGCGCGACCTGCGCACCGGCCAGCACGCGGGAAGTGTCTCGAACGCGTCGTTTCTGGGTTGGTGGGGCGGGCTCGAAGACCGGCGAGCACTGCCCGCCCTGACCCGTATTCTGGACGCGGCGAAATACGCGCTGCCCAGTTTTGACCCGCAGAGCCCGAAACATGACCGCCTGCGCTACTGGCGCGGGCCGGTCTGGGGGGTGATGAACATGTTGGCCTCGACCGGCATGGCCGAAGCGGGGCTGACCGCCGAGGCCGCGCGCATCCGTGCCGACACCATCGCGCTTATCGCGCGGCATGGGTTTGCCGAATACTTCGATCCGCAGGAGGGCACCCCGGCGGGTGGGGGCGCATTTACATGGACAGCGGCAATCTGGCTCGGTTGGGCCTCGCCAAGCGCCGGGAAGGAATAGTCATGGGATCCATAACACTGCACGGTGTCGAAAAGTGGTTCGGCGAGACTCAGGTGATCAAGGGCGTCGATCTGGACATCGACGACGGCGAATTCGTCATTTTTGTCGGCCCCTCCGGCTGCGGCAAATCCACCCTGTTGCGGATGATCGCCGGGCTCGAAGAAACCAGCCGCGGCCAGATCCTGATCGACGGCCACGATGCCACCGCCGAGCCACCCTCGAAACGCGGGTTGGCGATGGTGTTCCAGTCCTACGCGCTCTATCCGCATATGTCGGTGGCCGAAAACATGGGCTTTTCGCTGAAAACGGCGGGGGCGTCGAAAGCCGAGCAGAACGCCAAGGTGGCCGAGGCAGCCCGCGCGTTGCAGCTCGAACCCTATCTCGACCGCAGGCCCAAAGACCTGTCGGGCGGGCAGCGGCAACGGGTGGCGATCGGCCGGTCGATCGTGCGCGACCCGGTGGCCTTCCTGTTCGACGAACCGCTGTCCAACCTCGACGCCGCGCTGCGCGTCGAGATGCGCTACGAGATCGCCAAACTGCACCAGCAACTGGGCGTGACAATGGTTTACGTCACCCACGATCAGGTCGAAGCGATGACTCTCGCCGACCGGATCGTGGTGCTGAACGCCGGGCTGATCGAGCAGGTCGGCAGCCCGCGCGACCTCTACGACCGGCCCGCGAACCTGTTCGTGGCGCAGTTCATCGGCAGTCCGAAGATGAACATTCTGCCCTGCGGCGTCACCGGCGGTACATATACCCTTGAAGGCGGGCGCGGCGGTGATGCCCCCGGCATGGAGGGCGCCGTGCAGTTGGGAATCCGGCCCGAAGCCATTTTGCCGGGCGCAGCCGGGACAGGCCAACTGGACGGGCGCATCGACCTGGTGGAATACCTGGGCGCCGATGTCTACCTGATCGTCGATTGCGGCCCCCTGGGCAAGCTGACGGTGCGCACCGATGGCGAAAGCACCATGCTGGCCGGGCAGACCGTTGGGCTGGAATTCCTGCCCGCCAAGCTGCATTTCTTCGACGGGAACGGCATCGCGCTGGCCTGAACGGGGTGGAAGGACGTCCGTCAAGCGCCATGCCCGGAAGCTGACGGGAGTGGATCCTGACCGCCCAACACCCACGAAGTATCAGCGCAAATTCAAAGGCTTACAGCCAAAGGCACAATCAGGACCGTGTCGTTCGGCTATACTTCGCAAGACCCACCTGCCGGACAGGACAAGAGGGCCGGACAAGGCAAGTGGGAAAAGGGAAAGCTGGTTATTCTGGCCGAAACCTCGCATTCTCTGAGCAGGGGCGGTGTCTGGAGGCAGGATCGCCGGGAAACAGGGTGGTTTTGACATGGCGATTGACAACGACACGGGCATGGCTTCGCTGCTGCTGCCACCGCAGGCCAGACGGCTGTTGCGCAACGGGCATACGGCGTCGGTCGCCCTGTGCGAACGCGGTGCCGTGCTGTATTGCGACCTCTCCGGCTTTTCCCGCATGGGCGCCAGAGCAATTGCCCTGTCCGAGCGTGGCGCCGAAGATCTGCGCGCCGAAATCAACGCGGTTTTTGACCGCGTAAGCCGGTCGATCACCGGCAATGGCGGATCGTTGCTGTACTACGCCGGAGACGCGGTGGCCGCCTTCTGGCCCGATGGCGGCGATCCTGTCAGAGCTGTGAACGCCGCAATCGCCGCCGGGCATGAGGTGCAGAAAGACATCAATGCGATGGAGGCCGGCCTGTCGATGCGCACGGGGGTTGCCTTCGGCGATTTGTGGCTGCTGGATCTCGCCACGCGTGCAGACCGGCGGTTGCCGGTGTTCTGCGGGTCGGCGCTTGAGACGCTGGACCAGCTTGAGTTGCACGCGGCGGGTGTGGCGCTGTGTCCGGCGGCGCGGCGGGCCTGCGACAATGGGCAGAACAGCACATCCGCATCAGAACCGACGCCGCAGGCGGACGGCGCCGACTTCAGCGCGGATCTTGACCCCGCTCCGTGGCTCGGGCCGCACCATCGCGCCGGTCTTGTGCAGGGGGCGGAGTGGCTGGCCGAATTCCGGCAGGCTCATGTTCTGTTCGCCCGCCTGCCCTGCCCGCAGGTCCGGTGCGAGTCCGATGCTTTGCGTGTTGGCGACGCCATCCTCGCCGCCGTGGCTGTCGTCGAGGCCGAAGGCGGCACGCTGTTGCAGGTCTGTCAGGATGACAAGGGGCTGGTGCTGGTGGCGGCCTGGCAACTGGCCTCTTCCGGCTGGGAAGACGGCGCCGAACGCGCGGTGCTCGCGGCGCAACGGATCGCGTCCCGGCATTGTGCCGTGGCCGTGGCTGGCGGTAAGGTCTTCGCCGGGCTGGTGGGCGGCGACAGCTATCAGCAATATGTCGTGGTCGGGGATGCGATCAACCGCGCCGCCGCAATGGCCGGTCTGGCACCACAGCCGGTGACGCTGGACGAAGCCACGGCACAGGCCGCCGCCCGGCGGTTCGAAACCGCCCGGATAACAGAACTGCCCCTCAAGGGACAGGAGCGCAGCGCACCGGTCTTTGCCATCACCGCCGAGCGCCTGCGCGGCATTGCCCATGCCGGAGCGCTTGTCGGCCGCACCGAGGAACGCGCCCGACTGCAAGCCTTTGCCGAACGGGTTACAGGCGGAGAACGCACCGACATGGTTCTGGTCGGAGACGCCGGTCTGGGCAAATCACGCCTTGCCCACTGGCTGGAGGGGACGTTGGACGCCGCGGGCGGCACATGGCGGGCGGTCAAGGGCGACGGCATCCGCCGCACCATCGGGTATTCAGCGGTGGCCCCGATGATCCGCGATTTTCTGGGATTGACCCCAGACTCTGACACGCCGGATTGCCGTCGCGCGCTTGCGCTGCTCGGCCCAGGGGCAGAGCCGCTGCTGCCGCTGCTCAACCCGGTTCTGCCGGTTGATCTGCCCGAAACAGAGGCCAGCCGCCGCCTGACGCAAGCCGGTCGGGCCGGGCAGACACGCGATCTGATGGCGCAACTGCTGTCCGCCCTGTTGCCCGACGGCGCGGTCATCATTGCCGATGACGCCCATTGGCTCGATTCCGCGACATGGCAGCTGCTGGAAGAGGTCAGCCGCACGGGCACGCTCTCGCTGGTGCTGGTGATGCGACCGATCACCGCTGACGATCTGCCCAGCGAGGCGCGGCGCTATCTCGACGACACCCGGACAGATACGATCCACCTTGGCCCGCTGCCCGAAGCAGAGGCCGGTGCGCTGGCGGCTCAGGCGCTTGGCGCCGATGTGGCCGCACAACCGCTGGCGGCGTTTCTGTATGCAAAGGCGGCGGGGCATCCGCTGTTCACGACCGCGCTGGCTCTGACCCTTGCCACCCGTGATCTGGTGCGGGTCGAAGCCGGGTTCGCCCATCTGCATCTTGGCAAGGAGGGGCTTGCCACGCTGACCTTTCCGACCGACGTGGCCAGCGCCGTGCAGGAACGCATCGCGGCCCTCTCCCCGAGCGAGCAACTGACCCTCAAGACCTGCGCGGTTCTGGGGCGCAACTTTGACGAGGCAGCAGCGGCCGAGCTGCACCCGTCCTCCGACATCGCCCAACTGCGCGCCGATTTGCGCGAAATCGAGGGCAGCGGTCTGGTCGAGCGAACGGAGACAGGCTGGCGCTTTCACCACGCGATCATCACCGACGCGGCCCATGCAACGCTGACCAGTGATCAGGCCCGGCGTCTGCATGCCGCCGCGGCCCAGCGCATCGCGCGCCTTGCCGGGGATGACCTTGACCAGTCCGATCTGGTTCTGCTGGCCCACCACAGCGAAGGTGCCGGCGAAAACCAGGCCGCCGTGCGCTATCTGACGGCTGCGGCCGCGAATGCGCGCGCCTCTTACGCCAATCTCGAAGTCGTTGAATTCCTGACCCGCGCAACGGCCTTGGCCGGTGAGGATGTCGACCCGCTGACCCTTGCGCGCTGGCGGTATGACATCGCCCACGCGCTGCGCGCCCTTGGCCAGTATCAGCGGACCGAGGATTTCCTGAAACGATGCATCACCGATCTGGATCGCGCGCCGCCTGAAACCAATGGACAGGCCATCCGGGGCCTGCTGGGCGGTTACCTGACCTTTCGCCTGCGCCCCTGTCGGGCGGCGCAACCCGAAGCACAGCGCGCGCCGGTCATTCTGGCGGCGGATGCGACGATGATGCTGTCAGAGATCCACTACGAGCTGAACAAGATCGCCTTTGCGCTGGCCGAAATCCTGCGCGGCGCCAATCTTGCCCGCCGCGCGGGCGGCGACAGCGCCACGCTGGCCAAGCTTTACATCGGGTTGTCGCTGATCTCGACCTCCCTGCCCCGGGCGCTCGACGGCGACGCGTTGCAGGAACAGGCGCTGGACATCGCCGGGCGGCTGGACGATCCGGCGACCGAGGCCTGGGTGCTGATGGTCTCGGGGAACTACGAATCCGGCAAGGGCGGCTGGCGGCGTGGCGCGGAGTTCTTCTTGCGCTCAATGCAGATCGCCGAAGCCGCCGGAGAGCACAAGACATGGGAAACCGCCGCCTCGACCATGGGCAACCTCAAGCGGCTTGAGGGGCATTTCCAGGAGGCCAAGAGCTGGTCCGACATCACCCTGGCGCACAGCCGTGACCGGGGCATCGTGCAGGGGGTCATCTGGTCGCACAACGGGCGTGCGCGTGATCTGTTGTGCCTGTCGGAATGGCAGGAAATGCGCGGCGATGTCGAGGCGCTGGAACGCTTGCTCACCGATCCGGCCAATGCGCTGGACGCCAATGACAACAACAAGCTGGTCTATCATTACACCCGCGCAGCGCTTGAACTGGACGCGGGAAATGAGGCCGGTGCCATCGCTGCGCTGGATGCGGCGCTGGCGATTGTGGCGCGGACAAAACGGCCACAGATCTACATGACGCAGAACGCCGCATTTTACTGCGATCTGATCCGGGGGCTTTGGGCGCGCGGGCATCAAGATGCGGCAATGGCAGAGCGCCAGTCGCTGGTGACGCGCTCTGCCAAACGCGTTGGCCGTCAATACCGGGCCGGCGTGCCAATGGAGCATCTCGCGGCGGGCGATGCGGCGTGGATAGCCGGAAAACCACAGGCGGCGGGCGAGGAATGGCGCGCCTCGGCCCGGGCCGCCGAGGAACGCGGCATGTTCTACAACGCCGCCCATGCGCTGGACCGGCTGACCCATAACGGCCTTGAAGATCATACCGCCACGCGGGACCGCTACCTTGCGGATATCGGCATCGTCCTGCCCCGGCTGTGGCGTCTTGAAAGTTGAATCTCAGCTTAAATTCAAAGGCTTGCTGCTACTCGTCAACCCGCCGCCGCCAGGCAACAAAAGGCAGGACCAGCACCCACGCGGTGATCGAATAGATCGCCGTCGGCAGGGTCAGCGCAGGCAATCCGGTGCTGACCCCGGCCACGATGCCGCCGACCGCGATCCCCAGAGTGCCGTTCTGGATGCCCGATTCAATCGCCACGGTGGTGACCTCGCGCGCGCTCAGACCAGCCGCCCGCGCCGACAGAACGCCGAGCGTCAGAAGCACCGCCGTCATTGTCAGCAACGCCGGCCCCAGCACGGCGATATTGGCAAGGAACAGACCCCAGTTTGCCGCCAGCGCCAGCACGATGAGAACCGTAAACAGCACAGCCGTCACCCGCCCCATCCAGGGCGCAATACGCTCCGCGACTTCGGGCGTTAACGCGGTAACAACCATGCCCACGCCGACGGGAACGGCGGTCAGCAGGAACATGGTGACCCCCAGCATGGCCACATTCACCTCGGGCGCGGCGGCACCCATGAAGTAGCGCACCGACCAGGCGGTCAGCAGCGGCAATGTGACGATCGACACAAGGCTGATCACCGCCGTCAACGACACCGACAGCGGCACCGACCCTGCCGCCATCCGGGTCGCCACATTCGACATCACCCCGCCCGGACACAGCGCCAGAATCATTGTGCCCGCGGCCAGTTCGGGCGGCAGGCCGAACAGCGTGGCGACGCCAAACCCCACGACCGGCACCAGCATCATCTGGTTCACCGCCCCCAGCGCAAAGCCACGCGGACGGGCGGCCACCCGGGTGAAATCAACCGGGCGCAGTCCCAGCCCCAGCGAAAACATGATAATGGTCAAAACCGCTGGCAGGATCAGATCGACAAGCATGAACGCCTCTTTTCAATTTGTCCCGACAGGGTTCGTCATTTTTTGACGACACGCAATACCTCATGATCATTACAGACGTTTTCGTTGGCCTCGCTCAAAATCAAACAGTTGCAGGTGACCTTTGGCGGCGAGGTGAGCGCGCGGTACAAACCGATCACGGCCCCGATCGCAAGCGTCGCGGTCGCCATGATGGCAGGCCATAGTGGTTGCGCGGAGGCGGCGAAATAATAGGCAATGTAATGCAATGTGCCCGCGAGCAGCACCAGACGCAGCACGATCTGGTTCTTGAACAGATGCGCGGTGGCCTGAAGCCCGCCACCCGCCAGCACGAGCCAACTGACCGGGTCCGAAAGTTGTGCAGAAATAATCGACATGAGCGTCCCCCGGACCTTACGGTGCGCAGACCGCTTCTTGTCCAAGGGTTATGCAGCTTGCGTGACGAGCCGTCTGTGAACGCAATCACAAGTCTGCCGCGCGGGTGTGAACAGGATCATGGCGCAGATGTCATCTCGGCTTGTTCTGTTCGCCGCAACGCTCGCGCAGTTCGTCCATGTCCGACACGATGATATGGCCCTCTGCCATTCGCACCACCCCGTCATGAACCAGCGGCGTCAACCGCTTGTTGACCGCTTCGCGCGTCACCCCCAGACTCTGCCCCAGTTCGGTTTGCGAAAACTTGCGTTTCAGATGCATCTCGCCCGCTTTCTCCACCCCATGCGCCGTGACCAGATCGAACAGCAGCCGCGCCAGACGGGCGTCAAGCCCCTTGAAGGCGAAACCGCCAATCACGTCGGTATTGCGGCGCAGGATCTCACACAAAAGATGGATGATATGGCGGCTGAATTCCCGATCCTGATCCAGCATGAGATCCACCACGTTTTCGGGAATGAACAGACAGTCGCCGGCCTCGAGTCCGGTCGCATTGGCCGTGCGCGGCAAACCGTCCAGCAGCGCGATTTCGCCAAAGGGATCCCCCGGCTCAAGAAGCGACAGAGTCAATTCCTTGCCGCTTTCATTGGCGATCCAGACCCGCACGAGACCGGACAGGATAATGCGCAGCCCGTCGGCAGGGTCGCCGGTGGCAAACAGCATCTCGCCCGCACGAAAGGGGATGATCCGTGCGGCCTTTGCAATCCGCGCCACGGTTCGCCGGTCCGCCGCACCGAACAGAAAGCAACTCTGGATTGCCTCGACCATCATGTCCTGCCGCATACAGCTTGCCTCCCATGCTGCGAAAACATGCACAGAGTCGGCGGGCGGGTCAATCGCGGGAAGCCCTGCGTTGGCCAGGTTGACGGCTGCAAACGGAACAGCCCTCGATCCCCGGCCGCCGGCTGGCCCGGGACACGGCCCAGGTGTTTACACCGGCAGCTCTGGCCAATCTCTGCATGGTGGAGGGAAACTCGGGCTCGCCCGGTTTCTTGTGCAAGACCATTGCCACGATCGTTCGGCAATCGGTCGGCGCTTCGGCCCGGGGCCGAATGTGCCCGTCTTCGCGCCCTTCTCCGTCAAACGACTGCACCTGTGAAAACCGTGAGACCCGGCTGAAACCCCTTCGGGGACCACCCCGGGGGAATGGCGGTGTTGCACAGCCTGCTGCCGGCACAGGCATGCAAGCCCGGCGGTGCGGTTGCCGCTGGAACTCCGTCGGGAAAGCTGTATCTTCCCGAGCAACCCAACCCGGAGGATTCCATGCGTTCCCTTGCTGTTCTGAGCCTTTTGGCTTGCCTTTCAACCCCGGCCATGGCGCAGGACCGCGCCTCCACGGTGCTCGTTCTGGACGGGTCCGGCTCGATGTGGGGACAGATCGAAGGCGTGGCCAAGATCACCATTGCACAGGACGTGGTCGACGAGCTGTTGCAGGTCATTCCGGCGGATCAAGCTCTTGGCCTGACGGTCTACGGGCATCGCCGCAAGGGCGACTGCACCGACATCGAAACCATGGTATCCCCGGCGATCGGCACACAGGCGGCGATCTCGGCGGCGGTTCACGCCATCAAGCCCAAGGGCAAGACACCGATGACCGATGCGGTCATCGCCGCCGCGCAATCGCTGCGGTACACCGAGGAGAAGGCCACGGTGATCCTGGTTTCGGACGGGATCGAGACCTGCAACCCCGACCCCTGTGCCGCCGCCCGCGCGCTTGAAGAAGCCGGGGTCGATTTTACCGCGCATGTCATCGGCTTCGATGTGAGCGAGCCGGATGCCGTGGCGCAGATGAAATGCATGGCGGCCGAAACCGGCGGCACCTTCCGCATGGCGTCGGACGCGAAAGAACTCGGCGCCGCGCTGGTCGAGGTTGTCGCCGCGCCCGAGCCGGTGACGATCACCTTCCGCGCCACGGTCGACGGGGCGGAGATCGGCACCGGGCTGGTGTGGAGCTTTACCCCCGAAGGCACCGGCGCGCAGACCGCGCCCACCGGCACCACGCAGTTGAGCCTGTTGCCGGGCGACTATACCGTTTCGGTCCTGCGGCTCGAAGACGAGGCGACCGCCGAAACGGCCTTCACGGTCACCGAACAGGCCGCAACGGTAACGCTCGCATTGCCGGCGCTCACCCCCGCCGCCGCGCTGGACGCCCCGGAAACGGCGGTTGCCGGGTCCGCGATCGAAGTCACATGGATGGGGCCGGACAACGGCGACGACTATATCGCCCTTGCGGCGGTCGGGGCGAAGGTGGACGAGGCCATCGCCTACGCCTACACCAACAATGGCAACCCGGCGGAACTGACCATGCCGGTCGAGCCGGGCAGCTACGAGTTGCGCTATATCGCGGACGGCAAAGTGCAGAAGATCCTCGCCAGCCGCCAGATCACCGGCACCGCGCCTTCTGCCTCGCTGGAAGCCCCGGAAACGGTGGTTGCCGGCTCCGAGATCGAGGTCACGTGGACGGGGCCGGCCAACAGCGACGACTATATCGTGCTGGCGGAAGTCGGAGCGAAGGCAGATGAGACCATCGACTATTACCCCGTCCGCAGTGGCACGAACCCGGTGAAACTGGACATGCCGGTCGAGCCGGGCACTTACGAGCTGCGCTACTCCGCCGGCGACGGGCAGAAGATCCTCGCCACCCGCCAGATCACCGGCACCGCGCCTTCTGCCTCGCTGAAAGCCCCGGAAACGGTGGTTGCCGGCTCCGAGGTCGAAGTCACATGGACGGGGCCGGCCAACAGCGACGACTATATCGTGCTGGCGGAAGTCGGCTCGCAGCCGCGCGAGACCATCGACTATTACCCCGTCCGCAGCGGCACCAACCCGGTGAAACTGGACATGCCGGTCGAGCCGGGCACTTATGAACTGCGCTACTCCGCCGGCGACGGGCAAAAGATCCTCGCCACCCGCCAGATCACCGGCACCGCGGCAGAGGCCGCGCTGGACGCCCCGGAAACGGTGGTTGCCGGGTCGGAGATCGAGGTCACATGGACGGGGCCGGCCAACAACGACGACTATATCGTGCTGGCGGAAGTCGGGTCGCAGCCGCGCGAGACCATCGACTATTACCCCGTCCGCAACGGCGCCAACCCGGTGAAACTGGACATGCCGGTCGAGCCGGGCACTTACGAGCTGCGCTACTCCGCCGGCGACGGGCAAAAGATCCTCGCCACCCGCCAGATCACCGGCACGGCACCAGAGGTGGCGCTGGAAGCGCCGGGAACGGTGTCTCCCGAGGCCGAGTTCGAGGTCGTCTGGCTGGGTCCGAACAACCAGAACGACTCGATCACGCTTGCGGCCATCGGCTCGGACGCGGGCGACTATCTCGATCACAGGTATGCCAGCAGCGGCAATCCGGCGCCGATGACGGCACCCGCCGAGCCGGGCACATATGTTCTGCGCTATGTTGCCTATGCCAATGAGCAGAAGGTTCTGGCCCGCCGCATCGTGACGGTCGCCGGGGCGGCGGCGTCTGACGAGGTGGCTCTTGAGGCTGCCGAAAGCGCTGAGGCAGGCGGTCAGATCGAGGTGTTCTGGGCCGGACCGGGGGCCGAAGGCGATCTGATCGCGATCCGCAAGATCGGGTCTGACGTGGTGGAAACCTCGGCCGCAGCCGCCAGCGGCAACCCCGCAACCCTGCAATTGCCGAGCGAGCCGGGCAGCTACCTGCTGCACTACCTGTCCGGGCCGGAGAAACAGTCGCTTGCCAAGCGCTTGGTGCAGGTCAACTGACCTCAGGGCAGTTGCCTGGCTGATGGGGTTCGGATCTGCCGGTTATCATGGCAGGTCCGAACGCTTGATGGCTCCAGTCGCAAATGGCCGGCGTTTCGCTGTGGCGCATTGTTGAGCGGATGCGTCACCCCTGCTTTTGATCGGAAGGCCCTGCGCCACATTCGGATTTCTTCCGCATGCGACGGGCGTGTTTGTGCGCCGACAGTGCTGCCCGTGGCCCGGGGCCAGCGTCGTTGGCCGGAGTGTCTCGGTGGACCGTTCGAGCCGCCGTGGTGGGCGACACCGACGAGCGGCCCGATATCCTGGGATCACTGCAGGCAAAGACAGTCCAGACGGCCTTTCTACGGGCGCCTGACCTTGCCGCCCCGGAAACCCTTTCCTGCGGCGGGCAGCGGGAGCTGCCACCTGCGCGTCAGAAGTTATCCGTCTTGGTCAAGGGGCGTTTTCGGTCCATATTCGGTCATCCCTGACGAGAGCGTTGGCGAGAATCATGAGCCTGCGCATGACGGCCGTGATGGCGAGCTTTGCAGGCTTTCCTGCGTTGCGGAGCCTCTGATAGGTTTCCCCGAACCGCGGGTTGTGGCGGATGGCAACGAGTGCGGGCATGTAGAGGGCGTTGCGCACACCCCGTCGACCTCCCCCGATTTTCGATCGCCCCTTCCACTTTCCTGATTCGCACGTGATCGGAGCAAGCCCCGCCAGGCTTGCCGTTTCCTTGCCATCCATCGTGCCAAGCTCGGGCATCTCGACGATCATGGCCGTGGCGGTTATAGCGCAAAGGCGGAATTCTGATCTCGCCTTTGCGCGATTTGTCTTTGATTTTACGCTAATGCTTCGTGGATTTTGGGATCAAAATCCACTCCCGTCAGCTATACCGTGCCGATGCCGGGGATGAACCGCAGGATCGCCTCGCGTCGTGCAAGACCGGAAGCCTGCGCGATCAGGCGCCGCAGCTCGGCGTCAATCTGCTTG
>PDWJ01002595.1_pt1 | contig 18883 bp, 17 predicted proteins | sample 1430881 | NCBI WGS metagenome assembly PDWJ01 (sample SAMN01162460, study PRJNA174530) | Oral metagenome, whole genome shotgun sequencing project. | biome: Marine environment; feature: Marine mammal; material: Swab sample of the gingival sulcus; isolation source: swab sample of gingival sulcus...
GGAGAGCCATAGAGTAAAATGTTGTGGTGCCCGGCAGCAGCGATTTCCAGGGCCCTCTTGGCCGTTTCCTGTCCCCGAACATCGGCGAAGTCGGGAAGACTCTCCTCCAACTGAGAAGTCTCGGCAGCCGGAGGCTGAAACTCGGGATAGATTCCGAGGAACACCTCCTCCAAATCCCTGAGCGCCTCAACTGCATAGACCTTGAGGCCCCTAACCGCCGCAGCCTCAACTCCATTTGCCCGGGGAACGATTACCCGGCGATAGCCCAGCTTATAGAGCGCAATAACCATGGAGATGACTCCCCTCACAGGCTTTATCTTGCCGTCCAGGGAGAGCTCCCCCACCATGGGAACCCTTTCCACATCGAAGAAAATCTGGTCCGTGGAGCGAAGAATTGAAAGGGCAATGGGCAAATCAAAGTTGGGCCCTGCCTTTTTGAAACCTGCCGGAGCAAGATTTACAACATAGTTCTTGGGAGGGAACTCGTATCCCGAATTTTCAATGGCTGAACGAATTCTCTCCTTAGACTCCCTGATTGTGGAATCGGGAAGCCCCACAATATTAAAACCGGGCAAACCTTTGACAATGTCAACCTCCACATCGACTAAAAGAGCCTCAACGCCCCTGAGGGCAAGGGAAAGTGTTTTAGAAAGCATAATTAACTCCTCTAATATATAAACGATTGGGAGAGAAAAAAATTAAAAAATTTTTTGATTTTTTAAAAAAAATAACTTTTTTTCAGAGAAAATATGCTATAAACAGTTACAAAGCCATTGCCGACAATAGAAAAGAGAAATAGTAAATATCCGGGGTATCTTTAATGTCCAGAAACATAATGTTTTTCCAAAACGGTGAAACTATCATTAAGGCAGGTCAACGCGAACAGCGAATGTACATCATTCTCGATGGAGAGGTCGATGTGCTTCTGGGAGAGGGAGACGACCAGATGTCAGTGGCCAAAATGAAAAAGGGAGATTTTTTCGGAGAAATTTCACTTTTCACCAATACTCCTCGAAGTGCCACGGTGAGAGCAGTGGGCGACATAAAGCTCGCATACATAGAGAATATAAGTCAACTCAGGGGATTTCTCTTGAAAAATACCCACTTTGCTGCAAAAATGGTTCATATTCTCGCACAGAGATTGGCAAAAACCGATGAGATTCTCATAGGAAAAATCAGCGAGATAAACAGACTGAAAGAAACCCAAATAGTTTAAGTAAAGACAGATGAAAAAAAAACTCTTCATAATTGATGGACATGCCCTGTGCTATAGGGCATACTACGCATTTATCAGAACCCCCCTGACCAACTCCAAGGGGCAAAACACCTCGGCAATTTTTGGATTTGCCCGAATGTTGTTCAAACTCGTTGAAGACCAAAAACCGCACTACCTCGCAGTTGCCTTTGACCCCCCGGGAAAATCACTGCGGTTTAAAATATTCGAAGAATACAAGGCAAACCGACAAAAGATTCCCGACGACCTGAGAAGCCAAATCAATGAAATTAAGGATATGGTTCGAGTTTTGGGAATCCCAACCCTTGAACTGGAAAACTATGAGGCAGACGATATACTGGGCACAGTGGCTAAAAACTTTGCCTCTCCTGAAACTGAAGTGGTTTTGGTAACGGGAGACAAGGATGCCTATCAGCTTCTCAATGAAAATGTTAAAATATATGCCAACAAAAAGGGCATCTCTGAACACGAAATATATACTCACGACAATATCGTTGATAAGACGGGCATCCCTCCTGAACGGGTAATAGATTACATGGCTCTCACGGGAGATACCTCCGATAACATTCCCGGCGTCAAGGGCGTTGGTGAGAAGACCGCACAGAAGCTCATCGGTGAATATGGAACTCTGGAAAACATCTATGAAAATCTGGACTCCATTAAGGGAAGGTCTGCCACTCTCTTGAAAGAGGGCAAGGACCAGGCATTTCTCAGTCGGGATTTAGTTACAATCAGGCTCAACGCCCCCATTGAGACAAAGTTGGAAGATTTAATTTTCAATGGATACAAAGATGATGCGGTCGAGTTTTTCACGGAAAATGAAATGGACTCCATTGTGCGGGACTTCTTTCCCAATACCAAGCAATCTCAGGAAGCAGCTCCTGCGTTAAAGAAGGAGGAGAGAAGGTATGCAACAATTGAAACGGTTGAGGAATTAAAGAAAGTTATCTCGGATTTGGAGGAGGCGAAGGTATTTGCCTTTGACACGGAAACAGACTCTGTGAAGCCCATGGAGGCGGAACTTGTGGGTATGTCCTTTTCCATTGAGGAAAATCAGGGCTGGTTTCTCCCTCTCATGAGCAGAGGGCTCTTCGGTGGAGATGTAATAGACCGGGAGGAGGCGCTGAGTTTAGTCATACCACTCCTGCAAAATGAAGAGATAAAAAAAATCGGTCAGAACATCAAGTACGACTACTTAGTTCTAAAAAGAGCAGGAGTAGAGCTCAGGGGTATCACCTTTGACACCATGGTGGCCTCCTACCTCCTGACTCCCTCGGACCGAAGACATAACATGGACGACCTGGCTGAGAAGTATCTCAACTACAAAACCATAACATACAAAGAACTGGTGGGCTCCGGGAAGAGTGCAATCCCCATTGAGGAAGTTCCCATTGACCGCCTCTCGGAGTATGCCATTGAGGATACGGACATCACTCTTAGATTGTACAACAGGTTCAAACCCATGCTTCAGGAGAGCGAACTCACCGAGCTATACCAAGAGGTTGAACAGCCCCTGCTCAGGGTTCTGGCATCAATGGAATACCATGGCGTTGGCATAGACCGAAGGCACTTTTCCCAAATGGAGGAGGAGACCGCAAGGCGACTTTCAGAGGTGGAGGAACAGATATACGAAGATGCGGGGCAGACTTTTAACATAAACAGCACCCGTGAGCTTTCAACAATACTCTTTGATAAAATCGGGCTAAAACCGGTGCGAAAAACCAAGACGGGCTTCTCCACGGATATAAAAGTTTTGGAAGCCCTCCAGGGGAAGCATGACATAATTGACAGGCTCATCTCTTACCGCACCCTGAGCAAATTAAAGAGTACCTACATTGACACTCTGCCCAAGCTAATAAACCCCCACACGGGACGCATTCACACTTCATATAATCAAACAGTGGCGGCAACGGGAAGGCTCTCGTCCTCTGACCCCAATTTACAGAACATTCCAATCAGAGACAGCTTTGGGCGACAGATACGCCGGGGCTTTGTTCCCCAAGAGGGCTACTATCTCCTCGCTGCGGACTATTCACAGATAGAACTTCGCCTTGCAGCACATTTTTCAGAAGATGAAAATATGATAAGGGCATTTTCTCAGGGCATTGACATTCACAGTATGACGGCATCTTCGGTCTTTTCAGTTCCATTAGATGAGATAACTCCTGAAATGAGGCGACAGGCGAAGATAATTAACTTTGCCACAATCTATGGAGTCTCACCATATGGTCTGTCTCAGCAGGCGGAGATAGGCATGAAGGAGGCTGCCGGCTTCATTGCCAAATACTTCGAGCTGTATCCCGGATTCAAAGATTACATTGAAAGGACTACGGCCTTTGCAAGGGAACATGGCTATGTCCAAACCCTCCTGGGCAGGAGGCGAGATGTTCCCGAGATAGACTCAAAGACCTCATTCAGAAGGGAGGGGGCGGAGCGAATAGCCATAAACACCCCAATTCAGGGAACATCTGCCGACATGATAAAGATTGCAATGATTAAAATCGACGAGTTTCTCAGGGAAAAATTGCTGAAATCTAAAATGATAATGCAGGTTCACGATGAACTTGTTCTTGAGGTTCACCAGGACGAAGGAGAAACTGTGGAGGCTGCCGTTAAGGAACTCATGGAGGGAGCCATGGAGCTGAAGGTTCCCGTCGTTGTAGACATGGGGCGGGGTAAAAATTGGGACGAGGCTCATTGATAATTTGTTACTGAGTTTAAGAGACTAATAGTATCATTAATGCTAAAAGTTTAGAATAGAGTGAGAAAAAATTCATAATTAAGCATTTATAATTTCTAATTAATTATAAGAGGTAAAAATGATTATCATGGCATTTTTGGGAAATCCCGGAAAAAAATATATTAAAACACGACATAATATTGGCTTCATTTTAGGGCAGAAGTTTGCCGAAGAAAATGGGATAGCCCTGGGGAAAAACCGATTCCAATCCATTACAGGAACCGGCAAATTTAAAAATAGAGAATGTCTTTTGCTCTTTCCCCAGACATATATGAATGAAAGCGGCAAGGCTGTGCAAAGTGCACTGAAATACTATGGAGAAACAACCGAGAATCTCATCGTGGTTCACGATGAACTGGAACTGAAATTTGCAGATATGCGAAGCAAATTTTCCGGAGGGCACAAGGGACACAATGGAATAAGATCCATTGCCGGAGAATGTGGTTCTACCGATTTCCATAGGATTCGCTTTGGAATAGGCAGACCGGAGAATCCCCATGTCACAGTGACAGACCATGTGCTGGGGAAGTTCACATCAGAGGAGTTTGATAAAATTACATCCATGTCAGGGACATTTAACGATATGTTGTCCTCAATTCTCGGGGAAATGGATTGAGAGAAGGCAATAAACTCCTGCAAAAAAAATAAAAAAGCATAACTAAAACCTTTTTTAAAAAAAATTACTTGTATAAACCATGCTTTCTCGGTAAAGTTAGCACCACGAATAAAAAAACAGGAGCGTACATGTTTTTAAGACTTTTAATTTCACTGATTCTTGCAATAGTATCGTTCAAAATATTCTACTCCTTGTTCCCCATGTTTTTTTTGAGTTTTCTCATTTCAGTTTTGGCATTCTACACTGTCTGGAAAATTCTAAAACTTCTCTTTGTAAGAGATGAGGAAAAACCTCAGGAAACCTCCCGAAAAGAAAAGATGTCCGAAAGGCACGGGGAGATTCACAAGAAGGGGACTGAAAAGCTCAGAAAAATACGCAACCAAACCCACCTCATAAGAAACAATGAGGTTGCGGAAAAGGTAAAGCATATCTGTGCAAAGGGACTTGAAATATTTGACTACCTTGAAAAAAATCCCGGAGACCTTAACAAGGCCCGGCAGTTCATAAATTACTATTTGGACACAACGGAAAAAATAGTGAGCCAATATGTGGAGCTTTCGCGTCGTCAAGGGACAAATGAAGAGTTACGGGAAACTCTGGAGAAAGTGGAATCGGTATTGGACTCCATAGGTGAAACCTATGAAAAACAGCTTCAAAATCTCCTTGAGGACGATTTACTCGACCTGAATACGGAGATAGAAGTGCTTGAAAAGACAATAAAACTGGAAGGATAAGAGATATTACAGGAGAAAAGATATGGATACAGTAACTGACAACAAAAATGTAGTGGAAATACCGCAAAAAGAGACCAGGGAGCTCGCAGTGGTTGACCTTGCTCCTGAAGAGAAAAAAAAGGTGGATGGGATTCTGGCACAGTTTGACATCAAAGACTCCCAGGGTATTCTTCAATATGGAGTTGGTGCTCAAAGCGATATTTCCAATTTTGCAGACAGCATTCTTTCCCAAGTGAAGGCAAAGGACAGCGGAGAAGTGGGAGAAACTCTCACTGACCTGATGCTCTCTGTAAAGAAACTCGATGTGGACTCCCTTAGTGAAGGGGGCATCATGTCTAAAATTCCCATTTTGAGCAATTTTGTTTCGAGTGCCAAGAAATTTGTGGCTCAATACCAGTCCATTGAGCATCACATAGAAGAAATAAGTGATGAGCTTGCCTCTGCTCGCATGGGCCTTCTGAAAGACATCACCCTTTTAGACAATCTCTATGACAAAAACAAGGAATATCTCAGGGAACTTGATTTTTACATCCTTGCCGGTGAATTGAAGATGAAGGAGCTAAATGAAACGGTTCTCCCTGAAATGAAGGCAAAGGCAGAGGCCTCCAAGGACACAATTGATGCCCAGGAAGTTCAGGATTTGTCTCAAATGATAAACAGATTTGAGAAAAAAATTCATGATTTGAAGCTCAGTCGCATGGTTTCAATTCAAACCCTGCCCCAGGTAAGGCTCATTCAGAATAATGACCAGCTCCTTGTTGAAAAAATTCAGAGCTCCATACTCAACACCATTCCTCTCTGGAAAAACCAGGTAGTCATAGCCATAAGCCTCTTCAGGCAAAAAAAGGCTCTCAAGGTTCAGAAGGAGGTTTCCCAGGCCACAAACGATCTCCTGACCAAAAACTCCGAGCTGTTAAAGGACAGCAGCCTGGAAATAGCCCGCGAATCTGAAAAGGGTATTGTGGAAATTGAGACTCTCAAGAAAGTACATGAGAATCTGATAAATACAATTGATGAAACTATAAAGATTCAAGAAGACGGAAAAGTGAAGCGAAAAGAAGCAGAAGTGGAACTGGGCAAACTGGAGGACGAACTGAAAAAGAAGCTGGCCCAGGTTAAGGAATCGGGAGCGGAGCTGAAACTTGACTAGGTAAGCAACTGAATTGAAGAAAACCAAATAAAGTTAACCCAAGGGGTTTTGAAACTTCATAAAACCCCTTGGGAATTAAAAGGATGGAGAAAAGATGCCGGTAATAGTTCCCCTGGTCCAGGGTTTTGAAGAAACGGAAGCAATAGCCACCATAGACCTGCTCAGAAGAGCTGATTTGAATGTCCGGACAGTGTCCCTAAAGGATGAATTTGTAACGGGTTCCCACGGCATAACAATAAGACCGGACTCCCTTCTCAAAGAGATGAAAGAAGAAGCCCGAGCCATTGTTCTCCCTGGAGGAATGCCGGGAACCAGGAACCTCGCCTCCTCCAATGAAATAATCGACTTGGTCAGGGACATCAATGGCAGAAACCTCCTCGTTGCAGCAATATGTGCCGCGCCCACGGTTCTATCAAAGGCAGGAATACTAAAAGACAGAGAATTCACATGCTATGAAGGCTATGAGAAGGAAATACCCGAAGGAAAGCATAAAAAGGAACCGGTGGTCTGTGATGGCAATATAATAACCTCAAGGGGGCTTGGAACGGCCATAGATTTTTCTCTATCAATAATTGAATACCTATGTGACCGGGAAAAATCAGAAGAGATAGCCAAGGGAATACTCTATTTAAAATAATCATTTTTGCAAAAGCACACATAAAAAGTGTTCTGAGAAGAATCTTTTGTTCACAAAAAAAATAATGTCTTGACGTTAAAATGACGATATTTTAATAAATAATCATAACTATTCGAAAAAAAGATATCATAAATATATGGCACTGAACCCTTTTAAAGATTCCAACCTTAAAGATTTGCAAGAAGGCATTGAGCAGTTTCTCAATGACCATTCTGCGGGTATGCGCCAAAAACTCTCGGACCTAAAATCTCGTTTCTTTGCCAAGGGGAAGGAAAAGATTACCGTAATGTTCATTCCCCACTCCGAGAAAAAAATAGTAAACTTCAACATTTCTATTTTTGCAATATCAACCATACTCACAATAACAGCCATAACGGTAATTGTAACCTCGGTTCTTATCATCAACCACTCCTCCACTGTAAAAGAGGTTTCAATATTGGAAAAGGGGGAGGAGAACTCCAAAGTACAAATAAAGGTCTTCAAGGAAGAAATTAACAGGTTATATGCCATTTTTCAAAAGTTTAAGCCTGAAATAACATATCTCTATTCGCTCACTCCCAAAAGCAGCATTGACTCTCTATGGGCAAGGGGAGGAGAACATAACAGTGCTGCAGTATCCTCTGATGAGGAGAACAATGCTCCGTCCTTGGAATTGCTGAACTTTCGGGAAATAAAAAACGAACTGAACACAACCAAAGTAATCATAAAGAAAATCAAAAAGTTTCTCAAGTACAGGCAAAAAATAATAGAAAATACTCCCTCTGTATGGCCGGTGAGTGGATATATAGTTTCCCGTTTTGGCTACAGAAACTCTCCAAACTCATTTGCCACGGAATTTCACCATGGAATAGATATTGAAGCCTTCCCCGGAACTGAAATAACTGCTACGGCTCCGGGAAAAGTCATTGATGTTAGCTGGGATAATAATCTGGGATTAACCATTTCAATAAAGCATAAATATGGATTTGTCACCTCATACAGCCATTGCCAACGTGCCTCAGTAAAAAAAGGCCAGAAGATAACCAAGGGCGAGGTGATAGGTCATGTCGGTAGAACGGGCAAAACCAACAGATATATATGCTACTATCAGATAAAAATAGGTACGGAATTCGTTGACCCCATGCCCTATTTGAACCGTGTAATAAGGTAGCAACAGTTCTCAAAACTCCTCTTCCGACTTTTTCTACCATTATGTAAATAAAAATATGATATATATTTGACAAAAAGAGCCATGTCAATAATTTCGCAACATGTAATTATATCGCAATAAATCCCATAGATAAATATAGATAAATTTAGGAGAAGAGAAAGTGTCAACTTCATCAATTAGAAGAAATTTTTCCCTGGGCATGGTGGTCTTAACAATTGTCATAATGCTCACAGTAACCGGCTGGTTCATGCTCATTCCTCCTCCTGTCATTGTCCAGGGACAGGTAGAGGCAACGGAGGTCAATGTTGCATCAAAAATTGCCGGACGCATAGAAAAAATACATGTAAAGGAGGGACAACCTGTGGGAATGGGAGAGATTCTCATAACCCTGGGAAGCCCTGAAATTAAGGCAAAATATCGACAGGCAAGGGCAGCGGAAAGAGTTGCAAGAGCCAACCAAAAAAAGGCCTACAGTGGCACGAGATTGGAGCAAATTCAATCGGCAAAAAATGTATGGCTGAAGGCAAAGGCCGCCTCTGATTTGGCAGAAAAGACCTATAAAAGAATAGCAAGCCTATACTCCGAGGGAGTGGTTCCCGCTCAGAAAAGAGATGAAGCCGAGGCCAAAAAGCAGGCGGCTGCCATGACAGAAAGAGCGGCAAAGGCAACATATTCCATGGCTCTTGCGGGAGCTCGAAAGGAAGACAAGGTCATGGCAACGGCGATGACTGCCAAGGCGGCAGGAGCGGTTTCAGAGGTTCAGGCCTATCTTGATGAGACCTTGCTCACGGCTCCCATAAGAAGCGAAGTCTCTGACATAACCTCACAGCAGGGAGAACTTGTGAGCCCGGGATACCCGGTAGTTAAGCTCGTTGTTCTTTCAGATATATGGATTACCTTTAACCTGCGAGAGGATTTTCTGGGAGACATAAAAATGGGAGATATTATAACCGTTGAAATTCCGGCACTGAAAAATAAAAAGATAAAAATAAAAATCAACTATATTGCAGTACAGGGAGACTTCGCCACATGGAGAGCGACTCAGACCTCCGGCGATTTCGACATGAAAACATTTGAGGTGAGAGGCATACCCACTGAAAAAGTCCCCGGATTGCGTCCGGGCATGAGTGCCTTGGTCGATTGGGATGAAGTCGCTTCACATACTGATGACCGAAAAAAGAAGAAAGCGACTCTCCTAAAAAAAGACCAAAACTGAGGTCTCCATGAAAAAAGGACTCATACCTGTTTTCAAAAGGGAACTGGGAAGAATCTTCGGGCAACCGTCATTTGTAATGATGACAATAGTTTTCCCCTTGGTAATTTTTTTCTTTTTCATCGCAATGTTTGGAAAGGGGGTTCCCCGAAATATACCGATAGGTGTCATGGATGAAGACCACTCCACACTTTCAAGAGATATTGTCTTTAAACTAAATGCAGTTCCTTCCATAGATATTGTAAAAAGGGTAACCAGTTTAAAAGAGGGCAAGGAATTGCTTCAAAGAGGAGAGATATATTCTCTCATATATCTTAAAAAAAATCTTGAGGGCGACATGTCAATTGGATTAGCCCCGCCCATAATTCATTATTACAACAATGCTAATCTTACAATTGGAGGAACCCTTTACAAAGATGTGACGCTAACATTGATGGAAATATCCTCCTCCATATTAAAGAGTAATATGCGTAAGAAAGGATTATCCGAGCCACAGGCAATTGCCATGAGCAAACCCATTAGAATCAATCGTCATGTGCTATTTAATCCATATACAAATTATATGTACTACTTGGTGAGCAGCCTGCTACCCACGATGTTGCATTTTTTTATAATATTATGTGCCATTTATTCTCTGGGCATTGAGATAAAAGAAGGGACTATTGACGAGGCTTGGGAAGTGGGAGGTAAAAGCGTAGTCAGTGTTATAACGGGAAAGTTATTGCCCTATACCATAATTTTTTCAATCATGGGAATGTTCATGCTCGCTCTCTTTTTCGGCTACCTCGGCTTTCCCCTCAAGGGCAATATCACTGTTCTTGTTGTTTCAACTTTTATTTTCGTTTTGGCATATCAGGCAATGGGAATGTTTTTTTTGGCGCTGAGTGGTCGTATTTTGTCAGCCATGCTCAGTGCATCATTCTATGCAAGTACGGCATTTACATTCATAGGAATGACCTTCCCCATTGTGTCCATGTACAAACCTGCAGTTTTTTGGGCACATCTCCTCCCCCTAACTTACTACATGGAAATTTACATAGACCAGGCAATGAGAGGAGCTCCCTTAACTGTTACTGCTCGCCCCTTTTTCATGCTCACGGTATTTTTGATAATTCCATTTTTTCTACTGCCCCGCTTCAAAACTCTTTTCACAGATGAAACAAAGCGAGGAGACTGGGGAAGGCTAAAATGAAATTGAAAATGGAAAAGATAAAAGAGATTCTGACGCCTTATATGGCAAGGCTTACCAGAGGAATAGATGCTGTAAAAGAATCTTGGCAAAGGGAATACAAAAATATAATAAAAGATTTGGGAGTTCTTGCATTATTCTTTGGCGTACAGATATTTTATCCCATTGTTTATCCCATTCCCTTTTACGATGGTCACTCAAATGTGAGAGAACTCCCCGTGGCAATTATAGATAATGACAGAACTGTTCTCAGCAGAACATTCTTCAAAATGTTAGATGCAAATGAAAATGTAACCATTAAATTTAACTCCGCTTCATTACAAGATGCTAAAGAAAAATTTTTGAGAGGCGAAATAAACGGAATAATAATAGTTCCTAAAAATTTTAGCAATGATATATATGGGAATCGGCAAACTTCAGTATCAGTTTACTGCGATGCCAGCTATTTTTACCTTTACAAGCAGGTGCTAATTGGAGTGCAGGAGGTGAGCGGATATATGTCCGCAGGGATACAAATCAAACGCCTAAAGTCAAAGGGTCTTTCAGAATCTGCCGCCATGGCTGCCAGAGACCCTCTTCCCCTCATTTCTTATCCCCTGTATAATCCATCGGGTTCATATTCCGCATATATTATTCCCGTGGTACTCATTCTCATTCTCCAACAGACCCTTCTCATTGGGGTGGGGGCAATGGGAGGCTCTGCCTATGAACGGGGGAAATATCATTATCTTGCTCCGGCACTTGAACAGAAGGGAGGCACCGCTGCAGTTGTTTTGGGAAAGGCAGGGGCCTACCTCTCTCTCTTTTTCTTTCATGCCCTCTACTTCTTCGGAATAGTTTTTAAGTTTCACGATCTTCCAATGAAGGGTAATATTTTCACACTCATGGTTTTTATTGTTCCCTTTTTAATTGCAGTCATTTTTTTGGCCATAGCCATGTCCACAATATTCAAAACAAGGGAGATGTCTATTCTACTCCTCCTATTCACTGCCCTTCCCTTCGTACTGCTCAGTGGGTTTAGCTGGCCACTAATTGCCATGCCCAAATGGCTCAGCACTCTGGCGCTATTGCTGCCCTCTACCCCGGGCATAGACGGCATACTCAAAATTACCGCCAGAGGTGCCAGTCTCAATGAAGTGGCGGGAGACTGGATATTTATGTGGGGACAGGCTGTTCTCTATTTTATAATTTCACTATGGGCATACAAAAGAATACTAACAAAAATCAACACAGAAAAGGAATAATCAATGTCAATTCACCAACATAAAAACATTGCAATCGCCATAATCACTTTCATGATAATTGGCACAGTCCCCAACCCAAAAGCAGAATCTGCAGCAAAAAAAACCTGCAACTCTGTCAAATTGGATTTTACCGAGGCCCTGGAAAGGATGAATAAAACCAACGAAGCCATTCTGGCAGTGAAGCTGGAACAAAAACAGGCTCATTACAAAAAAAGGGCAGCCTGCGGACTCTACTTTCCCAAGATTGACATAAATTTAATGTACACACATCTCAACGATGACATAACAATGGACTTCAACCCCCTGAAAAATGCCATGATAGGACTCAGCGCCAATGCCTATGCAGGAGCAGGTGGTTTCGGAGGAGCACCGGCCTTTATACAACAGGCAAATGCCAATCCTGAACTGGCTGACTCCAACTTTATTGAAACCATACAGGATAAAAATTTCTGGTCGCTCTCTGTCTCTGTTAAGCAACCCATATTCACCGGGGGAAAAATAATTGCTGCCAACAGGGCGGCAAAGGCGAGCATAGAGGCTTCCAATGAAAAGCTCAAGTACATCACAAATAAGCTCACCACAGAGCTGGCCCAGAGATACTTCGGATTTCGACTGTTTATCAAGGTTGCGGAAGTGAGAAAGGAGGTTTTGGCAGGAATGGCACAACATCTAAGCAGGGCAAATAAGATGGAAGCCAAGGGAATGATAGCCCGGGCAGAGAAGCTCCACGCCGAGGTGTCATACGCCGATGCAGAAAGAGAATACCAAAAGTCCATGCGAGATGTGGGCACAGCCCAGAGTGCTCTCAAAAATACCGTGGCCTTGAACTGCGACATAGAACCGGTGTCACATCTCTTCATCACAAGGGATATTAAGCCTTTAAAATACTATAAGGAAGTAGCCCTGAAGCTTAATCCTGCTCTGAGGCAGCTAAAAGCTCATATGGAGCGAGCGCATCAGGGCTATATGAAAGAAATGGCAAACTACTCCCCGTCAATATTTGCCTTTGGTTCAGCTGATATCTACAGTAAAAATCGTTCCAGTTCAAAACCCCAATGGTTTGTGGGCCTGGGGGCCACCTACACACTCTTTGACGGCTTGCAGAGATACAATAAGACCAGGGCGGCCAAGGCTCTGGAAAATAAGATGGTTGCCACAGTGAACAAGACAAAGCGGGACATAGAAACTTTGGTGGAAAAATCTTACAACGAACTCATGAAAGATGCGGAACAGATACGAGCTCTTGATAAATCAATTGAGTTTGCAGAGGAATATCTCAGGGTGAGGGAAAAGGCATTCAGTGCAGGTTTTGCCACATCCATAGATGTTGTGGATGCCCGTCTAAATCTATCCAGGGTTAAAATAGGCCGCCTCAAGGCAATATATGAGATGGATGTGTCTCTGGCAAAACTGCTGGAGGTTTGTGGAATGAGCAACAAATTTAACCTGGAACGGACGAAGACAGCACAGGAGAGACCTCTCCTAAAAAAATAAAAGAAGTCTCTATAGAGTCCATGGACTCTATAGATTTTTGCAAATCAAATCGCCCATTTCTGCCGTGTTAACCCTTGTCATTCCCTCGGTCATAATATCTCCCGTTCTGTACCCCCGGGAGAGAACAGTCTTTATGGACTGAAAAATTCGGTCATGGGCTTCTCCCATGGAGAAGCTGTACTTTAACATCATTGCAAGGGAGAGTATCTGGGCCATTGGATTTGCAATGCCCTGGCCGGCGATGTCAGGAGCAGAACCTCCTGCCGGCTCGTAGAGACCGAAGGAACCGTCAGAAAGTGATGCCGAAGGCAACATTCCCAGAGAACCGGTGAGCATGGAGGCCTCGTCGGAGAGAATATCTCCAAACATATTTCCGCAGAGTATGACATCAAACTGTTTGGGGTCTCGAACGAGCTGCATTGCGGCATTGTCAACATATAGGTGATTGAGCTCAACTTCCGGATACTTTGCGGCAACCTCCTGCACAACCTCCCTCCAAAGTACCATGGATGCAAGCACATTTGACTTATCTATTGAAGTTACCCGCCTGTTTCGCTTCATTGCAGTTTCAAAGGCCACTTTGGCGATTCTCTCTATTTCAGGTCGTGTATAGACCAAGGTATCAAAACCTCGCTCGCCATCATTGCCCTTGGGCTTGCCGAAATAGATGCCACCTGTTAGCTCTCTGATTATGATGATGTCAAAGCCGTCGCCGATGATTTCCGACTTCAGGGGAGATGCATCTTTCAGCTCTTTAAAGACAATGGCAGGCCTGAGATTGGCATATAAATTAAAAATTTTTCGTAGAGGGAGGAGAGCTCCCCTTTCAGGCTGTTCGTCAGGAGGCAATTTTTCCCACTTGGGCCCTCCCACGGAACCGAAGAGTATGGCGTCTGAATCTTCACAGATTTTCACCGTGGAGTCGGGCAGAGCCTTGCCCTCATTGTCAATGCCGGCTCCTCCTATATTTGCAAAGGTGGTTGAAAAATTAACCGAATAGATTTCTGAAATTTTGTTTAAAACTTTAATGGCCTGGTCCATAACCTCGGGACCGATTCCATCTCCGGGCAAAACAGCCACTTTTTTCGCTTCCATATAACTCTCCATTTTCAATCTTCAAAAAATCTCTAAAAGTATCTTGTTTATGAGCATCTCCCGGAAATAAAAAATCAAGCATATTTACTAAATATTCAATAAAATCTCCATTTAAACATAAAAAAAGACCAAAAAGAGACATAAAAGTATATATGTGCATTAAAAAATATGAATTTAACTCCTCTCCGGTATTTTTTTTAAATAGTTTATTGCATTTTTTTCAATATATGGTTAATTTAACCAACTTTATAAAAGTGAGGAATATGAAATGAATTATAAAAAATCCATATTGTATATCACTGCTTTGACCATTGGAGGAATGATTTTCACCGCTCCCTTGGTGAACCATGCAAATGCCAAGTATGTGACAAAGGATGATATTTTAAAAAGATTCAGAAGCGATAAGGATAAAATAAAGAGAAGTCAGGGAGAAATAAAGTCTCTCATGAAAGGTATCATTTCAGATATAAAGAAGAAAAATCTGAAATTTCGAGTTGAGCTAAATGAAATGATGCAATACCGAATATCCGAAATTACGGGAAACAAGCCTCCCTCCAAGCGGGAGCTGAGAAGACTGGGAAGAGAGAGAAAAAAGTTCGAAGCCCTGAGAAAGAAGAGAGAGGCTCGGGAACGCCGTGAACGGATGCGCAGGGAGCGATATGAAAGGAAAAAGCGCGAGGCGGCCATCAAGCGTGAGAAAGACCGTAAAAAACGCGAAGAGATGCGCAGACGGGAGGCTGAGCGAAGGCGTCAGGAGGAACTCAACCGCAAAAAGAAAACCGATATTTCAGAAATGGAAAACCAAAATGTTCCCTCTGCCATTATGCCATCAGCCTCGTTGCCTGCCTTTAACTGGAGAGATAATGGAAAGGACTCCCCTGTAAAATATCAGGGTCTCTGCGGAAGTTGCTGGTCTTTCACATCGGCTGCGGTATATGAAACCAACTATAATATTAAAAACGACCAGATGCTCGACATCTCAGAGCAGTTCATTCTCGACTGTGCAGAAGACAGAAGGGGAAAGGATGCCGGAAGTTGCAATGGCGGCTGGTACGGAGGTGTTTTTGACTATCTCATGAGTCACAGTGCCATGACGGAAAAGCAGAAACCCTACAAGGGAAAGAGCGGATTTTGTTCATCGAGTTTTTCCAATAATAAAAAGAAATATACCGTTGTGAAATGGGGCTATCTCAGAAGAGATGCCGGAATTCCATCTATCAGGGCTATGAAAAGAGCAATAGTAAAGTATGGAGCCATTGCCGCCTCAGTTAAGGTTACTCCTGCATTTCAGGCCTACAAGTCGGGTGTTTTCAATGAAATGGCAAGAGTTTCGGGCCCCCGCGATGTAAACCATGCCATCACCATTGTTGGCTGGGACGACAATAAGCGGGCATGGCTCGTTAAAAACTCATGGGGACCACAATGGGGAGAAAATGGTTACATTTGGGTTGACTATCGGTCGAACAATATCGGCTTTGGTGCGGCCTGGGTCGTTGTTAAATATAATAGGTAGGAGGCAGCCGCGGTGAAAAAACTTAATTTCATTCTGACTATTGCCGTCATGGCACTAACTATATCATGCCAAAGCGGCCCCGATGTGAGAGTTTCGGGAGAGGAGGCTCCCGCTGTAATTGAGGTTTCTCAGGGTAAAACTCTTTCCATTGAGCTTAAATCTCAAATAAGCACCGGTTTCAGCTGGCGCCTTACTCAGGAACCTTCAAAGATAACTCTTCTCAAAGAAGAAATTATCACCTTGAAAAAGATGCCCGGTGCGCCGGAACTTCATAAATTTCTCTTTAAGGCAGAGAAAAAAGGCAGGGAAAGGCTTCTATTTAAGTACGCCAGATTCTGGATGAAGAAGCCAAAGGCTGCCAAAACCTTCGAGGTGGAAGTTCAGGTTAAATGACCTTGAATTTGCAAAACATAAAGATTCCCCGTGGCACGGAAGTTAAGGAGTCACGGGGAAAAATCTACATAATCAAAGAACGCAAGAGCCGAGTCATCATGCGAGACGGGGAAAAGATTGCCGCCCTTGCTCACGACATAGGGGCACAAAATCCCGGGAAGGAGCTTGTCTTCAAAACAAATGCGGGCATATGCTCAAAGACAAGGGCATTTCTTTTAGAAAGGAACATCTCCACGGAAACTTTATAGAAACCGGAACTAAAAGTATTTTTTTCTTTACCCCCTCTCCCCGAAGTTTATACTAAACCTTGATAATACAAGGGACTCTATATTCTAAATAAACTCTAAAGACTGCTCCCGGGGGAAACATGAAAGAGAAAATAGTACTATTAGATGCCGCAACTCTAACAATGGACGACATTGATTTCTCAAAACTAAATGATTTGGGAGATGTGACCATATACAATATAACCCATGCCAATGAGACGGCAGAGAGGGTGAAAGGTGCATCCATCATAATCACAAACAAGGTACTCATAACCGAAGAGATAATGAAGGCAGCTCCCGGTTTAAAGCTCGTTGCCATAACAGCCACGGGATACAACAACATTGACCTGGAAGCTGCAAAGAAACAGGGAATCACCGTGACAAATGTTGCCGGCTACTCCACCTTCTCCGTGGCACAGGCAACCATGGCGTTCATTCTGGCATGTGCCGGAAATCTCATAAAGTATAACAGGGCATGTCACGACGGGAGTTGGAGCAGCTCACCTATTTTCACCATGCTCAAATGGCCTGTGGCCGATTTAAAGGGAAAAACCCTGGGAATCATTGGCATGGGGAACATTGGCAAAGAAGTTGCCCGCATGGCTCGTGTTTTTGGAATGAATATTTGTGCCCTGGGGAGGGAGGGAGTTAAATACGACGATGATTCGGTAAAGCGAATGAGTCTTTTTGAGCTCGCTAAAGTTTCGGACTTCATTACAATCCATGCCCCTCTCACAGATGAGACTCACCATCTCATAAATACTGAATTTTTCTGTTACACAAAAGAAACGGCATTTCTCATAAACATGGCAAGAGGCCCAATTGTCAAGCCGGCAGCACTGTACGGAGCCCTTTATAGGGGAGATATTGCAGGGGCAGCAGCCGATGTAATGGAGAATGAACCTCCCCATGAAAGTGAACCTCTTTTGGCCCTGGAAAACTTCATAATGACTCCCCATACGGCATGGGCGAGCTACGAATCAAGAACAAGGCTATTAGATGAAGTTGTAGAAAATATAGATGCTTTTTTAAAGGGCTCGCCGCGAAATGTGGTACAGTAAATGGGTACAAATTTATAGTATCAAAAGAAGGTAAGGGCATAAATGGGAAAGCTAAAAGAACTTCCGACCAAAATGAATTTAGAGACACCCTTGATTTTAAAGCAGGCAATAAAGGCGAGTCGTGCACTGGCAGAACTAAAGGGAATTTCCAAAACCATACCAAATCAATCCATTCTAATCAGCACCCTGCCCCTTCTTGAAGCAAAAGACAGTTCAGAAATTGAAAATATAATCACCACCCACGATGAAATATATAAACAGGAGTTATTCCGCGATAATATTGCAAGCCCTGCTGCCAAAGAAGTTTCAAACTATAACGAAGCTCTTCAGCAGGGCTATGCAAAAGTGAAGCAAAAGGGACTTTTAACCAATAATCAAATTTTGGAAATACAATCAACCCTGGAAAGCAACAAGTCGGGTTTTAGAAAACTACCCGGAACGGAATTGAAAAACCAGACAACAGGAGAAACTATTTACACTCCTCCACAAGACTCTCAAGAAATTATTAACTTAATGAATAACTTGGAAAAAGTCATAAATGACACTAATTTTTGGAACATTGACCCGCTCATAAAAATGGCGGTTATCCACTATCAATTTGAAAGTATTCATCCCTTTTATGATGGCAATGGAAGAACCGGAAGGATTATAAATATACTCTACTTGGTTAAAGAAGGTTTACTTGATTTACCCATACTCTATTTAAGCAGATATATCATCGAAAATAAGGGAGATTATTACTCCCTGCTTCAAAAAGTACGAGATAAAGAAGCATGGGAAGAATGGTTACTCTATCTCCTCATTGGAGTAGAGGAAACGGCACTCTTCACCTCTCAGATTGTTGCTGCAATCAGGCATCTGATGCAGGAATATAAAAAACGCATAAGAAATGACCTCCCTTCTATTTATTCCCAAGATTTACTAAACAATCTTTTTCGCTATCCCTACACAAAGATAGAATATATGGCCGATGAACTAAACAAAAGCAGGCAAACTGCTACAAAATACCTGGAGAAGCTGGTACAGCATGGTTTGCTGAATAAACGACAGATTTGGAGACAGAATTACTACATAAACAAGCCTCTTCTTGAGATATTTATCAAAAGAAGATAGTTTCTCATGTTAAATATTTCCCGTTTTTTTAACATGATAGC
>PDWJ01002937.1_pt1 | contig 18883 bp, 15 predicted proteins | sample 1430881 | NCBI WGS metagenome assembly PDWJ01 (sample SAMN01162460, study PRJNA174530) | Oral metagenome, whole genome shotgun sequencing project. | biome: Marine environment; feature: Marine mammal; material: Swab sample of the gingival sulcus; isolation source: swab sample of gingival sulcus...
ATATACATCAACAGTAAAGATATCTGACGGAATCACTACAAAATCAGCAGATTTACCCACTTCAATAGAACCTATTTCATTTTGCATTGCCATTTGCTTAGCATTATTGATCGTATAACCTTTTACCATATCTTTTACGCTTACACGGTCAGATTTTTGTCCGAAAACAGGGGTATTTTTACCTAATTTTGGGTCTTGGCGAGTTGCTCCCATTTGGATGCCCAAAAATGGGTTGGCACGATACGCCTCAGGCATACTTACCACATCACTTGAAAAAGTAACATTGGCACCTGCTTTCCATACTGCTCCCACAGGCTGGTTATGTGCAAAACGCTCTGCTCCCAAAGCTACATCAGAGCCTTTAAATACGGTTCCACCTAACCAATGTGGTGTAAAGTTAGCGTGTACACCTAATTTTTTAAATCTTGGCATATCTGTAGGGTTTACCACCTCTAAGTGAGATAACGTCAATTCCACAGGCAAATCTTTACCATATGCTTTTTGTGCTTGTTCCATTGCGTTAAGAGCAGTTCTGGTAGAACGGTCGCCCACAGTATGCAAGTGAATATTGATGTTGTGTTTTGCAGCTTCTAACATCAAGTTTTTCAATTCTTTTTCGTTGTAAAGCATGCCACCTTTATTGCCCGGTTCGTTAGCAAAATCTTCTAAAACGGCTGCTGTATTAATTTCGTTCACACCATCAAAGTGAATTTTTATAGTGTTGAATGTTAACAATTTACCACCATATAATTTCCTGTATTCCAACACCTTATTTACAGCATCTTTCAACTGACTTGGCATATATAAATGATGTGTAGCCTCATATCTTACAGGTAATTTCCCTTGTTTTTCCAACATTTGAACAGCTTTAAACATCGTTTCCTCTGCATTGAAACTACCTGCATCCATTACGGTAGAAACACCATTTTTTGCCAAAGCATTCAAAAATTGTTCAATAGCAGGTGCAACATGCTCAGGTCCCGGCTGTGGCATATTGGCTAAATAAGGCATTAATGCAAATTCTTTTACCCAACCTGTTTTACGTCCGTTTTTGTCTTTTACGAAGAATGACAAACCCTCTTTCAAATCAGGTGTGTTTTTATCAATGCCAAAAGCATTAAGTGCTGCTGTATTTAGCCAGTAACTGTGTCCGCTACTATCTAATAAAATCACAATAGTTTTTGGAAAAATTTTATCAATTTCCTTTCTATCAGGACCTTTTACACCCCATAACGGATTAGACCAAGTTCCAATCATTAGATAAGGTAAATTTGGGTTCTCCTTTGCAATTTTTCTTAAATACGCATAAGTATCTTTTTTAGAAGTACTTGGCAATTGGTACTTTGCCAATTCGTCATTTCCTGAAGTCATAGCTACCAATCCGGGGTGTGTATGACTATCAATAAATGAAGGCAATACAGTTTTTCCAGCTAAATCAGCCACTTTTGTTTTCTCTCCAATGTATTTTTCTATTTCTTTATTTGTTCCTACAAACACGATTTTTCCATCCTTAACGGCAATAGCCTCAGCTTTAGGATTTTTCTCGTTTTCGGTATAAATATTACCGTTTTTCAGTACTAAATCTACTGGTTGTTTTGTTGTTCCACAGCTTACAAGCATAATCATTGCTACAAGCAGGCTAAAAATTGATGTTTTTTTCATATTTTTACTATTTATTTAATGATTAAAAAATTTATTTACTATTTAAAAATTCGATTAATTTTTTTCTTTCTTCTTCGGTGTATTCCATATGTCCCACAGGCACTTTCCCATCAATAGCCTTGATAACTTGCTCGGGCATATCGCCTTTAAAAGCTCCACAAAGTTCTATCAATTGAACGCCCTCATTTACTAATATTTTTGCTGATTTACAAGCCATTTCAATATCCTGCACACAACAAATGGTTGTTTTAAAAACATCGGAACTTAAACTCGCTTTTTCTTCTTTTGTATAACTTGGGTCTATCATTATAAACCCGTAATTTGATTTTTTAAACTTATGTTTTAGATATTGTATTCCGCCCGAAGACCATAATGCCCAAACGATTAAAACAGGTTGAAAAAACAACCTCAGCAACCTTTGGTTGTCAGTATCTAATCCAAAAGCATTAATTTGGTGTACATATTGATTGATATTTCCCGGAAAAACAAGAATAAAGAATATTGCCAAAGCAATGCCTGTTTGGGCTTTTAATTTACCGCCTAAAATCATCAAAAGACCTAAAATAATTTCAACGATTCCTGATGCCAATACTACAAAATCCATTAATCCGCTGTCGGTTGTTATCCATGTGGGAACTTGTGCTTGAAATTCGGCTCGTAAAAAAGTTAAGTGTCCAATGCCTGCATAAAGCATAAAAGCCCCTAACAGCATTCTTAAAATATTTTGTATTAGGTTTGTTTTGTTATTCATTTTCTATTTTTTTTGATGTTAAAGAATTATTTTGTTTTGGATATAATAATCGTATAACACCTGTCATTACTAAATTAATTCCAAGTAATGTTCCCATAAAATATAGTCCTGAATAAGGCCACTCTACCCAAATCATCACCGCAAATAAAACCCCTATTAAACCATTAATAATAAAAGCTATTCTTAAATTGCCTTGAAATGAAAATGCATGCACAAGACTTGAAACTCCATTGATAAATACAATACTTATAAACAGCCAAGTCATCAGCATTACCGCAGAGGCAGGGTTAAACAAAAAGTAGAGCCCTACTACAAGAAGTGCAATAGACGAAACCCACAGCGAGAAGTCTCTTTTACTTTTATGTAAAAATAGGAATAAGAGTTGGAATACCCCTCCTAAGGTTAAAAGCCACCCTAAAATAACTTCAAATGTAAAACTTACTAAAGCCGATAAATTGGGCAAAAATATTAATAACAGACCTATTATTATAGAAATAATATAAGTCCATTTCTTGGGTTTGTTTCCTGTTGTTGTTTCTTGTGTCGTCATTTTACTTCTTATTAAATTTCTTATGTATTCTTTCTTTTCTATCTTTATGGTTTTCAAGTATTATTTGAACACTTTTGGCTGTAAATGCCACAAAACTACCTATGGACAAAAAAGTGAAAATAATTGTAAATACTTTACTTACATCTGTGGTGGGAACTAAATCGCCATAACCTATGGTTGACATTGTCATTACCGCAAAGTACAGGGAGTCAATTACACTCCATTGCTCTACCATATTGTAAAAAACAGTGGCACTAATGAGTAGTACAATAATAAAGAAAAATAAAAATCTAAAATCTTTATCGTTCTTAATGCCTAAGAAAATTACTTTAATCAAGCGGAAAAGTGTTATAAAAAATGAAATCATATTTTGTTATTTTTAAAATGTGTAACCTATTTTATATCAGACCTTTGAGGTTTTAAAAACCTCAAAGGTCTCGTCTCAATTTAATACCCAAACAACCAATAATACCATTTGCGGGTATAAGTGGTTTTTCCATTCATAATGGTTTCTTTAATTTTGATGTCGTGGATGTCTTCGGTTTCTATTTTAAATGGATTATCGCTTAAAACAATAATATCTGCCCATTTTCCTACTTCTAAAGAACCAATTTCATTTTCCATATTTAATTGATAAGCAGCATTAATGGTATAACCTTTAATCATACTTTCGAGCGACATTTTTTCATTTTCGTATGGCAAAATTTGGCTGTCTTTATCAAAACCTTTACGTGTCATTGCTGCTTCGATATTATAAAAAGGATATAAACCAAACTCTCCGCCAACCGGAAAATCACTACCCAAAGTGATTTTTGCACCACCATTTTCAATAGATTTAATACGATAGCGTCTTTTTGAACGTTCTGCCCCAAGGTCAGGGTTGTCAATCTCCTCAGTAGTTATCCACGCAGGTGTAGTTTGAGCAACCACGTCTAACTGTCCAAAACGAGGCACATCTCTATCTTGTATCAAAACAACGTGAGCAACAGAAAAGCGACTTTTGGTATTTGGCACCTCTTTTCTTGCAAACTCTACCGCATCTAAACTTTCGGTAATGGTTCTATCGCCAATGGCGTGAATATGCACATTCACATCATTTTTAGCAATGTCCGAAACAAAGTTTTTCAACATATCGCCCTCTAATAAAATTCCTCCTTTATGCCCTTTTTCATTGCTATAATCCTCATGCAAAGCGGCAGTTTTTGCCTCTAATGTACCATCGTTGTGGATTTTTATGGTATTGGGTCTGATTAATTTAGAAGCGTATTTTTTGCTGTATTCTTTGATTTTATCCACTGCAATAGGCACTTGGGTAGGCGATTGCACCATATACGAACCGACCACCTTAACCGTTAATTTGTCTTCTTTCTCTAATGATGCAAGGGCAGGATACATTAATTCTTCCATTTGCATCATACCTGCGTCATGATAAGCTGTTAGTCCGATAGCAGGTAATAGCTCAAAAACTTCTTCTCCCCCTTTTGCTATCATCTCCGGCGATACCAAATTAAGTTTCTTTATCAACGGGAAAATAGTCATCGCCTCTTTATTCCAACCGGACGGCTCGCCATTGGGCTTACGCTGATACATATGCACGCCCGGAATAGGGTCAGGAGTGTCTTTGGTAATGCCTGCCAATTCGTAGGCTTTGGAATTAAACCAAGCCGAATGCCCGCCCTCATCAATAATCACGGCAGGACGGTCAGGCACAAGTTCGTCCAATTCTTCTTTTGTAGGACCATTCTTACCAAATCTCAAGGCATAAATACCTATTCCAAAAATTCCTTTTTCATTAGGATTTGCATCAGCAAATGCTTTAATATCTTTTTTCCATTGCTCTACCGAGTCGTCCAATTTTAAGGTTACTGCTTTTGACAGCATTCCTCCTGTAACAAAGTGAGCATGAGTATCAATAAATCCCGGCAAAACAAATTTTCCGTCTAAATTTTCAACATCGGTATTATCGCCAATAAATGTTTCTACGTCCTTATCATTTCCTACATAAATAATTTTACCATCTTTAATAGCGACTGCTTGTGCGTTAGGATTTTTGTCATCAACGGTATAGATAGTTCCGTTTTTTAAAACCCTATCGGCATATTTACCCGTTGATTTTTTATCTTTATCCGATGTTGAGCAACTTACTACAAACATCATTGCCATTAAAAGGCTTAAAACTGTTGTTTTTTTCATTATTTTTTTATTAATATTTATATCTTAGAATGTATAACCTATTTTGAGACCGTATCGAAAAGCAGGTAAGCCAAATTTAATGTCCCCTTCCAACATTTTAACTAACTTTTCCACATCTATTTTTTTCATTAGTCCATAAACAGACTCATAATTATCAATGACTACGTGGGCTGCATCTATAAAAAACTCATCAGGCAAAGGTTGGTGTTCTTCAATATCAATTTTTGCCACCGTATATCCCGGTCCCCCGATAAGAATATCGAGGTACAGATGCTTGTTTAACATTGCTTTATACCCTATCATAAGCCCAAGAGTATGGGTCTTCATATTCAACTCAAAGTCTAAAGGTGCAGAGGTTTGAGTATGGGATGAGGTGTAAGTACCTTTAAAATTATTGTTATAATTTTTAAATCGGTAATAGGCGCCAAGGTAAAAACCTGTACATGGAACTGATTGTTTTTGAAAATACCAGCGATATTCGGGCGTAATAATAAACCCCTTAAAGGCAAAATCATCTGTTTTGATAGTTGGGGAATCAAATCCCTTAAATGTCAATAATCCGCCTGATGGCTTTACTCCCAAGCCCAATGAAACCGTCATATTCGAGTTAATAGCTCGTTCATAACTCACTTTAAAACTCCCAAATACAACAGCATCTATAGGGTTAAACTGAATGCTATTTTTATAATAATAGCTTATTGATTCTTGTGCTTTCACACCAAAGAAAGATAAAAGCAATACGCTTAACAATACAATTTTTCTCATTTTTTATATCTTTATTATTATGAACAACCTACAAAAGAGGACTAAAAACTAAAAAAAAGTTTTTATTTTTATGAACTAAATGTAAAATAATACTCATCATAAGTTGCCTTTTTCAGATAAAATAATGGCTGCATTTTGAGTGGTTTTAAACTGGGATAAGATGATAATCATGATAACCGTAATAGGTACACTTAGCAACATGCCTATCACACCCCACAACTGCCCCCAAACGGCTAAAGCAATAATGGTAACAAGCGGACTTACATTGAGCGTTTTTCCCATTAATCGAGGTTCAACAAAATTACCTACAAGCATCTGCACGGCACTGATAAACAATATTATAATAATAAATGGTGTAAAAGTGCCAAATTGTAACAAGCTAAAAACAGCAGGAAATACAGTGGCTATTAAAGAACCTATGGTTGGAATGTAATTGAGTAAGAATATTAAAAATGCCCAAAAAATAGCGGCATCCACACCTACAATTTTTAATACAATAAAACTTAAAAACCCGGTTAATAAACTCATTAAGGTTTTTACTCGAAAATATTTTGCCAATGATATTTCCATTTTATCTAATATATTATCAAATTGCTGTCTGTTATCAGTATTGGGAAACAATGCTTTAATTTTAAGTTTCACACTATCTGTTTCCAAAAAAATGAATAACAAGTAAATGAGTATCATCATAAAATTAGAAAAAATACTGGATAAACTTTCTGCTAAATTTGACAATATATTCTTGATATTCAGAGAATTTATTATGGTATTTAATTCTTTTTCCACATCAATTTTAAAAATTTGTTCAATTTTTAAAGTTATGGTATTTATATTTTGTTCGTAATTATCAAAAGAAGAAGTGAGCTCCGATAAATTACTCATAACTAAACCCATAACCAAATAGATTACCAATATTAACAATCCTGCAATAGTCAAAGATTGTAATATACTAGGAATAAAACGTTTAAACCACTTCATTTTATGAAATGTCTTCTTTATTTGTACTGTGGCAAACCACAACAAAAAGGCTATAATAAGTTGAATAAGCATTGTTTGCCCGTAAACTAATGTCAATACAATACCAATGGCGATAACAAAAAAATAAGCGATATTTTTCATATTTTTGATTTTATATAATTCATTTAAACTTTTTCAGTAATAAAACACTGTGGCTATTGGCTGTTAGCCTTTGGCTATTAGCTTTTCAGGCTTCTTAAATAACACTTTAACAGCTGATAAGCATAATACGTACATCATCAACTAAAAACCAAAAGCTAAGGGCTAAAAGCCAACAGCTTAGTATTTATAAAATAAAGTAGTACTGTTGAATTATTAAAAAAGTTTAAATCACTTTATAGTATGCATTTCATAAACTCACTTAAAATGTTCTTTAATCTTACCCTCAACAAACGGGTAAATATCTTTGGTAAATGTTATCATTTGTTGAATAAGCTGATTAACCTCTTCATTTTTATCTGTTCTTAATTTTAATATTTCTTCTAATATTTCTTGTCTTAACAACAAAGACTTTAACCAATCTTCCAATGATTTAACCGCTCCCTCTTTTGAGATATAAAAATAACGTTTACGTTTATTGTCTTCTTTTTTTATAAAGTCAACCTCATTTATTTCTATTAAAAATTTTAAGGCTGTACTGGTTGCTCCCTTACTGATATTCAGCTCATCCATTAATTCTTGAAAGGTAAAATATTTTTGTTCGGAAACATATAACAAGCCCATTATCTTTCCCGCAATACGAGGATAACCAACAAGTTTATACAAAACTGCTGATTGTTCGATGAGTATTTTTTTTTGTTTATTCATTGCTGTTTTTTATCAGAAAACGAAAAATAAAATTGAGGTTATTTTTTTAAACAGCAACTTGTATTTGAAGATTTCTGTGTGAGAATATTCTGCAAAGATAGGTATAATTATTGGTTTTTTAAAATAAGAACTAAAAAACAATTATTTTCAGACAATTTTTTGTACAAATGTAGGAGTACCCAATTGCATTAAAAAGGTACTATTTTTTCGCTAAGATTATTGATGTGCTTTTTCTAATAAGACCTCAAAACGATTTAACATGGAAACGTATTTTTTATTATGATTCATTTTTGTTTTTAAATGGGCTATTATTTCAATGATTGTATTACGTTCCAACTCAATTGCTCCACTGGCTAAAAGTGTATCAAAACTTTTTGTTGCACCATCAATGTATATGTCAAGGTATTTAATATGTCCTCTTTTTAAAACCTCATTTGCAAATAAATGAAAATTATTATAAACCGAAAAAGTTGCTTTTGCCACATCTGAAAGAGCTGTGTATAAATCAATTATTAACTCATCAGGATAAAGCGAAAAATCATCTTTGATATGTTTACAAATCAAGATTCTAAAATCATAATTATTGTCTTCTTCAGCATTATTGTCATATTTAATCAACCCATAATCATCATCATGGGTATATTGTTTTGCAAATGCTATAATTTCCTTTGATGTCATTTTATGAACTCATTTAATTTTTTGTTCTAATTAAGTGTTTTTTTGAGTTGCAAGCAGAGCTACGGAAAGAAAAAAGACTTAATTAGGCGAAAAAGGGCATTTTTTTAGCAAATTGAAAAAGTTTATAATCAGTTCAATTTACATTACGCAATATATTTAGCATGAATTTGACTAACAATTTGATGTTTCACAACTCTTTCATAATCTGACAAATCAAAATCATCAATCGTATTTAACACTTCAAAAAGAGATAAGCATTCCGCATCATGCAACGACAAGGTACACTTATCAACCACCCTTGTGATTTTTTTGGCTAATTTAAAATACACTTTCTCCAATATATAACGAACATACACCTGCTTCATCTTATCCTCTATCGCATGTAAATCTGCAATGGTCAACATGTTGAACAAAGATCTTATCTCACTTTTATTGAGTTTAAACTGAATTTTCTCCATATTCCTCGGTTATTTATTGAACTCATTTAAACAAACATACAGCTTATTTCGCAATTTTTTGACCAAAATCATAAAAAATTGTATTTTAGCGACTTTATAAGTTGGCAGAAAGTCAATCATTAGAGATAAACAAATGAGTAATCAAAATAGCATGAAAAGTTTAAAAATTTTATTGATCATTATTGTAATTTTAGGAAATTCTTGCACATCAAAAGGTCAAAAAGAAAAAACGTTTCGTTTAGCTTTTTACAATGTGGAAAATTTATTTGACACCAAAGACGACCCTAAAACCCATGATAATGAATTTCTGCCCAATGGAAAAAAAAGGTGGAACAACAAAAAATATCAAGAAAAATTATCTCATATCTACAAAACTTTAATGCAAGTAAAGGGACTTAAAAAACTATCAATTATAGGGTTGGCTGAAATTGAAAACAGAAAAGTACTCAACGAACTCCTTTACAAAACACCCCTATACAGAGAAAAATATAAAATTATTCATCAAGACTCGCCCGATGAGCGAGGAATAGATGTTGCTCTACTTTATCGAGAGGAAGAGTTTAAAGTAATTAACCATCAATTTATTCGTGTATTTTTTGAAGATGACAAAAGAGATAAAACCCGTGATATTTTATATGCCAAAGGCATTATTTTTGACCGTGATACATTACATGTTTATGTCAATCACTGGCCATCACGTTATGGGGGTTACATGAAAACAAAAGGAAAAAGAGAACGTGCCGCAACCATTCTTGCTCAACATATGGACTCTATCTATCATGTAAATCCCAATGCTCTTTGTGTAGCTGTTGGCGATTTCAATGACAAACCTAAAGATTCAAGCATAAAAACCCTATTAAAAGAGACCAAAAACGTCTATCTATATAACTTATTAAGAGACCGCAAAGACGGAACCGTAAAATACCGTTCACATTGGAATTTATTTGATCAAATACTGGTTTCCAGGAATCTTACCAATAAAAATCATCACATACAAGTCCAAAATGCTTCCATTGGAAAATTTCCTTTCTTAATGGAAAAAGATTATCGAAATGGTGGAAATAAACCTTTCAGAACCTATCTTGGTTATAAATATAATGGTGGTTATAGCGACCACTTACCGGTTTATGTGGATTTCTTTTCTATTGGTAATAAATGATTGTAGCTGCTGGTGGTTAGATTTTTAACCAATTAATCTAACCAATAAATAATTAATTATTTACTCTTTCACTATCCGTGTTGTAAGTACTTCATTATTAACCGTAGTAGCCTTAATAATGTAAATACCATTTGAAAAACCGGATAAATCTACTTTTTCCTTTTCTTGAACATTGGTTTTTACAAACACTTCTTTACCCATAATATCTGTAATACTTAGTTGCTTAATTTGATAGTCTGAAAAAGTAAGCGATATCATATCTTTGGTTGGATTTGGATAAACTGTAATATCAAAATTTTGTAATTCCTCTATACCATCAAATGATTGTTTAAATACACGTACTTGACCGTATTGATAATCATTACTATTATATCCACTAACAGCTACTATTAAACCGTCTGCACTTAAACTAACAACATCTCCTAATCCAGAGCTATTATTAGTAGTTTCACCATTAATACTACTTCCTATTTGTATCCAGCTACCTCCTTGATTCTTATATACGCGTACATGACCTGACCAATCATTGCTTTCTGCATAATCAGGAGCTCCAATAGCCACGATAGATCCATCTGCACTTAAACTAACAGATTGTCCCGACATGTCACCATCAACTTCTCCATTAATATTGTTACCTATTTGTGTCCAAGTTCCCCTTTGGTATTCATATATACCCACATATCCCTTATCAGGAGCTCCAATAGCTACTACTGACCCATCTGCATTTAAGCTAACAGAGGAACCCAAACCATCATTTTCAACTTCACTATAAATATCACTTCCCATCTTTACCCAAACTCCATCTTGATTTTTATATACACGTACATGTCCATTATAAGGCATTCCAATAACTACCACTGCTCCATTTGCACTTAAACTAATAAACTCACCTAAGTTATCATATTCATTGTCTCCATCAATATCCTCTCCTATTTGCTCCCAAACTCCTCCTTGATTCTTATACACACGCACATGACCGGAATCCTCTCCATTCCCATCATTATAAGGAGCTCCAATAGCCACGACAGAACCATCCGCACTTAAATTAACAGAAGTGCCTGAACTGTCATCAGCAGCTTCTCCATCAATATCATTACCAATCTGTGTCCAACTTCCATTTTGATTTTTATATATGCATACATGTCCGGAAGCCTGACCAATTCCCCAATTACCAGGAGCCCCAATAGCAATCACTGAACCATCTGCACTTAAACTAACAGAGTGTCCTAACTTATTATAAGGAGTTTCACCGTCAATATCATCACCTATTTGTTCCCAAGTTTCTCCTTGTTTTTTATATACACGTACACGACCTGATGATTGTCCATTTTCATCATTGTTAAAAGCCCCAATTGCTACCACAGAACCATCTGCACTTAAACTAATTGAAGACCCAAAATCCTCACCGGGAAATTCACCATTAATATCATTACCTATTTGCATCCATGTTGTCTGTGCTTGTATACTTATAAAAGATAAGAATAAGCCAAGCATTAAAATAGAAATTCTTTTCATCATTTTATTTTATGTTTTTGCAGTTAATTAGTGTGCTAATGTAAAGCATATTTTTTATTTTTCAAAATAATTATTGGGGCTTTTGTATCTCATACAATCCTACTCTTTTTACTTGTTGGAGCTTTTGTATCTCATACAATCATACTCTTTTTGCGTGTTGGGGCTTTTGTATCTCATACAATCGTACTTTTTTTGTGTATTGAGGCTTTTGTATCTCATACAATCGTACTCTTTTTGCGTGTTGGGGCTTTTGTATTGCATACAATCATACTCTTTTTGCGTGTTGGGGCTTTTGTATTGCATACAATCATACTCTTTTTGCGTATTGGGACTTTTGTATTGTATATAATCATACTTTTTTGCCTGTTGAGCAAATTAACCTTAGGATAATCCCACTCTTTTTGCCTGTTGAGCAAATTAACCTTAGGTTAATCCCACTCTTTTTGTCTGTTGAACAAATTAACCTTAGGTTAATCCCACTCTTTTTACCTATTGAGCAAATCTTCCCTTGGAAAATAGACGTTATTCATCGCATCTGATATAAACCATAAAAAACAACAACCCTCAAAGATGTTAAAAATCTCTGAGGGCTGTTGGAAAAGCAAAACCTTTGCGAACCTTGCGTCCTTTTCAATTAAAATAAAAAGCTAAAGGCTAAAGGCCAAAAGCCAAAAGCCAACCACCAAAAGCTAATCCGGCACATAAATAATCTCGCCGTTTTCTAACTGATAAGCCGTACCTACACGTTTCCCTTTATTGCCGGTTGATTTTGTATCGTCAGAGGCTTTATAGCTTTCAATCTTTTCACCTTTCTTGGTAATGATTTCCATGTTTTCCTTGCCGGGATTTTTTACCATGGTAAAATCCTCTTTCGAGAACATCTCAGTCATCTGAAAACGGGTAACTAAGGCCACCATTAAAGCCACAGCAAACACCATTGCCACATCAAACAAGTTGGCAACAGAAGCCATAGGGTCAAAATCATCCTCAAATAAAAACTTCTTACTTCTTCTCATCGGTGTTATTTTTTTGAATTAAAGCCACAATATATTCCAAATTATTCAAGTCGGCAGCATACCAACGTTTTTTGATTTGCACCACTACAAAACCGATGGCACCAATTACCAAACCAATCACGGTAGTTGCAAAAGCCACCTGCATATTCGATGCCATAGAAGCAATATCACCGGAAGCCAATCCTACCAATGCGGGGCCCATGGGAATCAATGTACCCATCAATCCCAACGTAGGACCTAATTTGGCCAATACCTGACTGCCGGACAAATCTTTTTGACAATCAATTTCAAAATCAGTCAATAACTTCTCGTAATATAATTCGGAATGACGTTCCTCTTTTATATTTTTCAGATATACATTTAATAATAACTTTGACGTTAACAAATCATCAGTCAATTCCTCTCTCACGTTATCTACGTCAAGCTGTTTCAACGTGCTTTTAAAGGTTTTATTAAACTTGATTTTATTGACGTACATGCTATAAAAAGTCCCCACAAGGAGTAATGCTCGTATAAAAAAGATGAGCAGTAGTACAATCACGGGAATCATTAACCCGGTAGAAATCCAATACAGTATTTTTGTAATTAGTTCCATATTATTTTTGTTGTTTTTTAATGTCTATGTGATATTTAAAAATGCCTAATATGCCAAATATTAGGAAAGTAAGTGCGATTACCCCCAATTGCACAAAATCATAGGTAACATTTGAAGGAAGCACCGGGATTTTATACACCATGATGGATAAGATAATCCCTAAAATCAATTGTATGGTATGTAAAAAGAATTTTAATTCATATCGAACATCAATCTCAGGAATGAAAAACACTAAGAATGTTTTTAACAGCCATAAAGCCAATGGCATTACTACGCAAAGTATTAATGCTAAATACTGAAAATCAAAATCCGAAATGGAAAGAAAGCCATAACTTTCGATATAGAATAATGCCGGAAAGGCGATAATGCCCGGAATATAATTCAGGGTATTGAATATCTTTTTTACCGGTTCGTTATACATATAACGAATCATAAAAATACTCATCAATAAGCCTCCCAATGTTTCTACAATCATGATGACAATAAAATTATTGACAATAGTGGCATTGTTAAGTGTTTGTTGAAACAGTAAATAACTTTGCTCTATGGCATAGGGATAAGCCAAATAAATCCCTACTCCTACTAAAGCCAGCCATAACCATTCTATTTTATTTAATTGAAAAACAGATAATTGTAAGCTAAACTGAAAAACACTTAATCCTAAAATGATAGTAATAACTGATTCCATTATTTATTTCCTTTTTTTCCTTTTTACAAAGAAAAAGATTAACAGTAGAATAACAACCGAAATAGCAATTAATAGCGTTTTGTTATTGGTAAAAAGTGGATTACTATTCTTTGGATTGATTTTCTCTTTCGTTTGATCTTTTTTCAATACCACCGACTCTTTACCTTCTTTTTTAGGCGCTTCTCTTACTTCTTCAATTTGTTTTTCGTACTTCTCTCTTAACTCGCTATCCAATTGCTGTGCGATATAGTTTTTCAATTTCTGATTATCACAAACAAAACCACTACATCCGGCTTCATGTTTGTTTACCAACTCGCCATGCAATTTAGCGATATTTTTAATCTGTTCCGGTGTGGCTTTCCACATGCCTTTACGAACCGTTTCCAACATAACTGCGGTCATCTCTTGCAATGCATACGGATTTTCTTTCTCAAAAAAGGCTTTTAAATCCAACTTTAAATTATCCTGCACATACACATCATACAAATTATCCCACAATCTGTTTTCAATTACCGATGGCTTCATCACATTCCAACCAAAAGTGTTACGGAAAGTCTCCGCAAAAGTTTCGGCAGAAGAAGCACCGCCATTTGTCAACTCTTTAATATATCTTGGATTCAATAAGGTTGTACGACTCTCCACCCAAATGGCTTCTTTTAAACCTTGTACTTTTGCGTTGGATGAATTTCTGAAATCATTAAAATAAGCTTCGGCATCATTTCCTGTAACCTCTTTTACAGCAAGGTTTATACCGCCCATAAATTCATATACGTGGTCAAGGCTCAAAGCACCCCATGTATTACTTTGTCGAGGTTGAACAACCGCTTCCGTATTCAGCAATGCCGCTTCAAACACGCCCTCTTCATATTCACCCCAATTTTCTTCATCACCATATATGGCACCCATGTTATTGATATACGTTTGAGCCACCGCACGAGTACTATCCCAGCGGTCGCTGCTTTCTACCATACCCATAATTCCCGTGCCGTAATTGCCATTTACACCACCAAATACACGTTGTTTTGACAAAGCACGAGCTTTCTTTGGCGAAAACCCTTTTTCTATCAATGCTTTTTCCACCACTTTCAAGCCTGATGCCACATAATTATTTTCACCCTCTTCCGATTCTGAGGCAACCATGGCAATGGCTTTATTAATTAAAAATAAGCGTGAAGCTGCAATATCTCTCAATTGTCCTGAAGTTTGTACTAACACATCGATTCTCGGACGTTTCAACTCTTCCAACGGAATTAATCGCACATCATGTACCCTGCCAAAAGGATTCCATATTGGTTCTACCCCCAAGAAATACAAAATTTGTCCTACCGTTGTTCCCTCAGTTTCTATAAAACTACTTGACCAAAGGGTAAAGCTAATTTTCTTCGGATAATTTCCATCATGCTTAGATTGGTAATCTTCCAATAACGATTGTGCTAATTTTTTCGCCACTTTCCACGATTCCTTTGACGGTGTTTTTTCAGCATCTACAGCATATAAATTTCTTCCCGTAGGAATGGTTTTTGGATTACTAATCGGGTCACCTCCGGAAGTCGGAGTAATATAACCGCCATTCAATGCCGCTAAAGTTGCATCAAATTCTTTCTGTGGACTCTCTTTTAAATCTTTTTGGTATTTCCCAACATTATTTAATACCGACTGAACCTGAAATACCGCATTGGCAAAAGTCGCTTCATCTGTTTCTACTTTCAATAGCTGTCTATTTACTTTACTTTTAAAGGATTCATAATCTGATGACAAAAAAGCATACAGTTTTTGTGCTTCTTTTTGCGGAGATGCTTTTAAAACCCGTAATAAATCTTTCTTTTTTGAAGTATAGAAATCCAGCCACTCCTGATATGGTTTACGATTGTCATAATGTATTTTTTCAATATCTATTGGAGATGTAATCGCATAATATTTGTCTGATAAGGCTTGTGCCAATAAAGCATTATCTTGTTTGCGTTTGGCTTCTGCAGCTTCTTTTTCCAGGTTTTTATCTTCGATATAAGTTAAAGTCAGTTGTCTTAACTCTTCCTTTTGGATTAATTTAGTTACTTCTTTTACCAAGCTATCTTCGGCTATTTTCACCGCTTTTGCCATAGCTGGAATACGTTTGGCAATAGATTTAAAAGCCGCTTTTTTTGCCGGATTTAACAACGAAATAACCCTTTCATACTCTTTATTTGATTTTATTCGTTTCAAATAGTCTATCTTTTCCTTTTGAGGAATAAGTTGTACAATCAGTTGCTTTAATTGTTTCTTTTCTTTTTCTGTCGCTTTGGATTTATCCGCTTTCTTCTCTCCGCCCATTAAGGCAAACATATTCATCGACCCACCACGATTTCCATTGGATTTTTTCCAACGCATGGCACGTTCATAATCCTTTTTTGAAACAATTTTTTGGAACACCTTTTCCGGTGTAGCTTTTTTCTGCATGATCTTTTTAATATACGACTCTCCCGGGTGCGTATATTTGCGATTAAATTGCTGTTTATTCTCCAAAAAGCTTCGCTTAATCAATCCTTTCTGAATATCAATTTCCGCCAAATAATAAGACAACGGATTTACACTCATCATCAATACGGTTTCATCAATATGTTGCTTATCATAAGGCTCACCCATGGTGTAAAGTCCACCGGTGATTTTCTCATGGTCAATTTCCTCAAGATAATTTGCCAGTTTCATCATATCTTCTTCCGAATACGGTTCTGTTAACAAACTATCCAATCCCAAATCCTTATGGATTCCTTTTTCAACCACCATTTTTTTGATAGACAAACCATATTCACGCTTCAATGCGCCGGATACCTGGTCGTACTTATGAACTTTTTGATGTAAACTTTGCTCTTGACTTTCGATGGCTTGAGCTTCGATAAACGGAGGTGTCAGATACGTTTCCGTTACGGCATAACTTCTTCTTTTGGCAATGGTTCCTTCCCCTACATTACTAATGGTATAAACATAGTTATGCGGAATATTTCCAACCAATGGATCTGTCCAATCATATTCTGATAAAGCAATTTGCTTGCCAGGTAAAAATTCAAGGCTACCATGGGTTCCAAAATGGAATAATGCATCCGCTTTAAACCCTTTCTGAATCCATAAATAAGGAGCAATATAAGAATGTGGAGGTGCTACTTTTGCACCATGAATCAACTTAAACTCATCATTTCCCACTGCCGGCAATGGCTGCGGAAGCAATACTACATTACCATACTGCACGCGGGCAATGGCCAAGTAATCTGTGTCATTTTTATAAACCGACATATATTTGCCGGGAGCCACACCATACTTCTTTTCCACATCTTTGATAATGGTTTCCGGAAGCTCTTCCTTACACCATTGATTATATGTTTCTGCTGCTACCAACTCCGGATATCCGGTTTTTAAATACTTTGCAAAAGCACCTTCGGCATAAGGACCTAATACCGGGCCTTTTTGATAAACTTCTTTCTCAAAAGTTTCATAATCTTTTGGTAAGTTACCTAAATCATATCCCTCTTTTTGCCATTGCAAAAGCATATTATGCAACGAAGGTAATACCTCCATATTAGCCGCTACCAATGCATTTTTTCCGGGCCCTTTAAAATACACAATGGCTACTTTTTTATCCTTATTCTTTTTATCTTTTAAAGTAATGTATCGCGTTACCAGTTCCCCGAAATTTTTCAATCGATTTGGGATGGCTTTAAATAGCAGATAACCTTTCTCTTCATATTGTGCAAAAACCGCATAAGGCACAACACCACCATCCAGTTCGGGCATTGCCACACTCTGACTTAATAATCCACCGGACATGCCCTGCTTATCTGTTAACCAGTCATCATGCTTTTGGAATACACTCACCGGACATAATACCGGCACTTGATTTTCGGTTAACCATTGGGTGATCTTTTTTGAGTTTTTGCCAATAGCAAATCTTCCATGTGGCAAATAAATCACCAAATCCGGTTGAATTTCTTTTAAATAATTATATCTGCCGCTAAATGCTGCAATGGGATACACATTATAGTTTTGGCTTTCCAATTCCTCAATCAAACTATTCACATGATCTCTGTTGGCATTAAAAGGTCCGGGAATACTAGTAAAAACCGCTATTTTTTTTGCACCTTTTTTATAAACATTCTTTTCTTTAATAAACTTCTCAAAATCACTTACCGTTTCAAAAACATCTTCATCTGCTTTATAAAATAACACTTCCGAAGGCAATTGCTGAGGCTCAACAATCGTATCTGTAAAAAGCGTTTTGTTATCAATCTCACGTCTGATATAATTCAACATGTTTTTATAATTCTTGCTACCTCCATTGCCAAGATATTCGGTAAGATAGTCTATAGGTTTACCATGTAAGTTTGCCAAATGGGTTAACCTGGGATTGGTAGCCGCTTGTATAAATATGGCACTCCCATTTTCTCCGGCTTCAGCAATCTTTTTCTCTTCGGTTGCTGGTAATTTTATTCCCATTCCAAAAACAATAATAGCATCATATTTATTAAGGTTAGGAAGTTTATCAGGCTTAAAAGCATTAAGTTTAATCCAACTATTATCATTTGACTTCACCATTTTGGTCAACATGAAATCCGGATAATTTATGATGGCTACTCGTGTAGGTGAGACATGTTTATTATACATCCAATAGCCTGCAAACAGTAAAATGAGTATCACAACTGCAAGCAAGATTTTTTTAACAATTTTCATAGTGTAATATTATTTCTAAATGTAAACATTTTTATCAATAAAAAATAGACTCCACTCCCAATTTACTTATGGGAACTTCTAATTTTCGGCAAATATAAAACTATTTGATGGCATAAATAAATTTATTCTAAATAAAAGTTTTAATATATAATCAATAATAGGATATAATTAAAATTTGTTATGAGGTATAAACAAAAAAAGCTTCAAAGTTAATAAACTTGAAGCTTTTCTTTTATGTAAAAAGGCAACGACCTACTTTCCCACCTATTGGCAGTATCATCGGCGCTGTTGGGCTTAACGACTCTGTTCGGAATGGGAAGAAGTGAACCCC
>PDWJ01002596.1_pt1 | contig 18875 bp, 16 predicted proteins | sample 1430881 | NCBI WGS metagenome assembly PDWJ01 (sample SAMN01162460, study PRJNA174530) | Oral metagenome, whole genome shotgun sequencing project. | biome: Marine environment; feature: Marine mammal; material: Swab sample of the gingival sulcus; isolation source: swab sample of gingival sulcus...
CAGTTGGGTTTGCCCGATATGAAATTGCCCATTCAGTACGCTTTGAGTTTTCCTGACCGTTGGCACAACGATTTTCCCAGAATGAGTTTTGCCGATTATCCGCAACTAACTTTTGAACAGCCCAATTTTGACACTTTTCAGTGTTTGCGGTTAGCTTATGAGGCATTGGACAAAGGTGGAAATACTTCAGCAATAATCAATGCAGCAAATGAGGTGGCTGTTTCTGCATTTTTACAAGAGCAAATTCACTTTTTAGACATTCCTAAACTAATAGAAAAAGCAATGCAAGGAATGGATTTTGTGAGTTCGCCAACTTACGAGGACTACGTGGCTACAGATGAGGAAACACGAAAATTCACAAAAAATTTAATCTAATAAAACACAATGGGTATTTTAATAAAAACCGCACAATTATTTTTGAGTTTGTCCATACTTGTGGTGATTCACGAGTTGGGGCATTTTTTATTTGCAAAATTGTTTCGGAATGCCAATAGCTGATTTTATGCAACTCCTTGTCGAGCGATTCTCTTACATCAAAATTTTCAAGCGGCACTGCTTCGCCGACAAAACGAACGCTGTCGGGAATAGGCAGGGCATATATTGAATAGGTGCTGTCTCTGAGATTGTCGTACTCGGAGTGTGCGGTATAATATTGTCCGGCAAATATCAATATAGATAATATGCCGAGCAGGGCAAACAGAATTAATACAAATTGTGTTGTTTTGTGCATTGTGAATTAAATTTTTTGCATTCTGATTAAACGTTTATTGTATTAATACAGCTTCGCCGTTTTCGATGTCCGTAAGGAGTTTTTTATATTTTCCTTCAACGACTTTTCCATTATTATAACGCACTTTTACCATGTCGTTACGACCGATTTTTTTCTCAACTCTCACGGGTTGTATCTTTTTGCCTGCTTTTCCTTGCCCTTGTCCTTGTTGCCCTGCTGCTTGGTTCTCAAAATCTTCCTTCTCGGTATCGTATTTACTCAGGTCAAGTTTTTGAACTTTTCCTTGTTGGATATTGCCCGGGTCTTGTGTGAAGAGTTTTGCTTTTAAGAGTGCATTAACAACAGCTCTGTTATTGGTGTCGAGCATGTTTTTAAACAATTCGTAGGATTCGAACTTATAGATTAAAAGCGGGTCTTTTTGTTCGTAGGAGGCATTTTGCACGGATTGTTTTAAATCGTCCATTTCTCTCAAATGTTCTTTCCACGATGTGTCGATGGTCGATAATACGATTTGTTTTTCAAATTCCGTTGCAACTTCTTTTCCTTTTGAGTTATAGGCTTTTTCAAGGTTTACGATAATATGATATACATGTATTCCGTCGGTGATTGGTACGTCAATGTTGGAATATTGCCCCGACATGGTTTCAAAAACATTTTTGATTACCGGAAAGGCTTGTTCTATAATGCTTTCTTTTCGTCTTTTGTAGTCTTCAATAACTAATTTAAAGATTGTATCCGTCAGCACTTCTGCTTTGGTTTCTTTAAATTCTTCTTCATTGACCGGACTTTCTACGGCTAATGTTCTGAATAAATCCATTTTGAAGTCTTCAAAATCATAGCCGTAATTTTTTTCCACAACACTTGAACAGGTATCGTAAATCATGTTTGCCAAATCGGCACCGAGACGTTCGCCATACAAAGCGTGTCGTCTTAATTTATAGACAACTTCTCTTTGCGAGTTCATAACATCATCGTATTCAATCAGTCGTTTACGAATGCCGAAATTGTTTTCTTCGACTTTCTTTTGGGCGCGTTCTATTGATTTTGAAATCATAGAGTGTTGTATGACTTCGCCTTCTTCCAAGCCCATTCTGTCCATGAGTTTTGATATTCTGTCGGAACCGAACATGCGCATTAAATCATCTTCCAATGATACAAAGAATTGCGAAGAACCCGGGTCGCCTTGTCGCCCTGAACGTCCTCTGAGCTGTCTGTCCACACGTCTTGAATCGTGTCTTTCGGTACCGATAATTGCCAGCCCGCCGGCGTTTTTAACTTCTTTGTCCAGCTTGATGTCTGTACCCCGTCCTGCCATGTTTGTGGCAATGGTTACAACGGCTTTTTTTCCGGCTTCGGCAACAATGTCTGCTTCTCTTTTATGCAGTTTTGCATTCAATACGTTGTGCTCTATTTTTCTTATTTTGAGCATTTTACTTAGTAGTTCGGAGATTTCTACGGAAGTGGTCCCGACCAATACCGGGCGTCCTTCTTTGACTAAATCGTTGATTTCGTAGATTACCGCATTATATTTTTCTCGTTTTGTTTTATAGACTTTGTCGTGCCTGTCGTCTCTGATAATGGGCAAATTTGTGGGAATTACCGTAACATCCAATTCGTATATATCCCAAAATTCTTTGGCTTCGGTTTCGGCCGTACCGGTCATACCCGCCAGTTTGTGATACATGCGGAAATAGTTTTGCAATGTAATGGTTGCATAGGTTTGGGTTGAGGCTTCTACTTTTACGTTTTCTTTTGCTTCAATGGCTTGGTGTAATCCGTCCGAATAGCGTCTGCCTTCCATGATACGTCCTGTTTGCTCATCGACAATTTTTACTTGATTGTCAATGACCACATATTCCACGTCTTTTTCAAACATGGCATAGGCTTTCAGCAGTTGGTTCATGGCATGAACGCGCACGGTTTTTGTCGAATAATCAGCCAATAACTCGTCTTTGGCTTTGAGTTTTTCTTTTTCCGACAAGTCCGATTCTTCCAAATCGGCAATTGCAGAGCCGATGTCGGGCAATACGAAGAAATCTTTTTCTTCCGTTTCGGTGGATATTAAGTCAATCCCTTTGTCTGTCAGTTCGATAGAGTTATTTTTTTCATCAATGACAAAATACAACTCATCGGTTATTTCGGGCATTCTTTTGGCATTTTCCGCCAAATAAACGTTTTCGGTTTTCAGCAATAAGGTTTTAATTCCTTCTTCGCTTAAATACTTGATTAGCGCGGTGTTTTTAGGAAGCCCTTTTTGTGCTCTGAGGAGGAATATGGCTCCTTGCTCTTGTTCTTTTTTATCGTCGGAATTAATCATTTTTTTTGCATCCGACAAAAGTTTGGTTACCAGTTTTTTTTGGTTGTTGTATAATTGTATTACTTTTCCTTTCAGTTCTTTAAACAATTCTTCGTCTTGCGAATCGCCTCTGTTTTGAACGGCACCCGAAATAATTAGCGGGGTTCTGGCATCGTCAATTAAAACTGAGTCGACCTCGTCCACAATGGCGTAGTAATGTCTTCTTTGCACAAGGTCTTCGGGGCTTAAAGCCATATTGTCTCTCAAATAATCAAAGCCGAATTCGTTGTTTGTTCCAAAAGTGATGTCTGCTCGATAGGCGTTTCTTCGGGCTTCTGTGCTTGGTTCGTGCTTGTCGATACAATCTACACGCAATCCGTGAAATTCGTATAAAGTACCCATCCACTCGGCATCCCTTTTTGCCAAGTAGTCGTTTACGGTAACCATGTGCACGCCGCGTCCGGTGAGTGCATTTAGGAATACGGGCAAGGTGGCAACCAAGGTTTTTCCCTCACCGGTAGCCATTTCGGCAATTTTTCCTTGATGCAAGATGATGCCGCCGATTAATTGAACGTCGTAGTGAACCATGTCCCAACTGATGGTGGTTCCGCCGGCACGCCATTGTTTGCTGTAAACGGCTTTATTTCCTTTTATGCTTATGTCTTCTCGATGTGCGGCAAGTTCTCGGTCGAAATCACTTGCCGTAACTTCAATTTGTTCGTTTTCTTTAAATCTTCGGGCTGTTTCTTTAATGACAGCAAAAGCAATCGGAAGTATTTCGTCTAATTTTTTCTGTATTTTTGTATCAATATCGGCTTCGAGCTTATCAATTTTTTTATAAACTTCTTCGCGTTCTTCTAAATCGAATTTGTCTTCTTCAATATCTTTTTTTAAGCGGTCTATTTCTTCTTGCTCAATTTTTGAGTAGGCTTTTATTTCTTTGCGAAGTTCTTGCGACTTTTGGCGTAGTTGGTCGTTTGATAAAGTCGTGAGTTTATCTGTTTCTTGATTAATCTTTTTTACTAAGGGTTGTATTTTTTTTATATCTTTTTCGGATTTATTTCCGAGCAATTTTCCGAGTACTTTTTCTACGATAGCCATGATTTATTTTGTATTTGTATAATTTCTATTTAATTTTTAAGAGATTGTCTGTGAATTATTTTTGTGATATTTATAATAACTTCAACCGCTTTTTGCATTGATTCTACGGGTATATATTCATATATTCCATGAAAATTATGTCCGCCGGTAAAAATATTGGGGCAGGGTAGTCCCATATAGGATAGGCGAGAGCCGTCGGTGCCGCCTCTGATTGCTTTAATTTTTGCCTGCACACCGGCTTCGCTCATTGCTTGTTTTGCTGTTTCTACAATGTGCATTACGGGTTCAATTTTTTCGCGCATATTATAGTAGCTGTCTGTTATTTCAAGGGAAATAAGGTCTTTTTTGTGTGCTTTGTTAATTGTATCGGCAACGGTTTTGACATGTTCTTTCATGTTTTTGAAAATTTCCCTGTCGTGGTCTCTTATGATGTAGGACATGTTTGTTTTGTCCACTGTTCCTGAAATATTCATCAAATGATAAAAGCCTTCGTAGTTGCTCGTGTGTTCGGGACGTTTATCACTCGGCAAAAGTGCATGAAATTCATGGGCAATATTCATGGAGTTAATCATTTTGCCTTTTGCCGTTCCGGGATGTATGTTGCGTCCGTCGATGCTTACTTCTAAACTTGCCGCATTAAAATTTTCGTATTCGAGTTCGCCAATTTCTCCGCCGTCTATGGTGTAGGCAAAATCAGCATTGAAAAAATCAATATCAAAAAAATCGGCGCCTTTGCCTATTTCTTCATCGGGCGTAAAGGCAATTTTTACGGTTCCGTGTTTTATTTCCGGGTGGTTTACCAAATATTCAAGGGCTGCCATTATGGAGGCAATTCCGGCTTTGTCGTCGGCACCGAGCAGCCCGGTTCCGTCGCTTGTTATGATTGTTTGCCCGATATAATTTTTAAGTTCCGGAAAATCTTGCGGCGATAAGGTGATATTTTTCTTTTTATTCAGCAAAATATCTTCGCCGTCATAATTTTCATGAATAAGGGCTTTTACATTTCGTCCGTTTGCATCGGGTGAAGTGTCCAAATGGGCAATAAACCCGATTGTCGGAAGTTCTTGGTCGGAGTTTGCGGGTAATGTTGCGTATAAATAACACTTGTCGGTTAGTTTGATGTTTTTCAAACCTAAATTTTCGCAATCGTGTTCCAACTCTTTGGCTAATTCAAATTGTTGCACCGTGCTCGGGTGTGTTTTTGAAGCCGGGTTTGAGGTGGTTTCAAAACTGATATATTTTAGAAACTTATATTTAACATTTTTCATCATCAGCTCGCCTTATCTTCGTTCATTATTTCTATTTTGATGTTTTTTTCGCCCTTATTTTCAGCATTTTCTTCAATGCCTACTCTTATTTCATCGCCTTCTTTCACAGATGCTTCTATGATAACTTCAGCCATTTCGTTTTCAACATATTTTTGGATGGCTCGTTTTAAAGGTCTTGCTCCGTATTTTACGTCTAAGCCTTTTTGTGCGATAAAATCTTTTGCTTCTTCGGTAATATTTAGTTTATAGCCTAAATCGGAAACGCGTTTATACAATCCGCTTAGCTCAATATCAATAATTTTAAAGATATGTTCTTTCTTTAAGTGGTTGAACATAATTACATCGTCAATTCTGTTTAGAAACTCCGGTGCAAAAGTCTTTTTTAAGGCTTTGGTAATTACGGATTTGCTGTGTTCGTCATCTTCTTCTGCTCCTCCGAAACCAATGCCTTTGCCAAAGTCGGCTAAGTTGCGGGCACCCACGTTCGAGGTCATGATAATAACCGTATTTTTGAAATCTACGCGCCTGCCGAGGCTGTCGGTAAGTTGCCCGTCATCAAACACCTGCAAAAGAAGATGATAGATGTCGGGGTGTGCTTTTTCTATTTCATCAAACAATACTACCGAATAAGGTTTTCTTCGGACTTTTTCGGTTAATTGTCCGCCTTCTTCGTGTCCTACATATCCCGGAGGCGAGCCTATGAGGCGCGATACGGAAAATTTCTCCATATATTCGCTCATGTCAATACGGATAAGTGCTTCTTCTGTGTCAAACAGATATTCGGAAAGTTTTTTTGCAAGATGTGTTTTCCCTACGCCCGTGGGACCCAAAAATATAAAGGTGCCGATGGGTTTGTTGGGGTCTTTCAGCCCGGCTCTGTTTCGTTGAATTGCTTTTACGATTTTTGCTACCGCATCATCTTGTCCTATTATTTTCTCTTTAAGTTGTGTTTTCATTTCCAGCAACCTGACACTTTCCGCTTTGGCAATTCTTGTTGCGGGAATGCCGGTCATCATGGCAACAACTTCTTCGACATTTGCTTGGTCCACAATTTCTCTGTGTTCGGAAAGATTATTTGCCCATGCGTTTCTTGCTTTGTCGAGTTCTATTTCTAATTTACGTTCTTTATCTCTTATTTCTGCGGCAGCTTCAAATTTTTCTTCTTTGATTACGTTCTGTTTTTCCGCATTTAAGAGTTTTAGTTCTTCTTCAATATTTGCAATATCTTCGGGAACTTTCAGATTTTTGATATGCACCCTTGAGCCGGTTTCGTCCAGCGCATCAATGGCTTTGTCCGGAAGATGTCGGTCGCTGATATAACGGTCTGTAAGTTTCACACAGGCATCAAGTGCTTCGTCCGTATAGGAAACATTGTGGTGGTCTTCGTATCTGTCTTTGATATTCTCTAAAATTTCGCGTGTTTCTTCGGTTGTGGTGGGGTCAACCATTACTTTTTGAAAGCGTCTTTCTAAGGCACCGTCTTTTTCAATATGCTGACGATATTCATTAAGCGTTGTTGCTCCTATTGTTTGAATTTCACCTCTTGCCAATGCGGGTTTCAGCATATTTGATGCGTCTATAGAGCCGCTTGCGCCTCCGGCGCCGATAATGGTGTGTATTTCATCAATAAATAAAATAACGTTGTTGTTGTCTTGCAATTCATTGATGATTGATTTCATGCGTTCCTCAAATTGTCCTCTGTATTTGGTACCTGCCACTACGGAAGCCATATCGAGTGTTACAACACGCTTATTGAACAAAACTCTGGATACATTGTTTTCGACAATTCTAATAGCCAAACCTTCAACAATAGCAGACTTTCCTACACCGGGTTCTCCGATTAGTACAGGATTGTTTTTCTTTCTTCTGCTGAGTATTTGCACTAATCGTTCAATTTCATTTTCTCTGCCAACAATCGGGTCTAATTTATTTTTAGCTGCAGCTTCAGTAAGGTCAATTCCAAAATTGTCGAGAACCGGCGTGTCGCTGTCAGATTTTTTTCCTTTTTTGCCTTTTTTTTCAACAAAATCGTCTTCGTCTTCGTAATCATCATCAAAGTCGTCATCATCCTCGTCCGTATCGTCAGGTTCGTTGGCTTCACTGATAATTGAACTTGCAAGTATGCTTTTTAAAGTGGTGTAATTAAGTCCGTTATCTGTTAGTATTTGATATATGAAACTGTCTTGCGTTTCTTCTTCTTTTTTTATGATGGCAAGTACTAAGTGGTCGGGTGTGGCTAATTTTGCTCTCAAATCTATTGCTTCAAAAAAGATAAGTTTTAAGGTTTCAGAACTCGCTTTTAATAAAGGCAGCTCGTCCGTGTTTGGGTCTAATGCGCCCTCAGTATCCTTTATTCTGCTTTCGATGGATCTTTTTACCAGATTTAAATTTATATTATGTTTTTCAAGAATTTGTAAAGTGTAGGCAGAGCCTTCTCTTAATACACCTAAAAAAAGATGTTCGTTGCTTATATAATCATTGCCCAGTCTGACAGCTTCTTCTTTGCTGAAAGAAAGTGCTTTTTTTAATTGTCCGGAATATCTGTTTGTCATATTTTATAATTTGTTTAACTCGCAAAGTTATAAAAAAACGCTTGAGTAAAATTATTTTTTTTAGATAGTTTTGAACACAACAAAGCGATTACCGTAAAAGATAATCGCTTTATTGCATGAAGCTATACAGTGTTATTTATTGATTTTCTGTATCTGTATCTTTTTTGTCTTCTTTATCTTCTTCGCTTTCGGCTGAAAATTCTAATATGTTTGCATCAATTAAAATTCCGTACCATTTTAATATTTTCTTTAAATCGGAAACATAGACACGTTCTTTGTCGTATTCGGGAACTGTTTCATTAAAGTATTTCTTTATTTCTTCAACCGGAGCATTATGTTTTAATGCTTTTTTTCCGTTTTCTTTTTCGTATATTTTTTTAAAAACTTCTTCTAATTTAATATCTTCACCGGTTGTGAATACGGCAATGTCGGATAATGAACTGAGTTGTTCCGAAATGAATGCACTTGAACGTTTACCGTCTTCCAAAGATTCTACTACCGCGCTGTTTTTTGATTGTGCTATATGTCTATATAAGCCCGGTCTTCCTGTAATTGTGAGTATTTTACTTAAATCCATTGTTAAAAAATTTGTGCAAATGTAATTTGAATTTTTTTTTATAAAAATTTAATTGTTAGAACGTATAAAAACTTATTTTGGTATGTTTTTTATGCTTCTTGAAAGGTTATTATGAATTAAAAGTACTTGCGGAATAAGTAATTTCGAGGTGTTATTGTCGATAATAAAGTCCGAATTGTCTGTTTTGAATTTTTCATCAAGCTGATTATTTATGCGTTTTTTTATTTCTTCTTGACTTGTATTGTCGCGTTTTATAAGTCGTTTAATGCGCAAATTCAGCGGTGCCGTAACGGTAATTATTTTATCGACATTCTTATAAATTCCGCTTTCAAAAAGAATGGCACTTTCTTTTATCTGATATAGCGAATTTTGCCGTAGTGCCCATAACTCAAAGTCTTGCTTAACGGCGGGATGAACAATGGCATTGAGCCGGTTTAGTTTTTCTTTATTCGAAAAAACTTCGGCGGCTAATTTTTTTCTGTCGAGTAAATTGTCTTTGTATATATCCTTTCCGAACAAATTGCTTATTTTTTTGATAAGTTCTTTGTCGGTGTGCATTAGTTTTTTTGCCTCGATATCGGAATTATAAACCGGAATACCTAATTTCTTAAATATCTCGGATACCGTTGTTTTTCCCGTGCCTATGCCTCCCGTTAAACCTACAATATACATAACTTATTTTTAGTAAGAGAATGAACTGTTGCCGAGAAATTCGCGTAAAATGGAGGTAGGCGGAATTTCGTCTTCTTCATTCAAATCTTTAAAATAAGAAAGGAATTTTAACAATCTGGCTGCTTCTGAATATTCCGGAACCGTTTGTTTTATATTTTTCAACAAAGGTTCTGCATATTTTTTCAGTAGTGCCAGCTCATAGAGCAGGGCAGAGTTGAATATGATGTCTGCTTGTTCTTGATACGGAAAAATATTCCTTTCTTCGCCGCGTCTTACGCTGGGCCATCTTTTTAAAGTCTCATAAGCACTGTAATGTCTGTATTTAAAATCTCGAATCATTCTTCTCAGCAGTCGATTATCCGTTGTCGGAATGCGATTGTGTCCGTCAATGCCTATTTGCGTTAAAGCCGAAATGTATATTTTATACTTTAAATCGGCATCTATTTGCTTTGTTAGTTTCGGGTTTAGGGCATGTATGCCTTCTGCAATGATTATTGTGTCTTTATCGGCAGAAATTTCTGTTCCGTCATAAAAGCGTTTTCCGGTTTCAAAGTCAAATTTGGGTATTTTAACGGTTTTCCCGGCTTGCAAATCATTAATGTTTTTTGAAAAAGTTTCGATGTCGATAGCGTCAATCGATTCAAAGTCATATTCTCCGTTTTCGTCAAGCGGTGTATTTTCACGGTTTACAAAATAATTGTCTAAGGATATTTGTACGGGCTGTAAGCCGGCTACAATTAATTGAACGGCTAAACGTTTAGAGAACGTTGTTTTACCCGATGACGACGGTCCGGCAATTAAAACGAGTTTGGTCGTTTTTTTTGCTTTAATTTCATCGGCAATATCGGCAATCTTTTTTTCATGCAGCGCCTCGGATATTTTAATCAGCTCGCCGCCGTAGTCTTGCATAATTTGGTCATTCAGCCTGCCTACACTTGCCACATTCAATACTTTTACCCATTCTTTGTGTTCTTCAAGAATATCAAACATCTTATCTTGTCTTTCAAACGATTCTGTCTCTTCCGGTTTGTCTTTGCGCGGTATTTGCAGCAACATTCCGTCATACAAAGGAATTAGGTCAAAGGTGGTAAGGTATCCGGTTGAGGGTACAAGATAGCCGTAGAAATAGTCTGTCATGGTATCAAGCTCCCAAACGGAAGTGTATAGAGCCGGGCTTTGTTTAAACAAGTTTGCTTTTTCCGGAAAATGATTGGCTTCAAAAATTTTAATGGCATCTTTGTTAAGTATGTCTCGTCTTATAAAAGGATAGTCGGCGCGAATAATTTTGTACATTTCTTCTTTTATGGCTTCAATTAAGTGGTGTTTTGAAGATAAATCCATGCCCATGATTTCGCAGAAATAGCCTTTTGATACAGAGTGTTCAATTTTTAAATCTGCATCGGGCAACAAATCTTTAACGGCTTTCATCAGCACAAAATACAGCGAGCGAAAATACATACGCATACCGTCTTGATGCGTAATATCTATAAATTCGATGATATGTGGTTTTGTAATTCTGTAAGTCAGTTCTTGAACTTCATTGTCTACTAAGGCTCCTAAAACCGGATATTTTAGCGGAAGATTTATTTCTTTTTCTATTTCTGATAATGATTTTCCGAAAGGAAAATACAAAGTCTCCTTTGTGTTTATACATTCTGTTTTAAGCATATTTCAAGGTATTTTGATAAACACAAAAAAACATATTATTTTGATTCTTTAAAAAATTTTTTTTTGAACATTTTTGTTGCTAATATTGCATATAATTATCCGGATATAAAGATATATTAATTAAAATTACAAAAAATGACTTTAAATACAAATTTAGACCATATTTTAAGTGAAGATGATTTTAAGAAAGTGGTTTCCGAGAATGAGAACGTAATGATATGCTGCGGAAGAATGGGGCCCATGTGTTTGCCTGTTTATGCGGAGATGGAAAGCTTGCGTGAGGATTATAAAAATGTGAAATTTTATGATATGCCTTTTGATATTCCCGATGCACATGTTATAAGAAATCTTCCTGAGTGTAGTGGCTTTATGGGTTTGCCTTTCACGGTATATTTCAAAAACGGAAAAGTGGTTAAGGCTACAAGCAGCATACAAACGCGTGCGCAAATTACGGAAATTTTAGATAAACAATTTTCGTAAAAGTTTTTTGATGAGTTTTGTCGGGGCTGTTCAAAAAGGGATAAAATATTTGATGACCACGAAATAGCATCGAAGATAATAGTTTTATTTAATTATGTTTGCAGACTATTGATATATAGTGTTTAAAAGTTTTTGAAGAATCAATCTCTCTGCACCCTTTTCTCCAAGAGGGAATTTGCAATTGTGCTCTTTGAGGTTAAGAATTACCTATGTATTAATAAGGTAATAAGGTTATTTGTTTTTTAGTCCTTATCTCTACTAAGGTTTGAACCAACAATAAGGTTTTGTTTAATTCCTTAGGTGGGGGCTGTGCCGTTCAAAAAAGTTAGCCTTTTGGTTTTGCTTAAAAAACTCGAAATGCGGATTTATAAGTTGCGCATCAAGACTTCTTTGATAATCTTAGTCCATAGTTCATAGCCTTTGCTGTTTAAATGCAGGAGGTCTTTTCTGAAAATATCCGTACGAATATTTCCCTTATGGTCATACATCCCTTTTGTTATATCAATATAATATAAATCCTTGTCATCTCGGCAGTATTCCTCAATGAGTTGATTAACTTGATTCATCTTTTGTTGATATTTCGAGCGAGAAGGGGAGGGTTTTATGGATACAAAAAATATTTTTGTTCTCGGAAGATATTGTTTGCTTAATTCCGTGAATATAATAAAACTTCTTAAAATTACTTCGGGCGTGAGAAAAGGAGCCAGTACATCGTTATCGCCCTCATACAGAACAATTGCCGACGGTTTATAGGGTGTTACCGTTCTAAAAAAATAATAATCGGCTTCGGGCATGGTAGAACCGCCAAATCCTCTGTTTAGAACAGGCAAAGGGGCTAAATCGTTTTCGATAGTTTTCCATCTTCTGATGCTGGAACTGCCGATAAATAATATCTTTCCTTTTTCAATACCTTGCAACTTGTCTTTTTCTTCAAAAGCAAGAATTTCCGGTTCAAACCGGTTGAAAAAAACTGTATCCATATCTTTTGCCAATTCTTGGATATAATTTTCGGAATTATATTTATAAATTTTCTCCGAAAAGGATGATACCGAATTATCTGCCGGCTGGGAATAAGATACCGTGCTTATTATTAGGAGTATAAAAAATATGCTTCGTCTCATTTTTTAAGAATAATTGCAAATATATTTAATTTTTGTTCAGTCTAAGAAATCATTTTCTAAATTTGTAAACAAAAAGTATAGTGTTCATAAAAAATTTATAGAATGAGTTTGATAAAATCGGTTTCCGGCATTCGCGGAATAATAGGAGGAACTCCGGGCGAAAATTTAACGCCCATAGATATTATAAAGTTTACATCTGCATTTTGCCGAATTATTCAGAAAAGAAGCGGTAAAGAAACAATTAAAATTGTGGTGGGAAGAGATGCCCGAATTTCGGGGCAGTCTGTTTCCGATTTGGTTTGCGGCAGCTTAGCGGCAAATGGAGTAGCCTACATTAATATTGGCTTGGCAACAACACCAACGGTTGAAATTGCCGTTACCGAAGAACAAGCCGATGGCGGAATTATCATCACGGCAAGTCATAATCCCAAAGAGTGGAATGCTTTAAAATTATTAAACGAAAAAGGGGAGTTTATTTCTGCAGAAGACGGCGACGATTTATTGCAAATTGCCGGGAATGAGTTTGATGATTTTGTTTTTGCAGATATCGAAATGTATCAAAAAGCTCAACAGAAAGATTTTTTGCAAAAGCATATCGATTTAATACTTGCCAATGAGCATGTGGATAAAGATGCCATTCGAAATGCGAACTTTCGCGTAGCGATTGATGCGGTTAATTCGGTTGGCGGAATTGCAATACCGCCTTTGCTTCGACAATTGGGCGTGAAAGAAGTGGTGGAATTGAATTGTATTCCCGATGGCAATTTTGCTCATAATCCTGAGCCGGTGCCGAAAAATTTACAACAAATTGCCGAACTGATGCAAAAGAAAAATTTGGATGTCGGTTTTGCGCTTGACCCCGATGTTGACCGTTTAGTTATTATTAACGAAGACGGAACCATGTTTAATGAAGAATATACCATTGTTGCAATTGCCGATTATCTTTTGTCAAAAAAAGTCGGGAATACGGTTTCTAATTTGTCTTCAAGCAGAGCCTTACGAGACATCACCGAAAAACACGGAGGAAAATATTATGCTTCGGCAGTTGGGGAAGTGAATGTGGTAGAGAAAATGAAAGAAGTAAATGCTGTTTTTGGAGGCGAGGGCAATGGTGGGGTTATTTTTCCCGAGCTGCATTACGGACGTGATGCTTTGATTGGTATTGCTTTGTTTTTAAGTTATTTGGCTAAATCCGGAAAAACATGCTCGCAAATTCGTTCGACTTTGCCTGATTATTACATGTCTAAGAACAAGGCTAAGTTGAAAGATGCCGGAGAATTAGACGGTATTTTTAATCGTATAAAAGCAAAGTTTGCAAACAGGCAGGAGGTTGCTCTTACGGATATCGATGGAATAAAACTTGATTTTCCGGACTCTTGGGTGCATCTTCGTAAATCGAATACAGAGCCGATTATTCGCATTTATGCCGAAGGAAAAACGCAAGAAAAAGCCGACGAAGTTGCTCAAATGATTATAAATGAGATAAATGCTTCGGCTTAGAGCTATTGTCTATTGATTCTCGACCTATTTGCTCTTGTTTTTTGGGGATAGCTCTTAGCTTTGATGTTCTTGAAGCAGCACGACAATAATGCGGGATAAGTTCATAGACACTTGCTTAGAACTGAAATACAGTACGACCCGGACTATATTCCGGGTCTTTCAGGCCGCTTATAGTCCGGCTTGTGTTACCTACCGTTATTATTCAATATATTTTTCGAAAGGTTTGACAAACTTCATTATCATATCTGCAGCTCGTTGTTTTGCTTGTTCAACAAAATGTTTCAAATATAATTTAGCCCACTGCTCCATTGAACCTACAAAACTTTGGTCTAAACTTTCTACTTGAAATTGAATTTGCATAGCAGCAGCCCAATTTATATAAAGTGTTTCTGGATTAGATTTAAATAAATTGACAGAATGGGCATTTTTACAAACCAATTTTTCTTTTTCTAACTTCCAATCAATGCCAAGGTATTGAATTGTGAAATTGTCAAATTCCTTATTATCAATCATTTTAGCACAAGTTTGAGCTAATTTATAAGCAGATATTATATTAGGCGGTTGTGCTTTTTTATCCAAATTACGAGTTTTAATATCGATAATCTCGTAAAAATCACTATCAACTACCAAAATGTCAGCAGTATCATTTTGTTTTTCTTCAAAAGGGTTATCAATGTGCCACTTTGTAGTAGCTGATTTCCCTCTGCTTAATAAAAACATTACTGTTGGTGAATTAAATAATGCCAAACGTTCCTCATAAGTGATTACCTTTGGATTCTTGCTAAACAAGTCATTTAGATATTCATATTGACGATATGTCTTATTAGGAAAGACTTTTTTCAATTCTGAATAAATATGTTTGTCAAAAGGCTCGCCGGCAGCATGTTCTGAAAGTGTTCCAGAAATAGGCTTTGGAACCGAACTACCTATTATTTTATTCTCTAACTCTTTATAGTTTACAATACTCATAACTAATTTTCTAATAATTTATTAAAAAGACCGTCTATTTTATTTAAAAGTTGATTATCTTTTTGCTTAATATATTTTTTTGTGTATTCACTAATTTCATCGTGAATTAGTTTTTCTTTCTTCCAATCAATACTTCTAAAAGGGATTCTTGAAATTGGTTTTTCTGAAAACTCAACTATATTTCCCTTTATGATACCTTTATTTTTTAACCAATTAAAAACTCTTTGATTATTTAAAAATGCAAGAATATAATAAATACTTTCTTTTGTTGTGTGTTTTGGGAAAATAGCCGTTACATCTTGGGTTGGATAAACATCTTCCTCTATATAGGTAAATCTAAAATAATTTTTATTTGAAATACGCTCCTTACAGGGAACAAAAATTCTCGGCTGTGGTGTTTTAAACAAATTGTAATTTCTTAAAAATACCCATTCCCAATAATTTATTTTTCTATTGTACTGATAACGTTTATTTAAGCGTTCTTTCTCAACGCTTAATTTATCAAAAAATAGAGGATATTTTTCTTGTAATTCTTGTTCAGTTTCTATCTCATTTGCAAAAATATATTTCGTGGTTTTTTCATAAATAAAGGGCTGTAAATCCTTTGCTTTCACAACTTTTATTGTTTTAGATTTTTCAAAAGCATTCAATTGCTGACCATTTAATTGAAAGGCTTTATCTAAACCACTTACCATACCATTACCAATATCACAAATATCGCCAATCGTTGTAAAATAATTTATAGTTTCGTTTTCAAATAGGTTTAGGTGTAATTTTGTTTTGGTGGTACAAGATTTCTCAAACTGTTCTATCTGATTTATTTCATCTTGATTTGTCAGCAACCACCTTTTATTTTTTTTAAATTGAGAAACTAAAAAGTGTTCTATATCAGTATTTTCTTGGTTTTTGTTTTTTATATCAGATATGACCTTTTTTGTTAAAACTTTATTTTTATAATATTTTGTAACTTTTATTTTTTTGCTTCATTTTTTGATTTTATATACTTAAAAACAATTACAGAAACAGATGCGTTGTCAAAGATAGGCGTTTCGTTAAAATGATAAATACTTTCAAAATGCCCATTTTCAACCATATAATTTCTTAATGATAAAGAATGAGTTGTATTTAACCAATATTCAGGGCAAATAAAAATAAGTTGCCCATTTTCATTCAGTAATTCAATAGATTTTAGTATAAAAATATACAAATAATCACAAAGACTGTTGAAGTATTTATTCCAAATTGGATTATTTTCAAGTTCTAATTTTAATTCTTTTTCTAAATTTTTCCAACGAATATAAGGTGGATTACCAATAATTAAATCAAATTTATTGGTAATTTCAGTTGAAACAAAACTTTTGTAATTAACAAAATCATACTTTGTAGTTAATTCTTTATCAATTTCATAAGCGTCCAAATTAGAAAAGCCTTTTTCTGTTAAAACATCTAAAAACACACCTTTTCCACAAGATGGCTCTAATATTTTAGAAGTAAAATTAATATCAGCTAAACTAACCATAAATTCAGCCACCATTTTAGGCGTAAAATACTGACCATACTTATTTTTACTTTTTGCTTTGATGGTATTTTCTGACATTTTAAATCTATATAATTATTTTCCGCAATGATACAAAATATTGATGGGTTTCACAATGTTTGTTTTAATGGTAGGTAACGCTCTTGGTTTATGTCGTGATGCAAATGCGGGAAGCCATTCTTTTGATTGCTAAAGTACTAAATTTCCCGGAAAATGGAAACAATTAATTGATTTTTTAATCTAAAAAGAGGAAAAGCTAAGATAAACAGCCTGATTTCTATATTTATCAGAATTTACTCAGCAAGTACAATCAATTAATTGGCAATCAGATGAAGCCATTGTTGTATGCTTTTAATCATTAATTTTGGTCATAAATTCTGAATTTTCAACCCAAAAAAGAAAATATGGTAATTCTTTTCCTTTCTCTTTTAATACAATCATAAATGGTTTATTAAATTCATATAATCTAGATGCTTTAATGCCGTCACAAAGCATAATAACTGAATATCCCTCACTTTTCACTGAAATTCCATATTCATTTAAATCAAAGTCAATATCTTGAATGGCTTGTGAAATAAAATAACCTCTTAAATTCTCATTCAATATTTTTACATTCTTAATTTCCGGGTGATTATCTGTAATATTAAATTTTAAAAATGGTATTTTTAGTTGGTCAAAATCTTTGATAAATTCTTTTGTTCCTCCATTTACTCTGTTTATAATTTTTGTATAAGTATCAATCAATGTTTTTTCCGGGGGGATCTTTGCAAGATATACTTCATCAATATTAGTTTTTGTCCCGATTTGTATTATAAAATCATCTTTGCTTTTATAATCATGAATTACAACTTGTTTTTTTGAATCTTTAGTTTCTTCGCCTAGATAAATTCCAAAAAAATCAACTGTATCTTTTTCTTTGAAAATTAAATTGCCATTATTAAATTCGTCAACAAAAGGCGTATTAAATTTTATATCTTTTTGTAAATATGCATATGTCATTAAATCTGTACTATTCATGTGAATATTTTTTTTGAACTTTTTTCCAAACTTGCTTTGTAGAGATTTTTCTATTTTTTCAAGAACTCGGTCTTTTTTAAAACCGGCATAAGCTACAAGATACTTATCATCAATCGAGCTATTTATTTCCTGTTTATTTATATTCTCAACCCAATCAATTGATTTGTCTAGAACAATAGGTTCTTTTATAATTTCATCCTTAACTTTACTCCAAGCTATCTCAAAACTTGAACAATAAATTGAATTCTGATTTGGTTTTATTAGTCCATTTAAACTAGGATAAATAACAGATGTATCATTTAAAATTATTTCTGAGGATATAGTATCTGTTATGCTATAGTTTGATAATTTTTTATTTGAATTACATGCAAAAATTAACATTGTTATTATTAGAGGGATTATTTTATTCATGTGTGTTCATTTTTCTTATTGCCTACAACGCTCTTGGTGTATGTCGTGAGTATTTGTTTTTTTCAAATGCGGGAAGCCGTTCATTTGATTGCTAAAGTACTAAATTTCCCGGAAAAGGGAAACAATTAATTGATTTTTTTATCTAAAAAGAGAAAAAGCTAACTTAAAATAGCCTGATTTTTATATTTATCAAAGTTTATTCAACACGTAGAATCAATTAATTGGCAAGGAGATGAAGCCATGTTGTGTGTAGTATTTTATATTTTTCTATTATCTGGGCTTTGGCTATTTGAAAAGAACGATAAAATTTCAACAACTTTATTTTCTTCATCAACTCTATAATAAAGAGTATTCAATCTCAACAGAACAACTCTTCTTATATTTTTATATTCAGAAATTTGAAATAATTGAGGGTTTTGAGAAAGTAATTTTAAAGTTTTGTCTAATTCCACAGAAAGCCTGTTCAACACCTTATCTATCCAATTCAATTCAAGGTACAAATAGGTTTCTTTCAATTCATATAAAGCATTGTCTGTCCAAAGAATTTTATAACCATTTTCCATAAATATCTTTGGCTTTCTCGTTAGAATTTAACTTTTTAGCATCGGCATCTAAAATACCTTTTTCTATTGATTTTTTCTCACTATCATTAAGTTTAAACCACCAATCATCATTTGCTTTTAAAGCCATAATTTTACTTATAACTGCTTTATCTTCTAAGGTTGTAATCCAGTTTATAAGGTCTATTTTTGTATTTTGCATTTCTATTCCCATAACACAAAGATAATAAATTTTCTAAACATTATAAAACGATTTAATGTGATACTAATTTTTAAGATAATCTTTTGTGTTTACAACATCAGAATAAAAGTAATTCAACGCAGATAAAAATGATTTTTGAACCTCTGTTGCTTTTACTTTTTCGCCATTAATTTCAAGGTCTTTGGTTGCACAAGCATCGCCAATAACGATACAT
>PDWJ01002597.1_pt1 | contig 18874 bp, 17 predicted proteins | sample 1430881 | NCBI WGS metagenome assembly PDWJ01 (sample SAMN01162460, study PRJNA174530) | Oral metagenome, whole genome shotgun sequencing project. | biome: Marine environment; feature: Marine mammal; material: Swab sample of the gingival sulcus; isolation source: swab sample of gingival sulcus...
GATTTGCTGTTATGCGGATAGGCTAAGTATGGCCTGTTTTCAGCCTGTCCGCATGGCTTTTTGCGAGTTGGGATTGCAATTTTTGATTAAAAATCAATAATGAAAATAAATACTGCAAATAAAAGGACACCCATAAATTATGGTAAGCGCAAGAAGACGTTGATTGCCTCCAGCCAGCGGCCAATGTTGCGAGGGGTACAAACGAAAAAAAACACCCAAACCAATTTATGGGTGGCCTATGTTTTTATTGCTTGCCGACTCCTTTCCAGTATGGATAAAATTACCTATACATATTTAGTTCTATAGGTTTTTTTATCCATGACGAAAATGCTTGTAATCAGCCAAGGCTGCCAGAAGGCTATTGATACCATCCGAGAAATGGGGGGCACTATTCGGACAATGGATGCAATCCAGGCAGGAATCCACCCCCGAACCCTGTACCAACTTAGAGATTCCGGTAAGCTGGAGAATCTGTCTCGTGGTGTTTATCGCCTGGCAAATCAGGAACAAGCATCTGACCCAGACCTTGTGATCGTTGCCAAGCGGGTTCCTCAAGCGGTTATCTGCCTTGTTTCGGCACTGGCTTATCATGATATCACCACCCAAATCCCACATGTTGTTTCTATTGCCCTGCCCAAAGGCGCGGAAACGCCTCGGGTGGATTATCCACCGATCTCGGTACACAGGTTTTCTGAGGCTGCACTGAAAGAAGGGGTTGAAACACATCAGATTGATGGCGTTTCAATCCGCGTGTACTGTCCGGAAAAGACGCTGGCTGACTGCTTTAAATTCAGAAACAAGCTCGGAATGGACATAGTACTGGAAGCACTGAAGCTCTATAAAATGCGCAAAACATTTAATCTCGAAAAGCTGATAATGTATGCAAAAGTCTGCCGAGTCGAAAAAATCATGCGCCCCTACCTGGAGGCGACACTTTGAGCACAACTAAAAATATTGCAGCCTCGGTACGCCAAAAGTTACTGAACCGCGCAAGAATGGATAAACGGCCATTTGCCGAATTGCTCCAATACTATGCCATGGAGAGGTTCTTGTATCGCTTGTCCCAATCAACCCACGCTAAACACTTTATCCTTAAAGGTGCGCTCATGCTGCGTGTTTGGGAGTCGCCTGAGTTCAGGCCCACGATGGATATCGATATGCTGGGCAAAACCAGCAATGACGAAGCTAACATCGTTTCCCAGATAATAGAAATCCTTGGCGTCGCAGTTGATCCAGACGGTTTGAATTTCGACATTGGCTCGATTCAATCTGAACGCATTACCGAAGATGCTGACTACCGAGGCGTTCGCGTAAGGTTTCGGGGCACTCTTGATTCAGCCAGAATCAAGATGCAGATTGATATTGGATTTGGCGATGTTGTGCACCCAAATCCAGAAGAACGTGAACTGCCGGTAATGTTCGACTTCAGTGCACCAAGATTGCTCTGCTACAGCCGGGAGAGCGCCATTGCGGAGAAGTTCGAAGCGATGGTTAAGCTCGGTATTCTGAACAGCAGGATGAAGGATTTTTTTGATATTTGGCTGCTATCCAGGCAATTTAACTTCAATGGAAATCAACTGCTGCAAGCAATTCAGCTTACATTTAAGCAGCGTGGCACAGACCTGCCAAGTAATATCATTGCTTTTCAGGCAGCATTTATCAAAGAAAAGCAGGTTCAGTGGACAGCATTCCGAAAGCGACTTGGGCAAGAATATTTACCGAAAGAATTGGCAGAAGTTATCGAACAGCTGTCTGCTTTTCTGACAACTGTCGTAGAAGCAGCACAAAATGGTGATGAATTTGATATGTGTTGGGTTGCGCCATTTGGCTGGCAATAAAAGATTAAAGGATACGGATGGGTGATGGGCGTTGTCTCTCAAGTTACATGTAGCTAGTTTGCGCATAATATGGAGCAAATGCGGACAAGCTGCACGGACGTAGCGGGTTTTCGAATTGCATGGAGCAAATGCGGATAGTCCCCAGCAGACTATCCGCATAGCCTTGTGCTCAGGCTTTGGCCGTGTGCCCGTGTACCAGGCGGTAGAGGATGGGCAGTACCAGCAGGGTTAGCACGGTGGAGGAGAGGATGCCGCCAATAACCACGGTGGCCAGCGGGCGCTGGACTTCGGCGCCGGTGCCGGTGTTTAGTGCCATGGGCACAAAGCCGAGGCTGGCGACCAGGGCGGTCATCAGAATCGGGCGCAGGCGTATCAGTGCGCCATCGACAATGGCGCTGTCGAGGCTATCGAGGCTGTGGCCGCGCTGTTGCCACAGCTCGCGGATAAAGGCCAGCATGACCAGACCGTTGAGCACAGCGACGCCCGACAGGGCGATAAAGCCCACTCCCGCCGAGATGGACAGTGGCATATCGCGCAGCCACAGGGCAACCACGCCGCCGGTTAAGGCCAGCGGCACGCCGGTAAAGATAATCAGGGCATCTTTCAGCGAGCCGAAGGCCATGACCAGCAGGCCGAGTATGGCGGCCAGGGTGATGGGGATAACGATGGTGAGGCGCTCGCTGGCGGATTGCAGTTGCTGGAAGGTGCCGCCGTAGCCCAGCCAGTAACCGGCGGGCAGTTTGACCTGTTGGGCGATGGCGCGCTGCGCCTCGGCGACAAATGAGCCGAGGTCGCGCCCGCGCACATTGCTGGTGACGACAATCCGGCGCTTGCCGTTTTCGCGGCTGATTTGCCCGGGGGCGGGTGCCAGCTGCAAGTCGGCGACTTCATGCAGGGGGACATAGCCTCCGGCGGGCAGCGGGATGGGCAGGTTGTGCAGCGCTTCGCGGTTGCTGCGCAGCTGTTCGGGCAGGCGCACGACAAGCTCAAAGCGCCGGTCGCCGGCAAAGATCAACCCCACCGACTCGCCAGCGATGGCGGCGGTGACGGTCTCCTGCAATGCGGCCAGGCTCAGGCCATAGCGCGCGGCGGCCATGCGCCGGGGCAGCACGGACAGCATGGGCAGGCCGCTGACTTGCTCGACCCGGGTGTCGGCGGCGCCGTCAATGCTTTTGAGCACGGCCATTATGGCATTGGCGGTGGCGAGCAGTTGTTCCAGATCATCGCCAAAGACTTTAATTCCGAGATCGGCGCGCACGCCGGAAATCAGCTCGTTAAAGCGCATTTGAATCGGCTGGGTAAACTCGTAGTTGTTGCCGGGCAGGGTTTTGACTGCGGCCTCAATCTCGGCCATCAGCGCATCTTGGCTCATGCCGGGGTCGGGCCACTCGCTGCGCGGTTTGAGCATAACGAAGTTATCGGCGACATTGGGCGGCATGGGGTCGGTGGCGACCTCGGCGGTGCCGATTTTGGCAAAGACTTTATCAACCTGGGGGAATTGCTGAATGCGCTGTTCCAGCAGCGCCTGCATTTCCACCGCCTGGCTCAAGCTGGTGCCGGGGATGCGCATGGCGTGCAGGGCGATGTCGCCCTCCTTGAGCTGGGGGATAAACTCCGCGCCCAGGGTGGTGGCCAGCCAGCCGCTGGTGATAACCAGCACACTGGCACACAGCAGCACCAGCGCGCGCATCCGCATGGCCGCTTGCAGCAGCGGTTGATAGACGGCCTTGGCGGCGCTGATCAGGCGGCTCTCCCGCTCGCTGACCTTGCCGGTCATAAACACGGCCACCGCAGCGGGGACGAGGGTCAGGCACAGTGCCAGCGCGCAGAGCAGCGCCATGACCACGGTCGCCGCCATCGGCTGGAACATTTTGCCCTCGACACCGCTGAGCGAGAACAGCGGGATATAGACCACGGTAATAATCAGCACGCCGAACAAGCTCGGGCGGATGACCTCGTTGCTGGCGGCAAACACCAGGGCGAGGCGCTCCTTGGGCGCCAGCGTGTGGCCGCCGCGCTGCGCTTCGGAGAGGCGGCGGATGGCGTTCTCGACAATAATCACTGCACCATCGACAATCAGGCCAAAGTCCAGCGCCCCCAGGCTCATCAGATTGGCCGATACCCCCGCCTGCACCATGCCGGTCAGGGTACCGAGCATGGCCAGCGGAATTACTGCTGCGGTAATCAGTGCGGCGCGGATATTGCCCAGCAACAGGAACAACACCACAATCACCAGCAGCGCGCCCTCAAGCAGGTTTTTTTGTACGGTGCGAATCGCCTTGTCAACCAGCACGGTGCGGTCGTAGACCGGCTCAATCATCACGCCCTCGGGCAGTGAGTCTTTGATGCGCTCCAGGCGGTCGGCCACGGCCTGGGCGACATCGCGGGCGTTTTCCCCCACCTGCATCATGGCAGTACCGAGCACGGTCTCGCGACCATCGCGGGTGGCCGCGCCGCTGCGCAGCTCCCGACCGACGCCAACGCTGGCGACATCGCGCAGCAGCACCGGGGCGCTGTCGAGATTTTTAATCACCACCTGTTCAATATCGCGCAGGCTCTTTAGCTGTCCGGGCGTGCGCACCAGCAGTTGCTGGCCGTTGCGCTCGATATAGCCCGCGCCCTGGTTGGCGTTGTTGTCGCGCAGCGCCTGGCTGATGTCGGCCAGGCTGACGCCAAAGGCGAGCATCTGCGCGGGCTGCGGGGCAACGTGGTACTGCTTGTTAAAACCGCCGATGGTGTTGATTTCCACCACGCCCTTAACCAGCGCCAGCTGCGGTTTGATCACCCAGTCTTGCAGCTCGCGCAGCGCCATATTGTCATAGGGCTGGCCGTTGGCCTGGCGCGCATCGTCTGCGGCGCTCACGGTGTACATAAAAATCTCGCCCAGCCCCGTGGCCGTTGGCCCCATTTCCGGTTCCAGCCCCGGCGGCAGGGCGCTTTTGATGCTGGCCAGGCGCTCGTTGATCAGGCTGCGGGCAAAGTACAAATCGGTGTCCTCGGCAAACACCACGGTGACCTGCGACAAGCCGTAGCGCGACAGGGAGCGGGTATAGGCCAGCCCGGGCAGACCGGCCAGGGCGGTTTCCACCGGGAAGGTGATGCGCTGCTCGGTCTCCAGTGGCGAGTAGCCGGGGGCTTCGGTGTTGATTTGTACCTGCACATTGGTGATGTCGGGCACGGCATCAATCGGCAGTTTTTGGTAGCTCGCCACGCCCAGCCCCAGCAGCACCAGGCTCAGTGAGAGCATCAAGCCGCGCCGCTCAATGGCGAGGCGCAATAGTGATTCAATCATGCGTATCTCCTATGTTCAGTCCGTAATCAGTGCACGTGTTCCGCACCGGATTTTTCCAGATCGGCTTTCAGCAGATAGCTGTTTTCCACCACATACTCATCGCCTGCGTGCAGGCCGCCCAGCACTTCGCTGAACTGGCTGTCGCTGCGCCCCAGCGTCAGGGGCTGTACGGTGTACTCGTCACCGTGTTTGATAAACACCACGGTCTCCCCGTCCAGCTGTTGCAGGGCGCGCTTGTCCACCGCCAGTGGCACGTGCAGCTGCGCGGTGGTGACATGCCCGGTCATCAGCGTGCCGGGCAGCCATTGTTGCTGGCTGTTATCCAGCGGCACACCGGCGAGCAGAAAGGGCTGGCTGGCGGGGCTGGGTATCAGGTGCTGGATGCTCGACTCGGCGCGCTGGCCGTTGCCCTCAAGCTGCACGGTCTGGCCTATCCGCATAGCCTTGGCCTGCTGCGGGAATGCCTGCAACTCCACCCACAGCTGCGAGTAGTCGGCCAGGGTGAACAGGGTTTGCCCATCGGCCAGCTCGCCGGGGTTGGCGTGGCGGGCGGTGATGGTGCCATCAAAAGGCGCTTTCAGGGTATAGCGCAGCAGGCTCCGGTTGGATTCAATACTGGCCAGCACCTGGCCGCGCTCAACCTGCTCGCCGATATCGGCCTCGACCGTCAGCACCAGGCCGGGGAAGCGCGCCTTGAGGTGGCTGATTTTGCTGTGCTCGGTGGCGGCCTTGCCGTACAGCGTGGCGCGCTGGTGAAGCTCTGCACCCGTGGCAATCGCCGTGCGAATCCCCGCCTGGGCGGCAATATCCGGGGCGATGCGGATACGCTCCTCGGCATGCGCGTGGTCGTCTTGCACTTCGCTGTGCTCGTCGTCGTGGTCATGGGCGTGGTCGTGTTCAGCACTGGCGTGTCCCGGTGCACTGAGCAGCAGGGCAGTCAGTGCGATCAGTGCGGTGGTTGGGGTCGTTAATGGCAACATGGCTTAGTCCTGAAAAATGGGGGTAATGGCGGAGAGCGATTGTGCAGTCATCTGCTCAATCTCGGCGCGGTAGCGCAGGGCGGCAGCGGCGGCATCAATTGCGCGCCGCCGGGCGGCGACCAGCTCCACAATCGCGCTGGCGTAGTCGCGGTAGCTGTAGCGGCCCCGCTCGTAGGCCGTGCGGGTCTCGGCCACGGCCACTTGCAGGGCGGGGATAATCTGCTGGCGGAGCTGTTGCACGGTGTGCATGGCCTGCTGGCGGTTGTTGTAAGCGCGTTGCAGCTGGGCGCGCAGCTGCCACAGGGCGGCTTGCTGCTCTGCATCGACCTGCGCCAGCTCGGCGCGCGCGGCACTGACTGCGCCCTGGCCGCGCCGCTGGCTGAACAGTGGCAGGCTGATGCCCGCCAGCAGCGCGCTATCATCGCTGCCCTGAAAGCGGCGCAGCCCGACTGACCAGTCAATATCAAAGCGGCGCTCGCTCTGTTGCAAGCGCAGCGCGGCGGCCTTGAGTCGGCGCTGTTCGGTAAATGCGGCAACCGCTGGGTGGTTTTGCAGCTGCTGGTAGAGCTGCGCAAAGGGGCGGTCTTGTGCGGGCAGAAACAGCTCGCCCTGAAGTTGGGTGCGCGCATCCAGCTCGGCCTCGCCCCACAGTGCGGCCAGACTGGTGAGTGCATTGCGGGCGCTGTTCTGCTCGCTGTGCAGGCTCAGCTGCGCCTGCCCCAGTGCGGCCTCGGCGCGTTTGATCTCGGCCTTGGGCACGGCGCCAGCGCGTGCACGCCGTTGCACCTGGGCGAGGCTGGTCTCGGCCAGCGCCACGCCGGACTCGGCCAGGGCAATGCGCTGCTGCGCGGCGAGGGCATCAATATAGCGGCGGGTCAGCTCGCCGAGCAGTTGCAGGGCCTGCAATTCGCGCTGGGTGTTCAGCAGCGCCAGCCCGGCGCTGGCACTGGCCGCGCGCGCCGCCCGCTTGCCACCCAGCTCCAGAGTGGAGGACAGCGACAGGCTGATATCGGCATTGTCGAAGCCGCCAAATGCGCCGCTGCCAGCAAAGTTTTCCGCTTCGATATCCAGCCGGTAGCCGGGGCGCTGCTGTGCGCTTTGGCTTTGCGCGTGCAGGCTTTGCTGGCGCAGCGCAAATACGTTCAGCGCGGGGTGGAGCGCCAGGGTTTTTGCCATGGCGGTGCTCAGGTTCAGGGTGTCAGTGGCTGCACTGCTGGTCGCTAGCAGCAGCAAGGCCAGCCCCGCCAGCGGGTGGCGGGGTGAGGGGCGCAGTCGGCGCCATAAGGCTAAAAAGGACATGATTAAATCCTGTCAATTATGGAATAAACGCGTGTTGGCAGCGCATCGGTCAGGCTGACAACGGGTTTGGACTGGTTGCGCATTTGGGCGCTGAAGTCGCTTATGGAAGTTCTGAACAGGTGCTCCTGCAGACTATCCGCATTGCAGGAGCGAATGCGGATAGTCTGTACAGGCACTTGTTTAGCGCTTTCTAATAGCGCGGCGGGCGGAACAGGTGGCTTGAGTAGTGCTGGAGGCGGGGTTTTTTGTACAGAGCCTTGAGCTGACCGGCGGCTTGCCATTCAGGCAGCAGCCAGTGGTCGCTCATAAACTGGGGTTCGCCGTGGTGGTGGCTGTGGTGGTGGTCGGTTTGTGGCTCGTTGCTGTCGTCGCTTACAGCCTGGTCGAGTGACAAGCTGGCGTGGTGTACGGTATCCAGCGTGCTGTCGTGGTGGAGGCTGTGCATATCGACCGCTGCCCACACCGATTGGGTGGCCAATAGCAGGATGATTAAGCGTAGTAAACCGCGAACAGGCATAGAGATAGCAAACTCGTCAGACGAAGGCGATGGATGCTAGCAGAGCCGGGGATAAAGGACAAACAGGCCGCTTGCCCGCCTGCTGCGCGCTGGGTGTCAGTGCGGGTAATGCAAGGAAAATTGAGTATGGCTCAGTATGAAAGGAGGCAAATGGCAGATAAGCGGTAGGGTGAGTTTTGAATAGGCGACAAAATGCGTGAAATGTTCAGCTATATGCGTCATATTAGTCTTGTCTTAAGGGGGCGAATATGAACAAGACAAATCGCAGCTTGCAGATTGGGCTGTCCATTGGGTTGATGTTGAGTACGGCGGCGTATGCCGGCGGGCGCGCTTCGGTGGAATTTCTGGCGCACAATTTGAATCTTAGCGACCAGCAGCGTGTGCAGGTTGAAGGCATTATGCGCGATCAGCACCAGCAGCATAAGACGCTGCGCAAGGCCGGCAAGGCCAATTGCGAGGGCAAGCAGAAAATGTGGCTGCAAACCCGCAGTCGAATGTACGATGTGCTCAGTGAAAAACAGCTGCAAGCCTATGACGGCCTGCAAAAGCGTCGCCAGCGCAGTTGCAGCCCGCAGGTTCACGAAGTCGCCGCGAATAAAGGTAATACGCCGCTTTAGGAATCTCTGATTAAGTCCTTATCTGGACTATCCGCATTAAGTAAAATCAAGCACTTAAGTTATGCGGATAGTCTAAAAATAGACTTGTTCAGCGCTTCCTTTAGCAACAGCCTCCGCCCGGTTTGCACACGGGTTTCTCCTCTTCCAGTGCCGCCGCCGCAACATCGCCGACGCGCGCCTGATAGTCATCCTTGTTTTCGCTGTAGCGATAGGTCAGAAAGTCCGTATGCCCGCGCACCAGCAGGGTAAAGCGGAACAGCTCTTCCATTACATCCACCACGCGGTCGCGGTAGGCCGAGTCTTTCATGCTGCCATCGTCATTAAATTCTTCGTAGGCCTTGGCCACGGAGGACTGGTTGGGAATGGTCAGCATGCGCATCCAGCGCCCGAGTATGCGCAGCGAGTTCACCGCATTAAACGACTGCGAGCCGCCACTGACCTGCATCACCGCCAGCGTGCGCCCCTGGGTGGGGCGCACGGAGCCGAGGCTCAGGGGTATCCAGTCAATCTGGTTTTTGATTACCGAGGAGAGGTTGCCGTGAATTTCCGGGCTGCTCCAGACCATGCCCTCACACCACTGCGCCAGCGCGTGCAGCTCCTTGACCTTGGGGTGGTCGTAGCTGAGGCGGTCAAAGATCGGCAGCTCGGTGGGGTCAAAGATTTTTACCTCGGCACCGAAGTGTTGCAGTATTTTTGCCGCCTCCAGCGCCAGCTTGCGGCTGTAGGATTCCTCGCGCAGGGAGCCGTAGAGCAGGAGGAAGCGCGGCGCGTGGCTGGGCGTGGGGTGCTCGGCGAGTTGTTGCAGGGTGTCGGCGACGCTGTGACGGGGTGGGTAAAGGGTCTTCATTTGGGCTATCCGCATGGTTGGTTACAGTAATGTATCGTCCCGCTGGCTGGCCTGTGTCTCGGCGCAGCTTGTGGGGTTGAAGCTACGCTGCAGTTGCCGCCAGGCGATCAGACAGGCCAGGACATTGCCCAGGGCGATACCTGTGAGCAGACCGGGGTAGGCGTACAGTTGGCCGCCCAGCCAGGCGCAGGGAGCGACGCAGAGAAACACCCGCAGCAGAGTCAGGCTCAAGGTGATGCGGGATTGGCTGGCGGCGTTAAAGGCGGTATTGATAATAATCATCAGGCCATAGAACACCGAGCCGAGCAGGGCGATGCAGAGGTATTGCTGAATCATGGTTTGCACGGCGGCCTCCTGGCTGAACAGGCGCGCCAGCCACGGCGAGGCGGTGATGACCAGCACATAGACCGCGAGCTGAAACAGCAGGGCAAAGCGCAGGGCGAGGCGCAGTGCCTGACGCGCGCGCGCGCCGTTGCCCGCGCCCAGATTCTGCGCCATATACGGCGACAGCGCGGAGGTCAGGGCGAAGATGACGACCATGGCAATCGCCTCCATGCGCGTGCCGGCGCCAAAGGCGGCAACGGCATCTTCGCCGAAACGGGCGATTAGCGCGGTGAGGATGGCGGCGCAGATGGGGGTGAGCATATTCGCCGCCGAAATCGGCAGTGCCACTTTCAGCAGTGCGCCCCAGAAGGCCTTCAGCTCTGCCCAGGCGGGCAGGTGGAAGACCAGCAGCTGTTCGCGCACTCGCAGCAGGTACAGGGCGCCGAGCAAACCGCCCAGCCAGGAGATGGCGCTGGAGATGGCCGCACCCTGTACGCCCAGTGCGGGAAAGGGGCCGAGACCAAAAATCAGCAGCGGGTCTATCACCGCGTTCATCAGCCCGGAGCCGAGCATCAGCAGGCTCGGCCACTTGGTATCGCCGGTGGCGCGGATGGCGGCGTTGCCGACCATCGGCACCACCAGCAGCCCTACCGAGGCGTACCAGATCAGCATGTAGTCGCGGATATAGGGCAGGGTGTTGTCAGTGGCGCCGAGCAGGCGGAACAGCGGCTCCAGGGTCGCCACGCCGAGCAGCGCCAGGGCGGCGACGAGCAGGCAGGCGAGCAGAATGCTGTCGGTGGCGATGCGCTGGGCGGTGCTCGTGTCGCCGCGGCCAATCACCTGGGCGAGCAGCACTGAGGTGCCAATCCCCAGGCCAATCACCAGGCTGGTGAGAGTAAAGGTGACGGGAAAGGTGAAGCTGATCGCAGCCAGCTCGGTGGTGCCCAGCAGGCCGATAAAATAGGTGTCTACGGTCTGGAACAGGATAACCGCGAGTATGCCGATAACCATTGGCGCGGTCATGCGTCGCAGGATGCTGCCAATCGAACCTGTTAAGATATCAGCGGAGCTAATGGTGGAAGACATGAATCTCGAATGCAAATCGGCTGCAAGGGCAAGGCCTTGATGGTAACAGAATGGCCGCCAGAGTGCTCGCCGAAAGGCTTTGTTCAGCGCCCGGTGGCGCAGGTGTTGGCGGATTTGCAATGGTTGATTCGCAGCCCGGTGCTGATTGCCGCTGAGGGCTGGCTGGACGATGCCTTCTGCGCGCGCAGCTGGCAACGTTGCGCTGGCAGCATATCCGCATTGCGCGACAGCTCCCTGCAAACGCTATGCGGATATGCTGGATTCACCCCGCGCAGCCAGCGCCTGGGTGAATACTTTGAGTGGCTGGTCTGCCTGTGGCTGTTTGTTGATCCGGAATACAGCCTGCTGCACCGCGGCCTGGTGCTGCGCGGTGACGATGGCGGCACGCTCGGCGAGCTGGATTTTATTGTCCGCGATTTGCGGCGCGACAAGACGATTCATCTGGAAGTCGCGGTCAAGTTCTATCTCCGGGTTCCGGAGGCACTGGCGGAGCCGACCCGCTGGCACTGGCGCTGGTTTGGCCCGCAGCCGCAGGATCGCCTGGATTTGAAATACAGCCAGATGCAGTGGCAGCAGATACCGCTCGATGCGCCGCGCCAGCAGTGCTTGCAGGATAGCGGCGTGGCGGTGGATGCGCACTGCGGTCTGCTCAAGGGACGCGTGTTCTTGCCGATCGACGAGCGCCGCGAGGCGCGGGAACTTGTCCGCGCCTCGCTGCTCTCGGCGCAGGCGGATATTGGCCGCTGGATGAGCACCGCGGCGTATCGGCGCTGGCCTGACAACTCAGCGCAGACGGCCTGGCGGCAGGCGAAGTACAACTGGCTGCGCCCCCGCGCCGGAACAGCACCGCTGCAAGCGCAGGATCTGGCCGCTGCGCCCCTGCAGATTGTGCGCGGCGATCAGCCGCTGATGCTGGTGCCCGAGGATTGGCTGGCACAGGTGCGTCAGCTCGCCACGCAGGACTGGCAGGCATTGCAGGCGGTGTATTCAGCGGCGGTGTACGAGGTGGCGTATCGCGGCCAGTGGCATCAGTTGCGCGTGGGAGAGGATACCGCGCTGCCCGATGGCTATGTGATTACCGCCTGCAATCCGGGGCTGCTGCGCCCTAGCGAGGCGCAAAACGCCGCGCGCAATCGCCAGCTCAAGGCGCATTTGCAGCAATGCGGATATGCTGTAGAGGCGGCGCTGGGGCGCAGTGCCGATGGCCGCCACCGCGAGCCATCACTGGTGGTCTGGGGCATGCCCTGGGATGTGCTGGCACCGATTGCCCAATACTATGCCCAGCGCGCCGTGCTGGCGCTGCAACAGGGGCGCTGCCGCTTGCGCTGGGTGTGATTCACTTGCCCTTGAGCAGATTCCAGGCGGTTGCCAGTTGCAGGTCGGCGGCGAGCTGTTGTTGCAGCGGCAGGGCGCGCAGCTTGTCAATGCGGCTGGCATCGGATTCGATAAAGTAGTCCGGCAGCAGCCCCTTGCCGTGCCAGCTCTGCCCGCGCGGGCTGTACATGGCGGCAATAATAAACTTGGCGTAGTAGCCGTTTTTCAGCGAGTAGGTGCCCTCCACCGTGGCCTTGCCGTGGGTGCGCGTGCCAACCAGGCGCGCCTTGTTGTGGTCGCGCAGGGCGGCGGCAAAAATCTCTGCGGAGGAGGCGGTGTTCTGGTTGACTAGAATTATCATCTCAAACGCTGGCGCCTCGGCATTGGTGGAGACATAGTTTTGAATATGCTGATCCTGCTGCAAGATGCGCAGGATTACATCGTCCTTGGGCAGCAGGCTTTCGGCCATGCGCAGACCTTCAAAAAAGTCGCCGCCGCCATTGTTGCGCAAGTCGATAACCAGCTGGTTTACGCCTTCCTTGTGCAGCTGGCTGAGGGTGCTGGCAAGCTCCTGCGCGGTGTTGTCGGCAACATTTTTAATGGTGAGGTAGGCCAGGTTGTCGAGTATTTTGACCGACAGGTTTTGCACATGGAATTGCCGGCGGGTCAGGGTAATGTCAAAGACCTCAATATCGCGCACCACGGTAAAGGTGATGGGCGTGCCAATATCGCCGGCGAGCATCTGGTTAATCCCCGCATGGTTCTTGCCGCGCAGTGGCTCGCCGTTGATACGCAGAATCCGGTCGTGCACGGCGAACTGCCCCTCGGCGGGCGAGTTGGGGGAGATTTGCTGAACCGTCAGGCTGCCATCGCCCTGATTGAGACTGAGCCGCAAGCCGATGGCAGTTTGCACACCTTGCAGCACATCGGCAAACGTGCGGTACTGGCTGGGCGACCAGAGCTGCGCCAGATTCTTGTTGCTGGGCGGCGAGACATGCCGCAGCATGCCCTGAATCGCCGCATAGTACAGCGCATCCTCGCTCAGGCGGTCGCTGTAATAGTGCTTGAGCAGGCGAGATTTCACCTCGGCAAAGGTCTGCTCGGCCTCGGGGAACTCCTCGCGCAGTTCAATCGGAAACAGCGGCGGCTGCTGGGACTTGCCGCCCGGAATTTGTTGCTCGGCCCAGGCCGCAAGGCTGCAGCAGGTGCAGGTAATCAATAGCAGTATTTTTTTCATAATCGGGTACGGGTTTATCATTTGTTGGGGTTAAGACGGCCGTGGCGGATAAAGTTCCGCGCCAGTGAGCCAGATGAGGCTTTTCATCTGCGCCATTTTCAGATAAGTTACGTCTGCTTTGGGGGAAGCACGGAACATAATCAGGAACAGCCATGAAAGCAACTGCAGAGACACTATTACCCCACGCTATCGAAACCGTTTTCGCCTGTGTCGCGGATATTACCCGGCTGCCGCAGTGGGTGAGCAACTTTTCCGAACCGCGTTGGATTCCGCGTGGCGATTTCAGTAAATTGCCAACCTTTATGGGCAAGTATTTGTTCAATAATCGTCACTACGATGTGGCGATCAAGGTGCAGACCCTGCACCCGCCCAGCCGTTTGGTTTTGCACTCCGACACCGTGCCCTTTGTCTTTACCAGCCAGATTGATCTGCAGGCCGATGGCGGCCAGACCCATATTCGCTACAGCCTGGAGGCGGGTTCTGAAAATGCGGTGGTCAAGCTGTTTATCCTGATTTTCGGCAAGCTGGCCGGGCGCATGCTGCGCAAGCAGCTGGAGGCAGATTTGGTTGTGCTCAATGAGCTGCTCAGTCAAGAGGGGCAGCCGACCGAGAGCAGTGCCCGCTCACTGCTGACCGAGGCGCAGTGGCTGGCCTCGGTTGAGTAGCTCGCTGCTGCCAGCGTATCCGCATTGCGTAAAATCAATTCTTTAACTCTATGCGGATAGGTTAAAAGCAGGCTTGTTTAGCACTTCTTAAGGAATCTCTGAATAAGTCTGAGTGGAATTTTCGCTGAGGCAGAATTCGCTAATTTGAGGCGGAAAACGCAGGGATTAGCCAGCTATTTCCAAGTTTTCCAACGCAGAAGTAGCGGATTATGGCCAGCGAAAATTCCACTCAGACTTATTCAGAGCTTCCTTAAACCAATACCAGTGTGGCGATGCCGAGGAAGGCCATAAAGCCAATTACATCGGTGACGGTGGTGAGTACCACTCCGCCAGCCAGGGCGGCGTCAATGTTCATTTTGCGCAGTATCACCGGCACACTTACCCCGGCCAGTGCCGCCGCGGTCAGGTTGATGATTAGCGCTGCGCCGATAATGCCGCCGATGGACAGGCTGTTAAACCAGAATGCGGCAATGGCGGCGACCACGCCCGCCCAAAGCAGGCCGTTGAGCATGCCCACGGCCAGTTCCTTGAGCAGCAGGGGGCGGGTGTTGCCGGAGCCGAGCTGCCCCAGCGCCTGGGCACGGATAACCAGGGTCAGGGTTTGGCTGCCGGCGATGCCACCCATACTGGCGACAATTGGCATTAGCACGGCCAGCGCGACGACCTGGTCGATGGTCGCGGCAAACAGGCCAATCACCCACGAGGCGAGAAAGGCGGTGAGCAGGTTGGCGCCCAGCCACACCGAGCGGCGGCGGGTGGATTTGAACACCGGGGCGAAGATGTCCTCTTCCTCGCTCAGACCGGCCCGGTTCATCATGTGTTTGTCGGCCTCTTCACGGATAACATCGACCACGTCATCAACGGTAATCTGGCCGAGCAGGTGTTCCTGCTCATCAATTACCGGGATGGAGAGCAGGTCGCGGTCTTCAAACAGGCGGGCGATGTCGTGCTCGTCCCGCTCGGCGGTGACGGGGGTGAGGTTGTGCTCCATCACCTCGGAGACCGTCTGGCTGGCGTCGGATGTAACCAGGGTGCGCAGGTAGAGCACGCCGAGGAATTTGTTGAAATAGTCCACCACATAGAGGCGATCCGTGCCCACTGGCAGCTCGCCCAGCTTGCGCATATAGCGCTGCACCACTTCCAGGGTGACATTGGGGCGAATGGTGATGGTGTTGGTGTTCATCAGGGCACCGGCAGTACCCTCTTCGTAGGACAGGACGGCTTCGACGCGCTCCCTGTCCTGCTTTTTCATATTGCCCAGGGTTTCCTGAATCACCGCCTCGGGCAGGGATTGCAGCAGGTCGGCCATATCATCGGTGTCCAGACCTTCCAGGGCATCGACCAGTTCTTCGGTTTCCATTTCCCGAACCAGCGTGCCGCGCACTTCCTCGCCGACTTCGACCAGAATCTCGCCATCGTTTTCATGGTCGACCATGCCCCAGATAATCAGGCGCTGGGAGCGGGGCAGGGATTCGAGTAAGTCGGCAATTTCTGCCGGGTGCAGGCCGTTGAGAATGCGCTTGGCCTGTAACATGGTGCCACTGTGCATGGCGCTGCGCAGCAGTTCCAGTTGTTCAGCGGTTGGGTCAGTAGAAGCCAGCTCTGGCATATTGCACCTGCACATTTTGCGTAACCCGAATCAAGTGGATTTTAGCAGGAATACTGGCAGAAGGTTAGCCGATAAAAACAGACTATCCGCATAGCACAATGCGGACAAGCTACATGGACGTAGTGGGTTTCTGCATTGCAAGGAGCAAATGCGGATAGTCTGATCTTGCCCTGATAATCAGGGCAGTCCAAAAATAGCTTGCTCGGGGCTATCCCAAGCTACACCACGCCATAGGCAATCATGGCCTTGGCGACTTTTCTGAAGCCGGCGATATTGGCACCTTTGACATAATCAATATAGTCGCCATCGGCCTGCTGGCCGAAGCGCGCGCACTTATCGTGGATGTCTTGCATAATGTCGCGCAGCAGCTTTTGCAGCTCTGCTTCTTTCCAGGTGATATGCGCGCTGTTCTGGCTCATCTCCAGACCGGAGATGGCTACGCCACCGGCATTGGCGGCCTTGCTGGGGGCAAACAGAATCTTGGCCTCGGTGAATTTGTGCACGCCCTCCTGCACAGTGGGCATATTGGCACCTTCCGCCACGCCTATGCAGCCGTTGTGCAGCAGGGTTTTCGCCTCGGCGGCGGAGATTTAGTTTTGTGTGGCGCAGGGGAAGGCCAGGTCGCAGGGAATGCTCCAGGGTCTTTGCCCCTGGTGGTATTCGACGCCATAGGCCTTGGCATACTCACTGAGGTTGCCACGGCGGCGGGTTTTTAAATCGGTGATATAGTCGAGTTTCTCGTCATCAATGCCGTCCTTGTCATAGATAAAGCCCGTCGAGTCGGACAGGGTGACGACCTTGCCGCCCAGTTGAATAAGCTTTTTCGTCGCATACTGGGCGACGTTGCCAGCGCCGGACACCAGGCAGATGCGCCCGTCGATATTCAAGCCTTTGCGCTTGAGCATATTCTCCATCATATACACTGTGCCATAGCCGGTGGCTTCGGTTCTGATCGGGCTGCCGCCAAACTCCATGCCCTTGCCGGTCAGCACGCCAGAGAAGCGGTTGCTGAGACGTTTGTACTGGCCAAATAAATAGCCAATTTCCCGTGCGCCGACACCAATATCGCCAGCGGGCACATCAATATCATCGCCAATATGTCGGTGCAGCTCGGTCATAAAGGACTGGCAGAAGCGCATGACTTCGCCGTCGGACTTGCCCTTGGGGTCAAAGTCAGAGCCGCCCTTGCCGCCGCCCATGGGCAGCCCTGTCAGGCTGTTTTTAAAGGTTTGCTCAAAGGCGAGAAATTTGAGAATGCTCAAATTGACGCTGGGGTGAAAGCGCAGGCCGCCCTTATAGGGGCCAATGGCGTTGTTGTTCTGCACGCGGTAGCCACGGTTGACGCGGATTTTGCCCTGGTCATCCGCCCAGCACACGCGGAAGATAATAATGCGGTCGGGCTCGGCCATGCGGCGCAAAATCTGCGCCGAGTGATACTGCTCCTTGTCGGCAATATAATCCAGCACGTTCGAGGCCACCTCAAACACCGCCTGGTGAAACTCCGTCTCGCCCGGATTGCGCTGCTTCAGCTCGGCCATAAATTGTTCAATACTGCTAATTGTCATGTGATGAGCTCTTTGATTACTGTGGATAGGGAGCATCTACTGAATCGCCAGCGATTGCAATATCCGCAGTTTGGCCAGCCCTGCAAACCTATCCGCATTGCACTTGAAATCCGCTGGCTTGTCGCCATAGACAACGGTAAGCTAATGCCATTAAACACATCGAGGAGATGTTATGGATTTTGCGCCATTATATTGGCACTGGGTTGTCTTTGGGATTGCCCTGGCCTGTCTGGAAATTTTTATTCCCAGCTTTACCATTTTGTGGTTTGGCGCGGGTGCGGTGCTGGTTGGGGGCGTGTTGTTTATCTTCCCCGAGCTGTCACTGGCCGCGCAGGTATTTCTCTGGGCGATTGCCTCCAGCGTGTTTACCGGCCTGTGGTTCAAGTATCTAAGGCCGCTGTCGGTGGACAAGACCATGGCGGGCTTGTCGCTGGAGGCGATTCAGGGCGAGGTGGGACAGGTGATTATGGCACCGACCGATAAGCGCCGTGGTATCTTGCGCTTTCCCGCGCCCGTGCTGGGCTCGGACGAGTGGCAGTTTATTTGTGAGGATACGGTCGCCGTGGGTGATCGGGTTCGCGTAAAAGATGTGTCGGGCAACAGCCTGATTGTCAGCAAACATTAGCTCTAACAACAACACGAGGAATATATTATGAGTGCAGGACTTTCTATCGGTATTGCGTTTTTAGTCGCGGTTGCGATTACGTTTTTTAAAGGGGTGCGCCTGGTACCTCAGGGTTACAAGTGGGTGGTGCAGCGTTTGGGCAAGTACCACACCACACTGACGCCGGGCTTGAATATCATTATCCCCTTTATCGATAACGTGGCCTACAAAGTCACGACCAAGGATATTGTTCTGGATATTCCCACCCAGGAGGTAATTACCAAGGACAACGCGGTGATTCTGGCCAACGCGGTGGCCTACATCAACATCGTCTCACCCGAGAAGGCGGTGTACGGCGTGGAGAGCTACACGCTTGCGATTCAAACCCTGGTGCAGACCTCCCTGCGCTCAATTATCGGCGAGATGGATTTGGATGATGCCCTGTCCTCCCGCGAGATGATCAAGGCCAAGCTGAAAGAGGGCATCTCCGACGATATTGCCGACTGGGGGATTACCCTGAAAACGGTGGAGATTCAGGACATCAACCCCTCGGGCACCATGCAGACGGCGATGGAAGAACAGGCCGCTGCCGAGCGCGCTCGCCGCGCTACCGTGACCCGTGCCGAGGGTGAAAAGCAGGCGCAGATACTCGAAGCCGATGGCCGCCTCGAAGCCTCCCGGCGCGATGCCAAGGCGCAAGTGGTATTGGCCGAGGCCAGCCAGATGGCGATTGACAAGGTGACCGCCGCGATTGGTAATAACGAGCTACCCGTGGTGTATCTGCTCGGCGAACGCTATATCAGCGCGATTCAGGAACTCTCGACCTCGGACAACAGCAAGACCATGATACTGCCCGCCGACTTGCCCGGCGCTATCAAGGGCATGATGGGCAAGTAGCTCTTGCCAGACTATCCGCATAAAGCCCAACCACAGCGTTGGGCTTTTTTGTGGCTTTTACCCTGCCCTCATATTATTTAAAACCCCGCGGATTTTAATCGCTAGTGCGACACCGCGTTATTATGCAGCTAATTTCATGGCTTCGTAAACTTCATTAGGTGTTTTATATCCTAGCGTTTTTCT
>PDWJ01002706.1_pt1 | contig 18867 bp, 20 predicted proteins | sample 1430881 | NCBI WGS metagenome assembly PDWJ01 (sample SAMN01162460, study PRJNA174530) | Oral metagenome, whole genome shotgun sequencing project. | biome: Marine environment; feature: Marine mammal; material: Swab sample of the gingival sulcus; isolation source: swab sample of gingival sulcus...
CAGAAAGGACTGTAACGCACGCTTTTCGGACTTACTCATGTCTTCAATTTCCTCAATAATGTGTTCCCAGTCAACCTGTTCAAATCTGCGCTCACGCAGCAATTGTGCCTGTTGCAATGACCAGCTATAAAGATCCTGATCGTAGGTTGCCCGGTTCATGATATTGCCCTGTTTCCTTTGTTGATAGGATTACCAGTGTAACAAATTATATTGGCTTTTGTGGCTGCAGGAAATTAAATTTCCTGCTTGAGTGCAGTAGCCTGGTTCATGACATCTTTTAGTGCGTTACAGGTTTTGTTTATGGCTTCCAGCGTTAAGGTTGGATGAACCAAAAACATTAAGCTGGTTTCACCCAATTCTTTTGCCACTGGCAGGCGGTGCTCAGGTCGCCATCCGGTGTTATCAAAGGCTTTTTCCAGATAGACTTCAGAGCAGGAACCGGAGAAGCAGGGGACACCCTGTTGATTAATTTCAGCGATAATACGATTACGGTTCCAGTCAGGTTTCAGTTGTTCCGGTTCAATAAATACATAGCATTTGTAAGCGGCGTGAACAATATGAGCAGGGATGTCGGGAACGCGTAAACCTTTAAGGGACTTGGCGGTTTGCCATATCCTGTTGGCATGATCACGGCGCTTTTCTGACCATTCAGGCATGCGCCTTAATTGAATGCGACCAATAACTGCCTGTATTTCCAGCATACGCCAGTTAGTACCAAAACTTTCATGCAGCCAGTTAAAGCCCGGTGTCTGTTCCCGCTCATAAACAGCTTCCCAGCTTTTGCCATGATCTTTATAACTCCACATTTTTGACCAGAGTGCATGATCATTCGTCGTCACCATGCCACCCTCGATGCTCCCCACCATTTGACCTTTATAGACGGCCCCATGAGCCTGGGCGCAGTCCTCTATGACATAGAGATTATGTTTTGCGGCCAGTGCCATAATAGCATCCATTTCACAAGGCCAGCCCGCCAGGTGCACACAAATAATGGCGCGGGTACGATTGCTGATCATTGGAGCAATGGTGTCAGCCGTAATGTTTTGGCTATTGCGGTCAATATCGGCAAATACCGGAATAGCTCCTGCGGTGACGATGCAGGAAACCGAGGCGAGGAAGGTGCGGGAGGTGACAATCACTTCATCACCTTGTCCGATATTTAAGGCCTTGAGTGCCACATCCAGTGCTACCGTGCCATTAGCCAGCGCTACGGCATATTCAGTACCACACCATGTGGCGAATTCTTTTTCAAATTCACGGCATTCATTGCCTGTCCAGTAATTGACCTTATTGGAGAGAAGGGTGCGGGAAACGGCATCGGCTTCTTCTAGGGTGAAGGAAGGCCAAGGGGGGAGTTGGGAATTTGCTAGCATGTTAATTTTTAATGATTGGTTTAGCCGGGTTGCCTATGACTGTTGTATGAGGGGGAACATCTTTAGTTACAACGGCCCCCATACCCACAATGGCTCCTCTGCCAATGACTAAGGGTTTTTCTGGAGTACCCTGTTTAAGTATTGCCCCTGTACCTATATAAGCATGATCCTCAACGACTATATTTCCGTTGCACTTTACAGACGGCGCAAATGTCACATAGTCCCCGATAACACAATCATGTGCCACATAGCTATAGATGTTAGCATGAAAATGTCTACCTATTTTTGTGTCAGAAGTAACCATGCTAAAAGGACAAAATACTGCGCCTTCAGCTATAAGACGATTATCAGGTATAAGTGCATTATCCGCTATTACCTCCCAAGGCTTAACTCCGTCCTTTAAGCATTTTTCAGCTAAATCTTGGCGTATTTTACTGTTAGCAATTGCTATAACGACGTATTTAAGGCTGGCTTCATTACTTAAAAAATCTTCGTAAGACACTGCAGGATAGTTAAAGAATAAGTTATTTTTATAATTATCATCAATAAAAGTCAGTGAGCAACCTCGCAAAGACTCTGTGTTTTTTAATTGGGATTTTACGACTGGAATAATTTCTTTTCCAAAACCACTAGCTCCATAAATCCCAATGATAGTTTTAGACATAAGTTAGTACCAAGTAGTAGAATGCCGAGCGGGTGCGGAAAGCGACTTTGCCGTGACCGCCTGCGCCGTAAAGGTAGATCATGGATCAAAAACTCAACTTCCGGTAAATTTCGGCATGGTCGCTTCACCGTCGGCACTAATGCCTTCACGTACAAAGACTTTTTTTACGGTGAGGAGCAGAATTTTCAAATCCAGCCAGAAGGATTGGTTATCCACATACCAAATATCCAGCCTGAATTTTTCTTCCCAGCCAATGGCGTTGCGCCCATTAATTTGCGCCCAGCCAGTGATGCCGGGGCGGACTTCGTGGCGGCGAGCTTGTTCCGGGGTGTAGAAAGAGAGATATTCCATCAGTAGTGGCCGTGGTCCAACCAGGCTCATATCGCCTTTAAGGACGTTCCATAACTCAGGAAGTTCATCAAGGCTGGTGGTACGCAGGAATTTGCCAAAAGGTGTCAGGCGTATTGAGTCGGGTAATAGCTTTCCGTCAGTATCGCGGGAGTCAGTCATGGTGCGAAATTTGATCATACGAAAGGGTTTGCCATGTAGGCCGGGACGGGTTTGGGTGAAGAGGATGGGGGAGCCTAGTTTTAAACGAATCAGTAGCATCAGTACTAGGATGAGTGGGCTAAGCAAGAACAGACCGGAGAGGGAGATAACGAAGTCGAAGAAACGTTTCACGAGGTAAAATTTCTTGTAGAAAGTGATTTAAACAAATGTGCAAATTTAGTTACACCCGCATCCAGTGATAGCTGCTCAAGATAAAACTGCCTACCATTTGCAGCTAAAGTCTTACGCTCATTAGATGATAATCGGTAAAACTTCAGCACTGCATCAGCAATAGAGCCAGCATTTTCTGGTTGTGCGACAACACCACAATTTGCTTGCTTTACCAAGTCAGCTGCATCTCCATCTACAGCCATTAAAATGGGTTTGCCGACAGCAAAATAGGCTTGTGTTTTTGAGGGGATGGTGATTTTAAATAGTGAGTCTTGCCTGAGATGTACCAAGAGAACATCAGCCGCTTTTAACAGATTACCTATTTCAGCCATTGGTACGAGGGGTAAAAATACCACGTTGTCTAATGCTTGCTGATGTGCATATTGCTTAAGTGTTTCAACTTCGAGGCCTCCACCCACAAACACGAAGCAGATATCAGGCTCACGCTGTTGCAGAATGGCGGCAGCATCCAATACAGCAGTTAATGCTTGTGCTTTGCCTATATTGCCCGCGAATAATAGTTTGAATTTTTCTTTTGTTGGAAAAAGTCGTGGTAAGCGACCTACAGGGATAGCCAGAGATTGTTCGTCACACCAGTTATAAATGACTTCGACTTTGCGTCCGGGTACACCGCGTTCGACCAGCAGTTGTTTGAAGCCGGGGGATAATACGACCAGTTGGTCAGTGTACCGATAAACCCAATTACAAACACTGCCAACGATGTTTAGCATGCGCGGACTAGCAATCATGTCTGTAGCGCGTAAGGTATCGGGCCACATATCCTGAATGTCATAAACAAGAGGCACACGCCGGAAAAAACGTAGAAACACAGCAGTGATCCCCGTGGTGAGCGGCGGGTGGTAAGCATAGATAATATCTGGCTTTTTGGCCTTGAACAAACCGTAAAGCAAGGCACTGAAAGAAAAACTTACGTAGTTGAATACTCTGCCGAATGCTGAAGTATTGTGACTAGGGTATAAGGGAACACGTGTTATGGCGACCCCATCAATAGTTTCTCGTTGTAGCCACTTAATCTTATAACCAGGGTAGACTTTTCCACCGGGATAATTGGGGAAGCCAGTCAGCACTTCCACCTCAAAACCTTGTTTTACCAACTCACGAGCAAAGACCAAACCCTTAAAGGTGGGCTCTGGGTCAAACCACTGGGTAAAAAGCAAAACGCGCATTGCCATAAAATTAATAACGCTTCCAAACAATACGATTTACATAGTCCGTATAGCTGTGAATAATCCGTACGACTTTTTCAGCAACATTTGGCATACGGTAATCACCCACAAGATTTAATGTGCGCTCGTTGTCGCCTCTTGCCTGCGCTTCCAGTACAAACAAGGCTTGCATGACCCGCTCAGCTTCTAAACCAACCATCATGACTGATGCTTCTTCCATGCCTTCAGGGCGTTCATGAGCTTCGCGGATGTTCAGAGCAGGGAAGTTTAGAATAGAAGATTCCTCAGTAATCGTACCGCTATCTGATAACACCGCTTTGGCAGTCATTTGCAGCTTGTTGTAATCCTTGAACCCCAAAGGTTTCAATAAACGTACTTCTGGATGGAAGCGGGCATTCATCGCGTCTATCCGTTTTTGGGTACGCGGGTGGGTGGAGACAATTACCGGACAACTATAACGCTCTGCTACAGTATTGAGGACACTAACCAACTTCAGGAAGTTTTTATCGGATTCGATATTTTCTTCACGGTGCACACTAACTACAAAAAATTGATCTTCGCTAAGCTCCAGACGGCTAAGTACCTCAGAGGCCTCAATACCCGCCTGGTAGTAGTTCAGTACTTCAAACATTGGACTACCAGTTTTAATTACCATATCGGGAGGCAAACCTTCACGAAGTAAGTATTCACGTGCAATACTGCTGTAAGTCAGGTTGATATCAGCAGTGTGATCGACAATACGACGGTTGATTTCCTCGGGGACGCGTTGGTCAAAACAGCGATTACCTGCCTCCATGTGGAATATGGGAATTTTGCGGCGTTTGGCTGGAATCACTGCCATGCAGCTATTAGTATCGCCTAGTACTAACATTGTGTCGGGTTTGACCTCAGCAAGTACTTGATCCGTGCCGATGATGACTTTGCCAATAGTTTCCGCACCAGACCCACCAGCCGCCTGCAGGAAGTAATCAGGTTTACGTACCTCCAAGTCATCAAAGAATATCTGGTTGAGTTCGTAATCGTAGTTTTGCCCGGTATGCACCAAAACGTGATTACAGTACTGGTCGAGTTTTGCCATGACCCGTGACAGGCGAATGATTTCTGGACGGGTGCCAACCACAGTCATTACTTTGAGCTTTTTCATAATTCTGACTTAATTTAAAACCTTGCTTGTATAAGTGTCGGGATGTTCACGGTCAAAAACTTCGTTTGCCCATAGCACAACCACCATTTCATCAATGCCGATATTGGTAATATCGTGTGCCCAGCCGGGAATGGTTTCAACAATTTTTGGGTTGGCACCGTTGGCTTCTACAGTGAAGGTTTCGCCGGTTAGAATGTGACGAAAGCCAAAGCGGGCCTTGCCTTTAATCACCAGAAATTTTTCGGTTTTGGTGTGGTGATAGTGTCCGCCACGAGTAACACCAGGGTGGGCGGTGAAAAAGGAGAACTGCCCTGTATCAGGAGTTTTGAGCATTTCCACGAAAATGCCGCGTTGATCTCCGTATTTCGGGATGTTGTAAGAAAATTTTGTTGCCGGTAAATAGCTAACATAGGTAGAGTACAAGGCTCGCAGCAAACCAGTGCCAACTCTTGGGGTAATCAAACTGTCACGGCTTTCACTAAAGTTTTGAATGTGCTGCGCGAGCTCGCCTACCGTGGTTTGGTATTTGGGGGTAATATCACGAAAGGCTTGCCGTGCTATAGCTGGTTTATGTTGTAGCACTTGAATGAAGTCATGAATTACATCATCGACATGCACCAGGGTGATTGCCGCGTTTGGGTCATTGATGGTGATCGGTAAACCATTAGCAGTGTTATGGCAGAAAGTGGCTACTGCTGAGTTGTAGTTGGGCTTACACCATTTGCCAAAAACATTGGGTAGGCGGTAAATGTAGACGTTTGCACCTGTTTGTTCGGTGTAATCCCGCAAAGCATCCTCGGCGGCGCGTTTGCTGTTGCCATAAGGGTTGTTTAAGGCTGCTTGGGTCGAAGATGCAAATAATACGGGAATTGTGCGCTGAGTATCAGTGAGAATCCGGCTTAGGGTAGCAGTTAACCCAGTGTTGCCGGTGATAAACTCTTCCTGTGAGAGTGGACGGTTAATACCCGCCAAATGGATAATGGCATCGGCGGCGGCAACCAACTCAGGGAGTTCTTGTTCGGTATTTTGGCGCGAGAAACTTATAACCTCTATATCCACCATTTCTGCGAGGCGAACCAACAGATTTTTGCCTATAAACCCGTCTATGCCAGTAACTAACACTTTCACGTTGTTCACTCCTCTGGCTGGATGTACTCACCGCGTTCCAGGGCTTTTACAAAGGTCAGTTTACGTAGCAGGGCTTTCATGCCTTCCACATCCAGACGGGTAGTATTGTGGGAATTGTAGTCTTCGATGGTGGCAATACGGGACTCACCTTCCTCCACGTACTTGTTGTAATTAAGGTCGCGAAGGTCAGGTGGGATGCGGTAATAGTCGCCCATGTCTTCGGCGGCAAGCATTTCTTCACGGCTGAGCAAGGCTTCATACAGCTTCTCACCGTGGCGTGTGCCGATCATGCGGACTTCATGGTTGGGTTTATCCATGATACCCAAGAGTGCTTGAGTGAGGGTTTCGATAGTAGCAGCAGGGGCTTTTTGTACGAAAATGTCACCGTTTTGCCCGTGTTCAAAAGCATGCAGTACCAAGTCTACCGCATCTTCCAATGTCATCATGAAGCGGGTCATGCTGGGGTCGGTGATAGTGATTGGCTTTCCTGTAAGGATTTGATCAACAAATAGCGGAATTACCGAGCCACGGGAAGCCATCACATTACCATAACGTGTACCACAAATAACGGTATTAGTATTTTCTAAATTACGTGATTTAGCCACCATGACTTTCTCCATCATGGCTTTGGAGATACCCATAGCGTTGATGGGGTAAACGGCCTTATCAGTACTGAGGCAAACTACTCGTTTTACTTGGTTTTGAATAGCGGCTTCCAGAACATTTTCAGTTCCCATGACGTTAGTTTTGACGGCTTCTATGGGGTGAAATTCGCAAGAGGGAACTTGTTTTAGGGCTGCGGCGTGGAAGATGTAGTCGACTCCACGGCTGGCATTGAGGATACTTTGGTAGTCGCGTACATCGCCAATGTAAAATTTGAGTTTGGGACTAGAATATTTTTTCCTTATATCGTCTTGCTTTTTCTCATCACGACTGAAGACGCGGATTTCGGCGATGTCAGTTTGCAGGAAGCGGCAGAGGACAGCATTGCCGAAAGAACCAGTGCCTCCAGAAATGAGTAGACTTTTTGCTTTAAACATAATCACTTACTTTAGTATGTGTTTATAAAATGACATGAAATCTACTGACTTAAAATAGTTATAGTAGGTTTCCTTGTTTTTGGAATATTTTTCTTTATATAGATTAATATTTTTCAAAGTGATACTGTATATTAATTTCTTTACCTCCTCTTTGTCCGCAGTATCAATATAAATAAAACATTTGTTCAGCTCCTGTGGAATGTTAGGAACTTTAGATGTTATTATTGGTTTGTTTTGTGATAAGTACTCAACCAATTTTGAGGGGAAGGAATAATCAACTAATGTTTTGTTCAGAGGTCTTGGGTTTATAAAAATATCGGTATTACTGTAGAGGCTTGCTATTTGTTCTTTATTTAAGAACCCTAGGTAGTTAATGTTACTGTGACTTCTTGATGTTTTAGTGCAATATTCTTCTAGTTCACCACGTCCGCAAATACTGAGCTTGCAACTACTTTCTTCAAGAGATTTGAATATATCTATCAAGTCTTCAACACCATAATTACTCGTTAGTCCACCGGCGTAGGTAAAGTTTATTTCACTGCTTTTGTGGAAATTAGGTTTTAGTGGTGGGATATTCGGTAAAAAGCCAATAAATGAGATGCTTGGTTTATTAGGCATATAGTAAGCAGCTAGTTTGTTAGATAAAGTTATCGAGCCACTAAAAGACCTTAAAAAATAAATTATAAGCTTCTTGTTTGTTCGCCTAAGAACCCTAAGGGCTAAATTTTTATCATTGGTTGTTATGTGATCTGTTAGGTATACAATAGATTTTGTTTTATATATTCTTGAATAGATATATGTGGAAAATATGTATGGGAAATATAGTCCATGCGTTACAACTAGATCCGGCTTTAATTTAAAAAAATAATATAAGTTTGTGGAAAATTCCAAAATAGTCTTAAGGATTGGTAGATTTAAAATAGGGCGAGAAAGAAACTTTTTTTTAGGCGTGCTCGTATTGCTAGCATTGTAATAAATGACTTTATTCTTTGGATAAGAAGAACAAGGAATATTGCTAATAATATAAGTGCTAGAAAATATTTTGGAAAGAGACTTTTCAATTCCTTTTGAGAATTTATAAGTCTGTGTGTAATTAATTTTGTCGTAGGATAATATTTTGTAGAAGGATTTTTCATTGCAAGAAAATCCACAAAATAAAACTGAGCAGTTGTTCATATTTTTTTATCAAGTATCTTTATGTACAAAAAAACAAAAATTGGTAAAAACCACGACGTCTGTGTCAATGATGTTGCAAGTAAAATTACCCCCAATTTAATATTTCTGTAAATTGACAACAAGTTTAGTACTATGAAGAAAAGAGCAGATATAAAGCCGTAGCGTATAAGTATTTGAGAAAATGAGTCATGTCCGCCCACTTCCATTACTTTATAAAGCTGGTCATAGTAAGAAGTTCCCATTCCAAAAGGATAATCTAAAGAAGCTTTATATGCATTGATAGATGCTTCATAACGATTAGTAAAATAAACATGACTAAATAATTTATTTGCAGTATTACTAGTTACTATGTCAGTAAAATTTTGCGAAATAAAAATAAGAATGAAAAGCAGAACCACCCACGACTTTCGTATAAAGAAAGCTATTTGGAGTGCTAGTACTAAATAACCTAACGTCGAGTAGGTTAAATATATATACAATGCATATAGTGTAACTAAAAAACCCGGCTTTGGATACAGTTTTAGGCGCAAATAGAGACCAAAATTCAATACAAATTGCCATAATGCTGGCTCTGATGCAAGTCCTACAAACCTATTAATTATATTAAAATCCCCATCAGATAGTATGTTCACTACGAAAAAAGTATACCCGTAAAAATCACCATATGTATATTTGTACGAAAAAATAAGCAAGCTAGGGTTTATTTGTACTGCTATATGAAATAATAAAGATATAGTGGATAAGATAAATATGGTTTTTTCTATAGAGTAAAGACTTTCTTTTTTATATTTGCTTTTATAATTTGCTAGCAAAAAACCCCATGATATAGATGATATGAAAAGTAAAAAAGTAAAGCTAAACTTATCAGGTGAATAAGTTACGAATAAAATAATTTCAAGTAAAGTAATATATAAAACAAGTATTGAAATTAGTAGGGCAGTGGTTTTTTTTATCTTGCTTGTGTGAAAAATAATTAGTAATGTCAATATCAGAAGTTTTACCGGAGCCTGAAATAGCGGGGTGATGCTTACTAGCAAGGTAATTAAAAATAACCAACTAAAATAATCTCTATTATAATTTCTATTCAAAAAATACATTTTCTAAGTTATATTGGTTTGTTGATCTTATAAAATCAGAAGCGATTGAGTAAGCATTTTCACTATAAAATGTATAGTTTTTTATTATTTTATTGAATTTCTCATGGAGGTCATTGGTGTCGTTATACTTAACAACCTCACAGTTAAATGATGGGTATATATAATCATCAAATCCTTTCTTATAATTAAAGTCCGTAATTATGAATGGAACTGAGTGGATACCTGCTTCTATTGCAGGCCTGCAAAAATGATATGCCAATATGGGGATGAATAATATCTTCGCCTGAAGATAGTATTCGTTAATTTCTTTTGTGAATGCCACTCTGGTAGGAAAATGTAACTGATCTTTTTTGTCAAATCCAATGCCTAATAAATTATATTTTTTTAATCTTTCTATTTTTATGAAAAAATTTACTCCTTTTATACGCTGCTTTCCACCAACATAAAGCAAGTCGTATTTTTTATTTGCACTATATGCTAATTTAGGATTGAAATTAAATTTATTATAAGCCAACCTGCCGTGTAGTTCAATTGATTCTACTTTCTCTAAAATATTCTTAGTGATGCAGAATATTTTGATGTTTTTATTTTTTTTTACGAAAAATGCTATAATCTTGAGGCTGTTATTTATATTTATATTTTCTTGAATAAACAAGTAAAAAGTTTTTTTTTCATAATTTCTTGATAGTTTTGATAAATAAATAAGTAAAACAAGCTGTATAGAAGACGTAAGTATGATTCTGTCAGAAAAATATAAAGCCTTTCTGATTTTATTTTTATTTTTATTGATGAAAAATAATGCTCTAATTAGATAGAAGATTTTTTTTGCAGGAGGAACTCCTAAGTAATTAGGGTAGTTTGATATTGAAAGATTTATGTTCTGATGTACATATGATGTGGAAAAAGATTTTGCAAACTTCCCAAAAACAACAAAGCTTAAATTTTTTTTACTTAATGTAATCATGATTTCAGAGATATACTTGCCAGAGCCTCCTGTGTTGTAAAAATGAGGGATTATTAAAAAGTCATACCTGTTCATCATGTTATATACCCTCATTGTATGGAAATGATGAAATTAATAATTTTTGTTTCTTAATAAGCTGCTCCTCACTAATTTCAAAGATTGCTTGATAAAGTTCTGGAAAAATCAGGTTAAGAATACCTGATTTATCAATAACTATTGGTTTTCGTGTTTCACGATTGATTGATGAAAAATAATCTAAGAACTTGAAACCCTCTCCAGCTACATTCTTAGACAGCTCAATCCATACATTAGGAATGCGATATGAATCAGAAAAAATTAACCCGTGTAAGGAAGATGATAGTATGAGCTCACAATCACTAATTTGTTCCATAAAGCCTTCCACATCACTGGTTTCAATATCAAGGATCTTAAAGTTTTTTTCTCCAGAGAATATTTCTAGTGCTATTTTTTTGTCCGCATAGTGCGGAATGACTCCTACTTTCCATTTTTTACTTTTTTTGCTTTTTAAAGGGAAATAATGAGACGTTAGTAACGCTGGGTCTCCAAGTATTACATTATCATACTCCTTATTATACAGTTTTTGCATTCTTTGCTGTGTTAAACGACCTCTTAATGCATAAACTTTAATTGGTCTGTTTTTGCATTTGCTTTTATCAGATATAAATCCACTGCCCCATATAATAGATTTTTCATTTGCAAATTGCAAAATAGAACCAATGGCAAAAAGGTGTTTGCCACTAGACATACAGGGATTAGAGTAGCTTGTTTTTGCAGTAGGGCATACTTTTTTTATAAGCCAGGGTGTCATTGAGTCCCCTAAATTTAATCTTCCATTTGAGTAGAATAACCCACTTTCTTTTTTATATGTTTTTTTTATTAGGCTGGTTAGTTTAAAAGTGGTGGCGTTAAATAATTTTTTTATATGCATGGCTGGCTATTTCTTTATTAAAGTGGATGTTTAAAAAGAGTAGTAGAGTATTGGTTATAACAAATCCTGTAGTGATCATATTTATGTTGTCAAAAGATGCTGATAGCCATGCATTAAAAGGATATGTTGCTAATAGCAGTAGATTAAGGAGAATTGCTTTTTTTATTTTGTTATCAATGATTAAGTTTACCCCTATTAGCATCGATAGTATCCTTATTGAGTCGGCCATTATCTGCTCGTGTAATAGTTCGGATGCTATTTTGAACTCGGAAGAGAAAAGTAGAGAAATGATTATTTGAGGAAAAAAAATACTTATAGCTATGGCGATAGAGATTATCAATAATGCATATTTTGAGATTTCTATAAGGTGCTGTGCTCTTTCTTGTGGGTTTTCTGTTTTTGATAATAAGGGTAAGTAATAAATATTTATAACGTTAGATGCTATTACTGACGTCAGTGTGCTTATGTTGAGTAATGCTTGCCATTGCCCGCTTATATCTATACCAAAATGGCTAGTTGTAATGTCTCTTGTTAAAATATAGGAGATGGGTGTAAAGATTAAGCTTGTATAAGATATTAGAGAAAGCCTTAGTAGTTTTTTGATAGCGGTTTTTTTATTGACTATTAATGCGTTATAAATATGTTTTTTTAATATTTTTATCTGTGCTAGGCAGGTAAATGTTTGAGTTAAAATAAGGGCTATGAACGCTATGTATATATTTAAATAGTAGATTGTTACTGGTATTATCGCTAATGTAATAGTTGATTGGGCTAGGTTAATATATGTCCAAATTTTAATTTTTTTTTGTGAGTTTATTATTGCGGCTAAGTTTAGATTAAGTCCAAGGAAAAAAACTGTCAAGGAGATTGAAAGAATAATAAATTTTATATCTTCCCTTATATTTAGATAGTAGCCTATTTTATCTGAGAGCAAATTTACTAAAGTAATAGTAATAGTTGAAAATACTATTGTTATTAATAATGTTGATAATATATACTTCTCAGGTTTTTTACTTCTTGGTACAAATTTTCTTAGGCCAATAGCAATATTTCCACTAGATAAGCTTGTTACAATTTGCAAGAAGTTTTGTAACTGAGCCCATGTATATAACCCCGGTGCCCCAAGTGCTACCGCTATAGTTTTGCTTACTACTATAGAAGTCAGTACTTGTGATACAGTTATTAATGCTGCGGAAAAGCTACTTTTCAGTAATGCTAAATTCATTTTATTATTCTAAATATCTTTCTGAGGGCCGACATTCTGCACTTACTGATGTAGTCGGCATACTCTTCGTTTTGCTTTTCTTGAATTATTTTTGATATGTTTTTCTGATGAGTTCGATAATAAGATCTGATTTTATCAGAATAAATTATTTTCCCAGAAGAGGCCATGCGAATCCATAAATCATACTCCCCAAAATTTTTGTAAGATAACTGCCAGCCTCCTGCTGCAATATAATGTTTTTTACTAAATATTAGTCCGCAACTTTGGATAAAGTTGGATCTAAAAAATGATAATAAAGGTAGTTTTGACTTTATTCGTGGTGTTACTTCATTTAATGTCAGTCCAATGATCTTGTTTTTTTTATCTACTATATAAGAATTGCAAAATACTAGAGCGTTATCTTCGTGGGTTGATATTTCCGATAATAGTATAGTGCAGTGGTTTGGGTCAACTATATCATCATGCCCTAGTAGAAGGATATATTTGTATTTTGAAGCTCTTACGCCTAAGTTTACATTATAAGAAAGTCCGTTATTTTTTTTATTAAAAAGTATTTTTATATTTGGGTGTTGTTTGTATTTATTTATTATTTTTTTTGTACTGTCATTTGAGTTATCATCAATTATGATGACTTCTGATTCCTTAACATTCTGGTTTATTGCACTTTCAATTGCCGTTTTGATGAATGCAGAGCCATTATACGTCGGTATTATAATACTAATCATTTTTTAAATCTCTGATTTTTCTTGCAGGAAGTCCTGCATAGACTGTATTTTTTTCAACTGAAGTAGTTACTAAACTAGAATTTCCGATAACTGAATTATCTCCAATTTTTACCCCTTTTAAAATTTTTACATTATTTCCTATGAATACATTGTTACCAACTATAATATCTTTTGAAGATGGTTCTTTTCGTACTCCGTGGTAAAGGTAGCTATGGAAATCTGAGTTTATTATTTCACAGTTTAACCCAATAAGTGTGTTTTCCCCTATTTTAATGCTTCCTCTATTTGCTATTATAGTTAAGTTATTATTAATTTGTGTATTCCTGCCTATTTTAATAAGAGAGCCTTCTTTTCTCGCCTCAATATATGAGTAGTTTGAGTGAAAGCCAGGGCTATATCTATTTCCAATTTTAATTGTTTTTGATAAATTAACTACTCCTTTTCCATTAACTAACAGTGGTTGGTTGATTATTGATTTAGGTGGCCGGATCTCGGATATATAATAAAATTTATTTATTCTTAATTTTGTTATTATATATCTAAATATCTTAGAGAAAATATTCATTTGTTATATTTGATATGTATGTTATTTGATCTTTATTAAGTAGTGGGTTGATAGGTAGGCTAATGACCTGCTTATGTATAGCCTCTGTTATCTCAAGTTTCTGGTGTAGTCCTTTATATGCAAGTTGTTTGTGTGGCGGTATCGGGTAATGTATGACTGTATTTATTCCAAAATCAGTCATATAAGCTTGAAAGCTGTTGCGGTCAGGTACGCGTATCACATAGGTATGAAATACATGGGCTCTATTTTTATCATTAAATATTGGCTTGCTTATAGTTTTGTTTTTTATATTTTTGTTAAATATTTTTGCGATATTCATTCTTAGTAAATTTTCTTGATCTAAATATTTAAGTTTGATGCGTAAAATTGCAGCTTGTATTTCGTCTAATCGGCTATTAATACCCTGGTAAAGGTTTTCATACTTTTTATGACTACCATAGTTACTAATAGCTTGAATGGTTTGCGCTAACTCTTCATCATTAGTAGTAACTGCGCCAGCATCACCCAATGCCCCTAAATTTTTTCCCGGATAAAAGCTGAATCCAGCCGCATCACCCCAGTTCCCTGCTTTTCTGCCGTTGAGACTTGCGCCATGTGCTTGAGCTGAATCTTCCAGCACTAATAGGTTGTTGCGCTTTGCTATGTCTAAAATAGCTGACATATCTGCTAATTGCCCATAAAGATGCACAGGTAAAATTGCTTTTGTTTTAGGAGTAATTGCTTGTTCAATCAGGTTGGGATCAATATTATAGGTGCTAATATCTGGCTCTACCAATACAGGTTTTAGGCGGTTTTCAGTGATAGCTAAGATTGATGCAATATACGTATTGGCGGGAACAATAACCTCATCATTTTCTCTTAGTTTACCTAGCTCCTTCCATGCTCGTAACACAACAGTCAGCGCGTCCAAACCATTGGCAACACCAATACAATATTGACTACCACAATAATCAGCAAATTCTTTTTCAAAATGCTCGACTTCCTGTCCACGAATATACCAGCCCGAATCAATGACTCGCGTAGCTGCTTCAATCAGCTCACTTCGATACTGAGCATTAATGGCTTTTAAATCTAAGAAGGGAACTTTCATATTCTAGCCTTGTGATTCATGTGCAAGTTTTATAAAATCATCATAATCACGAATGTAATCATTAGCATCATAATAATCAGAAGCAAAAACTAATAAAATTGCATCCTGAGAATATTGATATTGAATTCCCCATGTCATGGGAGGGAGATATAAACCTTTATTGGGCCGATCTAAGACAAACTCTTCTCGGTTATAACCATCATCAGCGATTACTTTGCAACTTCCTTTTATACAAATTAAAAATTGCTCACATGCCTTATGTGCGTGTTCACCACGAGTCTCTGCGGTAGGTACACCAAAGACTAGGAAGTAACGTTTAGTCATGAGGGGTATTTGTTTCTCAAATTCACCAACGGACAAGTCACCTCGTAAATCTGAAATCAGTGGTAAATTGTGCAAAGTAACATCACGAACACTGGAAAATTCTATGTCACTAGTGGTCGGATTCATTTGTTTTTCTAGCTCAATTTGCTTATGTGTCGACCTATAACCAATTATGGTTGCAGGGTTACCTTGAACAATGGCTAATGGCGGTACTGAACGTGTTACTACTGAACCAGGCTTAACCCAAGCACATAGACCAATAGTAACACCTGGATAAATAATAGAGTTAGCCTCAATCACGACATCATCTTTTATTGTTGTTTGCAAGTGCCCACCGCAGTCCTTATCGAAAGACAGTACTGAACAGTAAGCATTAATCTCTACATTTTTTCCCAAGTTGACTCCTTCATCTATAAAGCAAACTCTTTTCTGATTGTTCATTTGACAATGCCTCTAGAAAGTAACTTGAATATCGCCTATTAAAAATTTTTTATAACGCTTTTGGGATGCAATGATGTTATCTTTTTGCAAAATATAAAGCCTATCCTGCTCTGTTTCGTTAATTAACTCTGCACCAAATCGCTCGTGAAACTGCCAAACGTGAGTGTTTTCTTTACGTACCTCAAAATGTGCTTGTTCAAATCCTAAGTGCTTTATCGTATAGCTATAAACAATTAAGGCAGACTCAATTGCTGCATAGCTAGGTGAGCCTTTTCTAAGTATCCAACTACCCCAGCAAAAGCTATTTCCCTGTGGGTCATACAGCCTGACCGTTCCCAATGACTCGCCCATTAAATCTTGTATAATAAAATACGCTTGATTATCACTGATTGCGTAAGTCTCTAGCCATTTTTCTTGTAACGCAATATCGTCAGGTGTAAAAGAAAGGTGCTTGGCTTTGTTCGCATCGGTGCGTAACTTCAAAATAAACATAGCATCATCTAGACAGGCATCACGAAAAATGAGTCGCTTACCCACAATTTGCTTGGCTTTGCGTAACTTCGGTAGGGAGTGGGGTGTTTTCATGCACCGCCTCCAAGTACCGAATAATTTGTGCCGGATTTCCGACTACTACCGCATAAGGTGGAACATCTTTGGTAACAACTGCCCCTGCCCCTACCATTGCATACTCGCCAATGCAGATATTGGGCAGAACCGTCGCCCCCCCCCCGATAGAAGCATTTTTGTCAATACTTATTTTAGAAAACTGCTTAGGATATTGCTTTGATCTAGGAAGTTTATCATTAGTGAAGGTGACATTCGGACCGATAAAGACGTTGTCTGCAACTCGCAAGCCGTCCCAGAGTTGGACTCCGTTCTTGATCGTCACATTGTCGCCAATCACGACGTCATTTTCAATAAACACGTGAGAACAAATATTGCAGTTATCACCGATAACAACATTGGGCGATACAACTGCAAACTGCCATAGCTTTGTGTTATTGCCAATTTTTTCAGTCTGAATGTCCGCAGAAGGGTGAATAAAGTAATTTTTTTTCATAATTGATTTTAATAACTTCTAAATTGCTCAATCTTATTCTAGTAAAATGCACGGTCTGTTTATTAAAATTTTCTCATTGATTTTGAGTGACTTCGCGATTTTGAGTGACTTCGCAAAAATCAATCGAACTGTGCAGGTGTGTTTTGATTGCTTTAAATTCTTTATGAGAAACTAGAAGAGCGAAAATATCAGCTTGACTTTGAACGTTCTCAAGAGAGCTAAATTTAAGTTGACTATCACTGATACCTAGTTCATTCAGTAAAGTTGCTGCAGGGATATTTGGCTCTACCGCAATAATACTTAAATTTTCTTGAGTTAATTTTTGAACAATATGTAGTGCTGGCGAGCCCCTTAAGTCATCAATATCAGGCTTAAACGCCAACCCCAAACAAGCAACCACTGGCTTCCTTCCCCGGTCTCGCTCAAAAGTCAGCGCAGCATTCTTAATCTTCTCAATAACCCACTCAGTTTTATAATTATTGACCTCCCGCGCAGTGCGAATCAGTGGTGATTCTTTTGGTGTTTTACTTACAATAAACCAAGGATCAACCGCAATACAGTGCCCCCCAACTCCAGGTCCCGGCTGTAGAATATTTACCCGTGGATGACGATTTGCCAGCCTAATCAACTCCCAAACATTAATATCCAATTTGTCACAAATCATGGAAAGCTCATTGGCAAACGCAATATTCACATCACGGAAACTATTCTCAGTGAGTTTACACATCTCGGCCGTGCGTGCAGTGGTAGGGATACACTTACCCTTAACAAAGGTTCGATACAACGCAATCGCCCGCTCAGAACAACGCGGACTCATACCGCCAATCACACGGTCGTTATTGACCAGCTCCTGCATAATCTTGCCTGGTAATACCCGTTCTGGACAGTAAGCAACATTCACATCAGCCGTTTCACCCACTTGCTGTGGAAAACTTAAATCGGGACGCATTTCTGCCAGCCATTGTGCCATATCTTCCGTTGTACCCACAGGTGAAGTGGATTCCAAAATCACAATGTCCCCAGGCTTCAGCACCGGAGCAACGGAACGAGCCGCCGCCTCAACATAACTGACATCAGGCTCATGATCACCTTTAAAAGGAGTCGGCACTGCAATCAAAAACGCATCCGCAGGCTCAGGCTGGGTGGTCGCCCGCAAATACCCGCCAGCTACCGCAGCTTTCACTACATCATCCAGATCGGGTTCAACAATATGAATATTGCCTTGATTAATCGTGTCCACTGCTACTTGGTTAATATCAACACCAATCACTTTCTTACCCGCAGAGGCGAATGCAGCAGCCGTAGGCAGACCAATATAGCCCAAACCAATTGTGGAAATGGTTTCAAAACTCATAAGATAATTCCGATCCTAAAGATTCTTTTGCAGGGTTGTCACAATACGCTGACAGGCTTTGCCATCCCCATACGGGTTATGTGCCAGGCTCATGCTTTGGTAAGCAGTAGCATCGGTCAGTAAGGTATGTGTGGCTTGCACAATTTTGGCCGTATCCGTTCCCACCAATCGTACCGTGCCAGCCTCGACTGCTTCCGGGCGTTCGGTTGTGTCACGCATCACTAGTACAGGCTTCCCCAAAGAGGGGGCTTCCTCCTGAATCCCGCCCGAATCGGTCAAGATAAGCGTGGAACGCATCATCAGGTATACAAACGGCAGATATTCCTGCGGCTCAATTAAATGGATATTGTTAACGTCTTTCAGCAATCGGTTGACAGGCTCTTGAACGTTCGGATTCAGATGTACCGGATACAGGATTTCAACATCTTGATGCTGTGTAGCAATCTGCGCTAATGCCTCACAGATTCGCTCAAACCCACCACCAAAACTTTCCCGCCGATGCCCGGTGACAAGAATCAATCTTTTATTGGAGTCAAGGAAGTGGTAGTCCTGCACAGGCAATGATCATCGTCCAGCGATAAGTGCATTGTAATGGTGTATAAATAACCAGATAGCTCCAACGTGGTTTTCCAGCTTTTTGG
>PDWJ01002600.1_pt1 | contig 18858 bp, 16 predicted proteins | sample 1430881 | NCBI WGS metagenome assembly PDWJ01 (sample SAMN01162460, study PRJNA174530) | Oral metagenome, whole genome shotgun sequencing project. | biome: Marine environment; feature: Marine mammal; material: Swab sample of the gingival sulcus; isolation source: swab sample of gingival sulcus...
AAACTCATACAAAACAGACACAAGGTCTGAAGTAAGTATTAAAACATACGGGGAGGCTAAAATCCTTTCTACTAATCCTTGTCAGAAAATTCTAACAAATGAGAATATTAATTTTATGCACAGGTAACAGTTGCAGGAGTCAGATGGCACATGGCTTTTTAGCGCATTACGGCAATGATCTGGAAGTGCACTCAGCAGGTACAGAACCTGCGAAACAAGTGAACCCAAAAGCAAGTGAAGTGATGAAAGAATTGGGAATAGACATTTCGACACACACGCCAACACTTGTTGACGAATACCTTAACGATGAATGGGACTATGTAATCACTGTATGTGGTGAAGCAAAGGAATCATGCCCGACATTTGCAGGAAAAGTGAAGAAAAATATCCATATCGGATTTGACGACCCTTCACACGCCACAGGTAGTGAAGAGTTTATAAATGCAGAGTTTCACAGAGTTCGAGACGAAATTAAAGAAGCATTTCATGAGTTTTATACAACGATAAAAAAGGTCTGATATCCTAATAAAAAAGCCGATTTTAAATCGGCTTTTTTATTATTGTAGGTCTTTATCAATGATCAATGTTTGTTCCCTGTCAGGACCAACCGAAACAATTGAAACGGGCACGTTGGTCTTTTCTTCGATATACTTTACATAAGCCTTCAAAGCATCAGGAAGTTTCGTGTAATCTTTCACATCAACCAACGAAGTATTCCATCCTTTAAGAGTAGCATGAACAGGCTTAACATTTTGAATATTAAATGGAAGATAATCCAGTTTTTCACCATTCACCTCATAAGACTCACAAACCTTAAAGTGATCAAAAGTATCAAGCACATCGGCTTTTGTTAAAATCAAATCGGTAACACCGTTGAGCATGATAGAATATTGAAGTGCAGGCATATCTAACCAACCACATCGACGTGGTCGTCCGGTAGTAGAGCCGTATTCATGCCCTTCATCGCGCAATTGCTGACCATCGTCATCAAAAAGTTCGGAAGGGAAAGGACCACTTCCCACACGTGTGCAATAAGCTTTGACAATCCCAAATACTTTACCAATTTTATTCGGAGCAACACCAAGTCCGGAACAAACTCCGGCAACAACAGTATTGGAGGAAGTAACAAAAGGATAAGAACCAAAATCGATATCCAAAAGTGTTCCCTGCGCACCTTCGGCAAGAACAGATTTCCCTTCCTTCAATTTTTGATTGATGAATTGCTCACTATCTACCAATTTAAGTGTTCGGATAATGTCCAGCGAATCCAACCATTTTTGTTCATATTCTTCATAAGACATACCATCAAATCGAAGTTCCGAAAAATCAAAACCATAAGAATTAACAATACTCAAGTGTTTTTCCTTCAAGTCATAATATTTCTGAGTAAAATCTTCTGTAAGAACATCACCGATGCGAAGCCCTACGCGCGCGGTTTTATCGGTGTAAGTAGGTCCGATACCTTTCAATGTCGAACCAATTTTTTCTTTTCCTTTTGCATTTTCATAAGTTGCATCAAGCAATCGATGCGAAGGAAGAATTATGTGTGACTTTTTAGAAATATACAGGTTCTTTTTTGCATCGACACCTTTTTCTGCCAAAGCTGTGATTTCTTTACAAAAAATAAGCGGGTCAATAATAACACCGTTCCCGACTAAGTTAATGGTGTCTTCATGAAAAATTCCCGAAGGAATGATATGAAGAACATGCTTAATCCCATTAAATTCTAATGTATGCCCGGCATTGGGTCCACCTTGAAATCTGGCAATAATATCATACTTGGGAGTTATAACGTCAACTATTTTCCCTTTTCCTTCATCACCCCACTGAAGACCTAATAATACATCTACTTTCATCTGTTTAAAATTTTGTACGCAAACCAAATATAGGGGATAGAATTTTAGTTATCCCACAGTGTGTCTTAATATTTATCGCAGATATTGTCTGTTTCATTTTTTTATATGATAAAATAATAAGCCACACAAAAAAACCTGACCCAGTAGGCAGGTTCTTTATATACTTACTTACAATTAAGTTACGTTCTTAGAAATTTATTCCAACGCCACAAATGTAATTAAAATTCAGGGAGAATAAAATTTTCTTAAACACAAAAAAGCTGTTATCAGAAATAAACAGCTTTTTCCCCTGAAAAATTAACTTTTGTTTCCATCAACAATAGAACCATAGAATGTCAGCGAATGGTTTGTAATTTTAACATTCAACGCTTTCGCTACCGATTCCTTGATTTCTTGTATTCTTGGATCACAAAACTCTAAGACCTTTCCTGTTTCAAGACAAATAAAATGGTCGTGCTGACCAAACTTATAACTGCGCTCAAATTCAGCACAATTATTCCCAAACTGATGCTTGGTTACCAAATTGCAATTCAACAGCAATTCAATAGTGTTGTATAAAGTCGCACGGCTAACTCGATATTTGTTGTTCTTCATTCTAATATAAAGTGACTCTATATCAAAGTGACCCTCAGTAGAATAGATCTCCTTTAGAATTGTATATCTCTCCGGAGTTTTACGATGCCCATGACTTTCAAGGTATTCAGTAAATATTTTTTTTACTGTCTCAAATGTTAAATTATCGCTTTCCTTCATATCAAATAATTTGAACTTCAAAGATAGGAATTTTTTATCGCAATTCAGACCAAATTAAAACAATTCGTTAATTAGCTTTCATATATAAAATCCGAGCTTCGTCAGGCTTGATGAAAAACGGGAAGCCTAGGTAAGTAAACTCCCGATTTTCAGCCTTCACAACCCTCGGGTCAAACACTCTGAACAAAGTCCTTAAATATTCAAGCTTTTGATTAGTTGTTATTTATACACGACTAATTCTAAATATTGTTTTGATATTTGGCAGTTTCTTCAAGTTTTTCATTATCTGATTCAGACTTGTTTTTCCTTTAACATAAACCTGAATTTCGCCATCAACAATTCCTTCGTTTGCATCAACATGAATTGATTTCATGTTCGTATTATGTTCCAATGAAATCAGATGCGAAATTTTGTTAATGAGCCCTTGTTCATCAAGCCCTTTGATCTTGATTCCGGCAAGATAACTCGTGCTGTCTTCCTCTACCAAATTCAATTTAATAATTTTGTTCCCATAGGTTGCCATTAGCTTTATTGCCTCGGAACAACTCGTATTATGAATGAGAACCTTTTTATTTGGATCTAAATATCCCATCACATCATCACCCGGAATGGGGTTACAGCATGAAGCAATTTCAGTTTCCACATTGTCCAATTCGGAATCGAGAAGTACGGAATGTGAATTGCCTTTAGTCATAATATGCCCATTGCCATTAACTTCTACCGCATCGCCATTCTTAGGTTTTGAGAAAGGACTAGTAAGTCGCTGAAACCATGATTTCTTATTCTTATTGACATGCTTTTCTGCAAAGGATCGTATTTGCTCCAATGTTACTGTTTTATTCGCAACACTAAAATAAAGATCTGTTGTATTCTTTATATTCAAGTATTTATTCAGTTCTCCAAGAGTTGTTGCGTCAAAATTGATACCCTCAGAATCAAAGAAACCTTGCAAAATTGCAAGTCCTTCATCGTGAAATGATTTTTTATATTTCGTTATTGCATCTTTAATTTTTGATTTAGCCCTTGCTGTTTGAACTATTGACAACCAGTCCTCTGTTACCTGTATCGTGTTGGATGTAATGATATGTACCTGATCACCACTTTTCAACACATCAGAAATTTTATGGAGTTTATGATTAATTTTTGCTCCAATACAATAATTTCCCAGATCGGAGTGAATCGTGTAAGCAAAATCCAATACGGTGGAATTTGCAGGCAAGGTACGCACTTCTCCTTGAGGGGTGAAAATGAATACCTCATCAGTGAAAAGATTCAATTTAAAGTCTTCCATAAAACTAATCGCATTCTCAGCACTGTCGCCTCTCATCAGCTTTCGAACCCTATTCAACCATTTATCAATACCGGATTCTACACCAACCACATCCTTGTACTTCCAATGCGCAGCGTATCCTCGTTCAGCAATTTCATCCATCCGAACAGAACGAATCTGAACGTCAACCCATTGTCCGATTTTACTCATCACAGTCGTATGGAATGATTCGTAGCCGTTTGCCTTTGGGATTGAAATCCAATCTCTAAGACGATCCGGTTTTGGAGAATAATGGTCTGTCACCAGAGAATAGACACGTAAGCAATCGGCTTTTTCAGTTTCGATCGGTGTGTCGATAATAATAATTATACGTATTGCGAATAAGTCGTAGACTTCCTCAAGTGAAATTTGTTTATCCTGCAATTTCTTCCAAATAGAGTAAATTGATTTCGATCGTTCTTCAATTCGAAACTTGAAACCGTGTTTTTCTAAAGATACTTTCAGTGGTCTGGTAAAATCTGCAATCAGTGAGTCACGATTTTTTTCAGATTCTTTCATCTTTTCACTTATGGAAAAATAGACTTCCGGTTCAGTATATTTCATTGAAAGATCTTCAAACTCACTTTTTATGGCATAGAGCCCAAGACGGTGTGCCAAAGGAGCAAAGAATGAAAGTGTTTCCGAAGCAATTTTCAATTGCTTATCCCTGCGCATATGTTCTAAGGTTCGCATATTGTGTAAGCGATCCGCCATTTTAACCAAAATAACACGAACATCTTCGTTGAGAGTATAAAGTATTTTGCGAAAGTTCTCAGCCTGAAGGGAATCGGACGAAACCCCAAGGATGTCATCTATTTTTGTTAGCCCATCAATAATTTGAGCCACCTTGTCATTAAACATCACTCGCATATCTTCAAGCGTGTAGTCGGTGTCTTCCACAACGTCGTGCAACAGTGCACAAACAATAGACGTTTCGCCAAGTCCAATTTCTTCAACACAAATAATGGCTACCTCCAAGGGGTGCATGATATATGGTTCTCCCGACTTGCGGCGCATATCTTTATGCGCATTAACAGCCAGATTAAAAGCTTTACGAATAATTTTTGTATCACTATCACCTCCACTCGTAGGCTTCCAAACACTCAACAAACGTTTGTATTTGTTTAGAATATCCTTCTTTTCCTGTTCTTCGTCAATAATGTAATCTGTTTTTTTCATTCAGCCCCCGGTATTTAATAAAACAATATGAAAGAAGTGTAGCACTTCACACCAAAATAACAACGTACAAATTTACAGAAATTAATTTCCGATGAAGCTTTAAGCTTACAGAAAAATAGAAAGAAATAATTTTTAAAAATCCTTGCGGAAGTAAGGTGAAGAGCAAAATTTATTTAATTTGTCGCTAACTTTTGGTAAGTTCAGCAATTAACAGAAACTACCACGTGCGAGCGTACGTTTGGTGGTGTGATAGGGTGGGGAAGTAATTTTTCTATCTATTTGATTGTATTCTATAAATTTGTTAATATTACATTCCAAAAAACATAAAAAAGATGGCAGAAAATATACAGCGAAGAGATTTTATTAAGAAAACAGCTATAGCCGGAGCTGCGGCAACACTTGCTCCAAGCCTTTCATTTGGTGCTTTTAAAAAAAATAAAAAGGTTCGAATCGGATTTATTGGTATTGGGTATAGAGGGCGAAATCACCTGAATAACATTCTGGCGAACCCTGATTGTGTTGTTCCTGCGATTGCCGATATTGATCCCGAAGCTATTAAGAAAGCACAGGAGATGATTAAGAAATACGATGCTCCAAAAGTGGATGTTTACACCGGGGGAGATTATGCGTATCGCGATTTACTTGAACGTAAGGATATTGATGGAGTTATCATCTCAACACCTTGGTTGTGGCATACAACAATGGCTGTTGATGCCATGAAAGCCGGAAAGTATACCGGTATTGAGGTTTCTGCAGCTACCACTCTTCCGGAATGTTGGGACTTGGTGAATACCCATGAAAAAACGGGTACGCACTGTATGATTCTTGAAAATGTAAACTATCGCCGTGATGTGTTGGCTGTTTTGAAGATGGTTCGTGATGGGATTTTTGGTGAGACAGTACATGCACGCTGTGGTTATTTGCACGATTTGCGCGCAGTGAAGTTTAATGATGGTGTGAATTATTCCGGTGGTGGCGTGGAGTTCGGTAAGAATGCGCATGCCGAAGCCCGGTGGAGAACGCAGCACTCTTTGAAACGAAATGCTGACCTTTACCCTACGCATGGTGTCGGCCCCATTGCTTCGATGTTCGACATTAACTGTGGCAACCGTTTTACCTCTTTGGTTTCTATTGCTACCAAAGGCGTAGGGTTGCACGATTATATTATGAAACACCCTGAGGGGGGAGCCAATCATCCGAATGCAAAACTCAAGTGGAAACTTGGCGATGTTGTTACAACGATTATCTCCACTGCCCGAGGCGAATCAATTGTTGTTACGCACGATGTAAACCTACCGCGACCTTATTCCTTGGGCTTCCGCATGCAAGGAACAAACGGAATTATTGATTTTGATTATCATACCCGAAGAATATTCTTGGAAGGTAAATCTCCGAATCATTCGTGGGAAGAAGCAGATGCTTATCTTACAAAATATGATCATCCGCTTTGGAAACGCTACGAGGAAGAAGCAAAAGGTTCAGGACATGGCGGAATGGACTTTTTCTTAGACAGAGCTTTTGTGGAAGCGGTAAAACGTAATGAACAAGCTCCTTTAGATGTGTATGATGCGGCTTCGTGGAGTGCCATCACACCACTTTCGGAACGATCCATTGCAAATAATGGAGAACCGCAGGACTTCCCTGATTTTACAAGAGGAAAATGGATTAACCGAAAACCGCACTTTGGTGTTCGGGATGATTATTAAGAATTGGTTTATTTTTGAAAATATGTAGTTTTTTTATTTTTTAACAAAAATAATTTTGATAAAACGATAATAAGGTATTAAATTGGTAACGATTTAATGCCTTATATTATGCGTGAAGAATTTATTTATTACCTGTGGAGATTTCGATTGTTTAACAGTCCCTTGATAACAAATACGGGGGAGGAAGTTCGGATTATTGATGTCGGACAAAAAAACCTGAATGCCGGACCTGATATACTGATGTGTAAGCTGAAAATCGGCAATACATTATGGGTTGGAAATGCTGAAATACACATTCACAGTTCCGACTGGTTTCGGCATAAACACGATCAAGATCCGGCTTATGATTCGATTGTATTGCATATCGTGTTGACGGATGATTGTGCTCCTATTCTTCGTAAAAACGGAGAAGTAATTCCCACTGTTGCCATAAAACATGCGTTTGATTACGGCTACTATCATCGGTATCAGCATTACCTGAAAAATAAGAATTGGATACCTTGCTACAAGCAACTTTCATCGTTGCCTCCGATAGTGTGGATGTCATGGCGGGAACGCTTATTGATTCGACGTTTGGAAAGAAAAAGTCATGAATTAGAATTGTTGATACAACGTTTTAATAATAATTGGGATGAGGCTTTTTATGTGATTCTTGCAGGGTATTTTGGGATGAAGGTCAATAAGTTGCCTTTTGAATTATTGGCACTATCCCTACCGCTAAAAATTTTATTGAAACATCGTGATAATCTACTTCAACTAGAAGCTTTATTGTTTGGGCAAAGTGGTTTGTTACCCGAAAATTCGGCGGATGCTTATGTGAAGGTTCTACAACATGAGTATGATTTTTTGAAACGAAAATACGGTTTGGAGGCGTTGTCGCGCGATGTTTGGAAGTTTTTACGATTGCGTCCTGCAAACTTTCCGACCATTCGAATTTCACAATTTGCCATGCTTTTTTACACTTTTGGAAATTCATTTGGTCAAGTTCGTCTTCTGAAAGAATCGGCTTCGCTACGTCGTATCTTTGAGTTGGAAGCTAGCGAATATTGGTCTTCGCATTATAGCTTTGATAAAAAATCAGATGAAAAGGTTAAGATTTTGGGGAAAAGTACGAGAGAGGTAATTATTATAAATGCCGTTATTCCAATGCTTTTTCTGTATGGTAAGCAGAAAATGAAACCGGAATTGGTCGATCGAGCACTTGCATATTATATGGATTTGCCGACCGAGCAGAATACGATCACACGTCATTTTCGGAAGATTGGCATATCCTGCGAAACAGCTATGGATTCGCAAGCTTGCATCGAATTAAAGCAACATTATTGCCGTTTGAAAAGATGTTTGGATTGTGCCATTGGTCATCATTTGTTAAAAACGAATAAATAACTATCTTTGATGCTTGTTAAGATATTAACTGCATCTAAAATATTTCAAAGCATTGATTGAACAACTTGGTATACACAATGCCAAAAAAGGCGTGATAATAGCGTTTTTTGTGCTAGCGTTTATAGTTTTTATCGGGACTTTAGGCTATGTCATTATTGAAGATTATAGTTTATTGGAAGCTCTTTATATGACGGTAATTACTGTCACAACTGTTGGTTTTGGAGAAATCCGTAAACTGAGTGGAGAGGGGCAATTATTTACTATTTTTCTGATCGTAACCAGTTTTGGTACTTTTGCTTATACCGTTACCATGATCACCAGTTATTTTGTTGAAATGCAGATGAATTACTTTGTGAGAGGAACTAGAAGAAAATTAATAGGAAGGAAGATGAAGAATCATGTGATTGTATGTGGATATGGTCGTAATGGTCGCCAAACAGCAAGTGAGTTAATAGCTCATAATCATAAGTTTGTAGTAATTGACAATAATCACGATATTGTGATGAATAATCGGAGTTCTAAAATTCTTTTTATAGAAGGGGATGGTACGGAAGATGATGTTCTTAACAAAGCAGGAATTACCAATGCGAAAGCGCTGATTGCTTGTTTGCCGAATGATGCGGAGAATTTATTTATTGCTCTGACAGCACGTTCGCTAAATCCTAGTCTGACAATAATAAGCCGAGCATCCAGTGAGAGTTCGGAAAAGAAACTTCGTATGGCGGGAGTCGATCAGATTGTTTTGCCGGAGAAAGTCGGAGGTGCACACATGGCAAAGTTGGTAGCCAGAGCCGACCTTGTTGAATTTCTGGAACACCTCTCTATTCGTGGTGATGATCCTACCAATCTTGTTGAGATTGAATGTAAAAATATTCATGAAAAATGGAAGGGCAAAACCATTGCTGAAATTGGTGCTCGTATGAAAACAGGTGCAAACATTATTGGAATAAAAAATTCTGAAGGTGAATATCGGGTGAATCCATCTCCCTATATTAAATTGGAACGAAATTCCAAGCTTTTTGTTTTGGGTACTGATTATCAGGTTGAGCAGTTGAGTCTTCTGCTTCAAGATCCGGCTTAGTCTTTTAATTTTTTTATCAAAAGATGAAAATGTAAGTGGTTTTGTACAGTTGCTATTTATTTAAAATCATTCCACTCTGACTATTCTTGGCTTTCACGCGCATTTTTTTAATCTTTGTGAAGGCTTAACTGTTTTAAACAATTATTTTTATGAAAAAAGCACTTCTGCTTATTAGCATATTACTGTCTTTATATAGTCCGATTACTGCTGAAAGTGTTCATGACAAAGAATCGGCGGTTATAGAACAAAAACAAGAAAAGAAATTTAGTGACAATATCAATAGTTTTTTTGAACCCGTGGTTGAGTTCATGGCTGTTGTGTTGTTTTGGGATCCTTTTGAGGCGATGGGTATTTATGACCCAACAGTTTATGATGATCAGGGGAATGTGGTTTATAATGCGGATGGAACAGTAAAGAAGTCTCCTGTACGTCTTGTTGTTGTTTGGTTGCTTTTTGGTGCAATTTTCTTCACTGTTTTTATGCGTTTTGTGAATATTCGAGCTTTTCGTCATGCTATTGATCTGGTTATGGGGAAGTATTCTGATCCGGAACATAAAGGGGAGGTTTCTCATTTTCAGGCTCTTACTACGGCATTGTCCGGAACGGTAGGTTTAGGAAATATTGCCAGCGTAGCCATTGCCATTTCAATAGGTGGTCCGGGGGCAACTTTTTGGATGATTGTAGCCGGATTGTTAGGAATGTCTTCAAAATTTACAGAATGTACTCTGGGCGTGAAATATCGAAGAATTGATAAAGATGGCGTGGTTTCGGGTGGACCTATGTATTATCTTAAAGATGCTTTGGCTAAGAAAAACTTGAAGTGGTTGGGTTCAATACTGGCTTTCATCTTTTCTGTTCTTGTGGTTGGAGGTTCGCTGGGCGGTGGTAATATGTTTCAGGCAAACCAGTCGTTGAGTCAGTTTATAGCGATTGCTCCGGGTTTGGAAAACTATAAGTTGGAATATGGAATAGTTTTGGCGTTTCTCGTAGGAATTGTTATTATCGGGGGCATCAAGAGTATTGCGAAGGTTACGTCTCGAATTGTTCCTATTATGGCTTTTATTTATGTCGTTACGGCTTTGATTGTTATTATTGTCAACTTCAATCGTGCCGGCGAAGCATTTATGCTGATTATTAACGGTGCTTTTGCTCCATCAGCACTGAAAGGTGGTTTTGTGGGTGTTTTGATTCTTGGATTTCAGCGTGCAGCCTTTTCCAATGAGGCAGGAGTCGGTTCGGCTTCCATAGCCCACTCGGCAGTGAAAACCAATGAGCCGGTTACCGAAGGTGTTGTTGCTCTCTTAGAACCTTTTATCGATACTGTTCTTATTTGTACGATGACGGCTTTGGTAATTATTTTTACAGGATTGTATGAAAATCCGGATAATTTGGAGGGTGCTCAGTTGACTTCCGCAGCTTTTGAAAGTGTGATTTCGTGGTTTCCTTATGTTCTGGTGATCGCTATTTTCTTGTTTGCTTTTTCAACCATGATATCATGGTCTTATTATGGCTTAAAGGGTTTTGATTATTTGTTTGGTGGAATTTTTCAAAAAATCTTCGGTCATAAAAAATATATGAAGTTAAGTTATCGTGTAATTTTCTTGTTGGCGATTGTTCTTGGAGCTTCTTCTGATTTGGGCGTTGTGCTTGATTTTTCGGATATGATGATTCTTTCTATGGCATTTCCAAATATTATTGGTTTGGTAATTTTAGCTCCCGAAGTACGAAGAGATTTGGAAGACTATTTGAACCGTGTTAAGAGTGGTGAAATAAAAAAGTATAAGTAGAGTTTGTGCGAATACAATTCCTCGATTTCTTCGTTATTTTAATTTGTTTTCTTCGTATGAAGCGGCGAGGGTTATCACACACATACAATCGTAACCTTTGTGAAAGCCACTTGCTACTCCAATTCGATTGAATTTTGCGGAAAGTAAACTTTCGCGATGACCTCGGTCAGCAACATCGTCATCAATGAGTAAAGATGTTACAATGAAACGTGCATCCTGAGAACCATAAAAGATGTTTTCGCCACATATTTCATCCCACGTTCCGTATTTTGATATGCGATCGTGAACCCTGCTTCCATTTTCACCTGTGTGTCCGTGGTAGCCTCTTTTGCCTTGATAGTTGACATGGTCTCTCGCTCCTTTGCTCATCCCAAAGCTCGGATACAGTTCTTTACTTTTTGGAATTTTATATAAAAAATCAATGCACTCGTTCAGTGCTTTTAGCCCTTCCTTTGTCCTCACAGGAGCTAAGCCCGGATACCACAAATCATTTCCTTTAAAATATGCACGCATCGGGACAAGGTAGGTGTCGGCATACAACCTTGGGTTTGTGCGAACTTTATTAATCTCATCAATAACATCTTTTTCAAGGCTTGTTAAGTAAATAGCCTTTTCTGTTGTGTTAATGTGCTTTCCCGTCCAATTTTCAGAATTGGGAAATGTGAAAGAAATAAGACCAATGATGCCAATAAGTATCCAAAGATTTCGATTCATCTGTTTAAAATTTTGTAAGTAAACCGGAAATATGGGATAGGGTTTAGACTATCCTCCCTGTGTGTTTTAATCATGTATCTCAAACAAAGTTTGTTTTATGGAATGATAACGTTAAATGTCTAAGAATGTTATGGTGAGGAAAAGGTTTTCGTAGCTTGCTTGATGCAAAAAAAGCTGTCTTTTTCAGACAGCCTTTCTTCGGTTAAGCAGAACTCTATTCAGGAAATTAAAATCCTAATAGATCTAACATTGCTGTTTTAATTTTGTCGGTGTTTGGCAGAATTGCTTTTTCAAGAATTCTGTTAAATCCAACAGGAGTGTAAGTTGAGCCAATTCGTTTAACAGGAGCATCCAAATATTCAAATGCTTCTTCGTTAACCAAGGCAGTTAGTTCACCACCAAAACCACCAAATACTTTATCTTCATGAACAACCAATACACGGTTTGTCTTCTTAACACTTTTCAGGATACCTTCTTTATCCAAAGGCATTAATGAACGTAAGTCAACAACCTCAATTTGTTTTCCTTTTTCTTCTGCAATAGCATTGGCAGCTTCAACAGCCATGTGCGTTGTGTTTCCGTATGTCAGTACAGTAAGGTCAGTACCTTCACGGCGAACCTTTGACTTTCCGAATGGAACTTCAAAGTCATCAGGAACAGGAGTTACAGCTGCCGGATCGTTGTACAGAGCTTTTGGCTCTAAAAAGATTGTAGGACCTTCGGAGCGCATAGAGGTTCGTAACAAACCTGCTGCATCGTCCGCATAAGAAGGGTACACAATACGAACACCCGGAATTGAAACCAATGAACCTTCAATGGTTTGAGAGTGATAAAGTCCGCCACCGATATATCCACCGGAAGCCAATCGAACGGTAACGTTTGGCGCAAAAGCACCATTTGTTCTCCAATATTCGTGCGACAATTCCAAGTATTGCTCCATTGCAGGCCAAAAATAATCAGCAAATTCAGCACCTTCCACAACAATACGAATGTTCTCGTTGTAGCGGCTCATGCCGTTTGCCGTACCTAGAATAAAATCTTCAGCAATAGGTCCGTTGAAAACGCGTCGAGGACCAAATTCTTGTTGCATTCCTTTGGTTACATTGAAAATTCCGCCCTTGTCTTTATTAGCCACATCTTGACCCCAAATGTACGTGTCCGGATTTGCTCGAAATTCTGCCTTTAAGGTTTCATTTAGTGCTTCGATAAATTTTATTGGATTATCTTTTTTGTCATGTAGCCCCTCAGGATATTTTTCCGAAACATAAGCATCCTTGAATAGGAAGTCGTGGATTGATTCCGGATTTGGATCCGGTGCTTTTAATGCTTTTTTGTGCGCAGCACTTACTTCTTTTTTAGCTTTTGCTTCAATAGCCTCCAACTCTTCTTCGCTAAGGAGTTGTGCATACAATATTCTAGATTTGAACTTTTCAAGAGGGTCAAAAGTCTTTACTCTTGCAAGCTCTTCTTCGTCTCTATACAAGTCGTGACGGTCAGAATTGGAGTGCGAACCGATACGTACACAATTCGCATGTACAATAGCCGGTTGCATGTTTTCTGTTACCCACTTCTTCGCCTGATTCATTGCGTTCATTGAGGAAATAGGGTCTTTACCGTTGCAATAGAAAATCTTTAGATTTCTAAAACCACTAAAATTGTCTGCTGCATAAGGAGCCGCTGTTTGTTCTCTTTTTGGTACAGAAATACCATAACCATTATCTTGGAAAACAAAAATTACGGGAAGCTCTTCACGCGAAGCGCCGTTAATCGCTTCATAAACATAACCTTCTGAAGTAGAAGACTCACCTTGTGAACTGATAGCTACACCTGTACCTTTGTATTGCTTGATTGCCCGCGCAACACCAACAGCATGGAGTGTGTGGTTGCCTGTACAACTTGATACGTTATGGATGTTCCATTCAGGTTTCGCAAAGTGATTCGACATGTGACGACCGCCACTTGCTTTATCTGTCGCCTTAGAAATACCATTCAAAATAATTTCTTCAGCACTAACTCCTGCTGAAATGGCTGTAAGCATATCTCTGTAGTAAGGAAATAGATGATCTTCCTCTTTATTAAATACTTGTCCTAGAGCTAATTGAATGCCGTCATGTCCTGCGTATGGTGCATGATACGACCATCCTAAAGCTTGTTTTAGATAGTTCGGCGCTTTCTCATCAATCTTACGCCCTAATACCATAAGGAAATACCACTTCTCAATTGTTTCCTTATTCATGGATTTGAGCGTGATTTTGTCTTTTCTGGCTTCTCTCATTTATATCTGTATTTTAATATTATTAACGAACGTTTTATCCCTACTCCTTAGAAGTAAAAATTAAGAAACTAAACAACGCTACTAAACATTTGTTCAGAAAAATATGTAGTGTGTTGACATTATGCCAATTTTTAGATAAACGTTACCTAATATTATGCACGAATGATTGTTAGTGTTCCTTTTCCTCCAATTCGAACAATGGTTGAGGGCTTCCTGCTGTTGACAATGTCTCTTTCTAGGTTTACAGCATAGTCAACATTTGTCTTGATTGCTTCTGTGATTTGATGGTAGAACATTGGACTTTTTTCTCCTGAAATGTTTGCTGAGGTTGATACAATTGGTTTGCCAAATGTCTGTATTAATTTTCGACAGAAATCATGCTTTGCAATTCGAATAGCAATCGTGTTTTCTTTCGGAATAACATTTTCTGCCAGATTTTTTGCACCTTCATAAATGACCGTTGTCGGTTGGTGAAATTGCGAAAGGATGTTTTCAATATTATCGGGAATACTCTCCACATAGGTGGGTAGCGATGAAATATCATCCAAAAGAATAATCATGCTCTTACTTTCTGACCTTTGTTTTAGTTGATAGATTTTTTCTACAGCTGATTTGCTCGTAGCATCACACCCAATTCCCCAAACAGTGTCAGTAGGATAGAGGATAATCCCATCATTTTTCAAAACTTCAACACATTTTTTAATTTCAATCATCATGAGACTATAACATATTATTGTATACTGTAATTAAATTTTTTGCGATCTTGTCGTCTGTGAACTTATCGGCATGTTTGAGGCCTTGTTCAATCATAAATGTTTGTTTGCTCTTGCTTTCAATGATCTCTTTTAGTGCAAAACCAATTTCTTCGGTGTCTTTGGGGTCAACATACACACTTCCTGTCCCTCCGGCTTCACTAAAGCATGAGCCTTTGCTTGTAAGTACGGGAGTTCCTGAACTTATTGCTTCAAGTATAGGAATACCGAATCCTTCAAATATGGAGGGGTAAACAAATAAGGATGAGAGATAATAAAAGGCATGAAGCTCAGTGTTATTTACATTGTGTAACAGATGAACATTTTGCAATTTATGCTTTGTAAGATAGCTCCGAATTTCATTGACGTAGGGCGTGTTGCGTCCAATAATATAAAGAGGAACATCAATACAGTGTTGGTGCATTGCCTTAACTACTTGAAGAACATTTTTTCGTTTTTCGATAGTGCCAACAAATAGAATAAATGATTCGGGAAGCTTGTATTTTGTTTTTACACTTGCTAATGTTTCGGGCTTGGGGGCTGTTCTGAATATCGGGTTACAGCCTTGGTAAACTACTTTTATCCGTTCACTATCAATGTTATAAAATTCTTGGATGTCTGCTTTCGTTTGTTCTGAAATTGCAATAATAGTGTCACTTTCTTTGAATGCTGCTTTAAACTTCAGTTTGTAAATTCTGCTGTCGGTATTCTTATACCATTCGGGAAAGCGATGAATAATCATATCGTGAATGGTAATGACGGAACGACATTGTATTCGATGTATTCCCTTGGGTAATTCATTGCTTAATCCGTGGTAAATATCTATTTTTTTTGCAGCAATATCTTTTACAATATTTCGACTACGCCAAAGAGAAGGAAATCTTTTATTGACAAAGCCTGATGGTAAATGAATCTCAGCTTTATCAATAAAAGATTCGTTTCGCTCAACATATTTAGGTGTAAATAGGTGATAATTATTATCGGGGTAATACCGACTTAGCATATTTAAGGTATTACGACTATAGTTGCCTAAGCCACTATTGTTCAGGAATATCCTTTTAGCGTCAAATCCAATATTCATCACAGATATTTATACAGCCACATCAAACTCTCTTAAAGCATCATTCAGAGATGTTTTCAGGTCGGTTGAAGCTTTTCGTTTTCCAATGATTAATGCAGCAGGAACTTGATATTCACCTGCCGGAAATTTTTTTGTAACTGATCCCGGAATTACAACCGAGCGTTCAGGAACTTTACCACTGTGTGTAATTGGCTCACTACCCGTAACATCAATAATCTTGGTGGATTTGGTGATTACGACATTTGCCCCTAGAACAACTTCTTTTTCAAGGTGAACACCTTCCACAACAATGCATCTTGATCCAATAAAACAATCATCTTCAATAATTACGGGAGATGCTTGTACAGGTTCTAAAACACCACCAATACCGACACCGCCGCTCAGGTGGACATTTTTTCCTATCTGAGCACAACTTCCCACAGTAGCCCATGTGTCAACCATTGTCCCCTCATCTACATAAGCTCCTATGTTTATGTACGAAGGCATCATAATTACTCCTTTACTTACGTATGCTCCATATCGGGCAACAGCATGAGGGACAACACGAACGCCCAATTCTTTATAACCGGATTTAAGATCCATTTTATCGTTAAATTCCATTGGTCCTGCCCAGCTGGTTTTCATCTCTCGAATTGGGAAGTACAGAATTACAGCTTTTTTAACCCATTCATTTACTTTCCAACCCTCGTTTGTAGGTTCTGCAACACGCAGCCTGCCTTTGTCTAATTCTTCTATAAGTTGATTGATGGTAGCTTTCGTTTGTTCGTCCTTTAGCAGAGAACGATCATTCCAAGCAGCCTCAATTAGTTCTTTGAATTTCTCCATTTTAATAGAGTTTTTTGAATTATGATTGAATATTGGTATTATTCCTTAACCTAGCGTTGTAAGCCTCAATCTCGAACATTCAAAGCAAATACTTTGTAAATTTTCAACACTCATGGACAAACGCTAATTATCGGCAAAGATATAAATCCTTAGTTTTGTGCTTTCACTCACCTTTATTTTTTTACAATCCAACCTTTTCTTCATTTGCTTAAATACAGAAAAACACAATACCTTTATTGCTTGGGTAGCTAAAGAAAGACTGTGGGGTGCTGAATGTACCTTTCATGAAATTTCTAAAACATATTTCAGGTTTAGTATGCAATTTGTGTAAATTTGTAGCCTTAACTGATGTTATGGGAAGAATATTAGCAATTGACTATGGTCAGAAAAGAGTTGGAATAGCTGTAAGTGATGAATTGAAGATTATAGCAAACGGTCTCACTACCGTCCACGTTAAGGATGTTATGAGTTTTTTGAAAGAATATATGAGTAAAGAAACGGTCGACATTGTCGTGGTGGGCGAACCAAAACAGATGAATAATACCGATTCGCAGTCTGTTGCTTATATCAATCCTTTCATTCAGAAGTTAAAAAAGGAGTTTCCCGATTTGAAGATTGATAGAATGGATGAGCGTTTTACCAGTAAGATGGCTTTTCAAACAATGGTAGATGCCGGTTTGAGTAAAAAGGCAAGGCGTAATAAAGGTCTTGTCGATACAATCAGTGCGACCATTATCCTACAATCATATATGGAAGCTAAAAATGGAATTTACTAAAATTTAAGAAATGTTACCAATTGTTGCTTATGGTCACCCAATATTAAGAAAGGTTGGGGAAGAAATTACAAAGGATTATCCGGACTTAGATATTTTGATTCAGAACATGTTTGATGCGATGTATGAGTCTCAGGGAGTAGGTCTTGCTGCTCCGCAGGTTAACAAGTCGATACGTCTTTTTATTATTGATGCCTCTCCTTATGAAGATGAAATTCCGGAGGCGAAAGGTTTTAAAAAGGTTTTCATTAATCCGATTATTCACGAAGAGTCTGGTGAGGAATGGCTGTTTAATGAAGGTTGTTTGAGTATTCCAAATATTCGGGAAGATGTTGAACGTAAGTCGATTATAAAAATTTCTTATTACGATGAAAATTGGCAATACCATGAGGAAGAAACTTATGATGGGGTTTTAGCACGCATTATTCAGCATGAATACGACCACATTGAGGGGATCTTGTTTGTTGATCATCTTTCGAATATGCGTAAAATGATGCTTAGAAAGAAACTTTCGGATATTATGAAAGGTAATGTTCGTGTAGATTATCGAATGTTGTTCCCACGATTAAAAAAAGGAAAACGTTAAAGAATATTTGCTATGCGTAAAATTATCCCAATCATTCTGAGTTTAGTGCTTTTCTCTTGCACGAATACCGGCACCCCGGAGGGGGCATCAGAAAATAGCAAAATTATTCAAAGAGAGAAAATTCGTCAACAAGAGCAGCAATTGATTCATTCTCAAACAATGACTGCGAACCCTAAGAAGGCAGCTAAACTAGTTACTGATTATGTTAATTTTGCAAATCGTTATAGTAGCGATTCTTTAGCTCCGGAATATTTGTTTAAAGCGGCCGAGTTGGATGCAAATGTTCTTGGGGCAGGGCAAACGCAACAGATTTATGATAGAATTATTGCCAGATACCCGGATTATAAACGCTTACCGGAGGTGTATTTTCTTAAAGGTTTTGTTTATGAGCAAAAAATGCACAATAAAAATATGGCTCGACAGTCTTATCAAAAATTGATAAAAGAATACCCGTGGCATCCTCTTTCTAAGGATGCTAAAACTTTAATTCAAAACCAATCCCTCTCCGAAGAGCAATTAATTTTGAAATTACAACGCGGAAATGGGCAGTAGTTTTGTGTGATTACACTTCTTTTTTTCCGAAAAAAAATACCTCAATCTGATGCTTGGGGTATTTTTTTGCTTTTATATCCTACCAATAATCCCGGAATTTCCATTCCTCACGAGTCTCAAACCCTAAGGAATTTGATGATTATCCTACTTGTTTTTGGGTTTTTGGTGAGGGGCGAGGTAGTGGTTGTTTATATTTTTCAATTTTTATTTCATTAAAAACGAATTACTTACTAAAAGATTGCG
>PDWJ01002602.1_pt1 | contig 18846 bp, 13 predicted proteins | sample 1430881 | NCBI WGS metagenome assembly PDWJ01 (sample SAMN01162460, study PRJNA174530) | Oral metagenome, whole genome shotgun sequencing project. | biome: Marine environment; feature: Marine mammal; material: Swab sample of the gingival sulcus; isolation source: swab sample of gingival sulcus...
AAAATGAAATCTATTACAATTCAAGGCGCAAAAAGAGAAAGCGTAGGTAAAAAATCAACAAAAGCATTGCGTAATGCTGAATTAGTTCCTTGTGTTGTTTACGGAGAAAAAGAGCCAATTCATTTTTCTGCAGAAGAAAAAGCATTCAAGAATTTGGTTTACACTCCTGATGCACACACAGTAGAATTAAATATCGACGGAGAAACCATTCCTGCAGTATTGCAAGATATTCAGTTTCACCCAGTAACAGATAGAATATTACACGCAGATTTTTATCAATTAAATGATAACAAACCTGTAGTGATGGAAGTTCCTGTGAAATTTACAGGTAGATCAAAAGGTGTTGTAGCAGGTGGTGTTTTAAGAGAATCTTTCAGAAAACTGAAATTGAGAGCTTTACCAGCTAACTTACCTGATTTCATAGAAGTAGATGTTACTCCATTAGAGATTGGTAACAAAATCTATGTTGGAGATATCAAAAACGAAAACTACACATTCATGCACCCAGATAATGCAGTTGTAGTAGCCGTTAAGACTTCTAGAACAGCGATAAAAGAAGAAGCGGTAGTTGATGAAGAAGGAGAAGGAGGAGAAGAAGGAGAAGAGGAAGCTGCAGCAGAATAATCAGTTTCTTTATTAGATACAAAAATCGCCTGAAAATATTTTCAGGCGATTTTTGTATTCTAGAGGGGTTTTAGCCATTGGATAAATCGATCACTTCTCAATCGCTAAATCAATCACTTCTTTCATTTTTGTTACATAATGAATGTTCATGTTTTTAAGATAATCTTGCTTGATTTCTTCGACATCTTTTCGGTTACTTTCGCAGAGAATAACTGTCTTCACTCCTGCCCTTGTGGCAGCGAGTAGTTTTTCTTTAATTCCACCCACAGGAAGCACTTTTCCTCTCAGGGTAATCTCCCCTGTCATTGCCAAATGAGGTTTCACTTTTTTTCCTCTAAAACTCGAAACAAGGGATGTGAGCATGGCAATTCCCGCCGAAGGACCATCTTTTGGCGTTGCTCCTTCTGGAACATGAATATGCACATTTTTGGAACTTAACTCTTCTTCCGAAACACCCAATTCTTCGTGCTTAGCCTTGATGTACTCTAAGGCAATGGTTGCCGATTCTTTCATTACCGTTCCCAAGTTCCCTGTCAGCGAAAGCGTTCCTTTTCCTTTACTTAAAATACTTTCGATATAGAGAATATCGCCACCTACACTCGTCCACGCTAAACCTGTTACCACACCTGTTGCCCCTGTTGTTTCAGATAAGGCTTTTGGTCTTGGCACACCTAAAATCTCATCAATTTTTTCAATGGAAATTTTCGGATTATATTCCTCTTCAATGGCAGTCTGAAAAGCAATATGCCTTGCAATAGACGCAATTTTTTTCTCCAAACTTCTCACGCCACTTTCCGAAGTATGAGCCTCAATGATGTGTTTCAGTTCTTTTACTCCAATTTTAAAAGCGTTTTTAGCTAAACCATTTGCCTCAATTTGTTTTTTAATCAAGTGCCTTTTAGCGATTTCCACTTTTTCTTCCAAAGTATAACCCGCAATGGAAATAATTTCCATACGGTCTAATAAAGGTCGCTGAATGCTCCCCAAATTATTGGCAGTGGCAATGAACATGACTTTGGACAAATCGTAACCTTGCTCTAAATAATTATCATAAAACTGATGATTTTGCTCAGGGTCAAGTACTTCCAACAAAGCAGAACTTGGGTCTCCGTGCGTTCCTTGTCCTAATTTATCAATTTCATCTAAAACAATAACAGGATTGGAAACACCAAGTTTCTTTATCGATTGTAAAATTCGCCCTGCCATGGCTCCGATATAGGTTTTTCGGTGCCCTCTGATTTCGCTTTCGTCGTGCAATCCTCCCAACGAAATTCTCGCATATTTTCTCCCTAAGGAAGAAGCGATAGACTTTCCAAGCGAAGTTTTCCCGACTCCCGGAGGACCCGCCAAACAAAGAATAGGCGATTTCATGTTCTTTTTCAGTTTCAAGACCGCCATATGTTCCAAAATTCGCTTTTTAATATCCTCTAAACCAAAATGATCTTTGTCTAAAATCTTTTCAGCCTTTTTAATATTAAAAACATCTTTGCTGTAAGTTTCCCAAGGCAAATCGGTGAAGAAATCTAAATAATTTCGCTGGACATTATAATCTGGCGAATTGGGATGCTGTTTTGATAATCGGTTGAGTTCTTTCTCAAAATGAATTTGCACTTCATCTGACCAATTGATTTTCTCGGCTTTGGCTTTTAAATCGTCAATTTCCGAATGTTCATTTCCAAGACCAAGTTCCTCCTTAATTGTTTTCATCTGTTGGTTAAGGAAATATTCTCTCTGTTGTTGGTCTAAACTCTTGGAAGTCTTTTGATGAATGGCGTTTCTTAATTTCACTTTATCGAAATGCAAGAAAAGTCCTTCGTAACATTTTTTGGCTCTTTTCAGTAGGCTTTTTTCCTCTAAAAGTGCTTGTTTTTGTTCGTTGGAAAAACTTGCATTGGAGCAGACGAAATTGAGTAAAGCATCATTTTCGTTGATATTTCGAATTGCCATTTTTGCGGCATTCGGAATATTGCCATCAATATCAATGATTTTTTCCGAAAGCGTTTTGATATTATCAATGGTCGCTTCGTATTCGTTTTTATTTCTTGGTTTTGTATCTTTCAGTTGGTTGATTTCGGCTACCCAATAAGGTTTTTTTTGATTAACTTTCGTTAGTTTAAATCGCAATAAACCTCTTGTAATGGCAGTGATATTTCCTTCTGGAAGTTTGATGATTTTCAGAATTTGAGCTACCGTTCCTACTTTATAAATATCTTTTTCGGTAGGAGAATTGATTTCCGTATTTTTTTGGCTAATCACCCCAATAAAATCATTGTTTTCGTAGGCATCTTCCAACAGTTTAATAGAGCTTTTTCTTCCCGCTGTAATCGGAGTGATTACCTCTGGAAAAAGGGTCATATTTCTCACAGGAAGAATCGGAAAATCCTTTTGATTTTCTTTTTCATCAATATCATCGGAAAATTTAATTTCCTCTGTAATCACATTAAATCCGCTGTCCATTATTTCGTCAAAGTCTAAATCTTCCATATTTTCATGCTTAATGACAAATTGTCATTTGTTTAATCGTTTATTTTTATGAATATTGCTCCGTTTTATTTATTAAAGCTAAAACTAAAGCACTCAAAGGTGAACACGACAATTCTTATGCCAAGGCTTATGGATTTTTATTTTGTGTCAAAATTACAGATTGCTGTTTGATAGATCATTTTTTTCTCTTTTTTTAATTCTAAAATATAGACCAATTTAATATTCCAAAATAGACTTTTATGCAGAAAGTTACATTCAAATTTCTTTAATTTATTAAAAATGTTTATTTTCGCACACTGATATAAAATATAATTAACAATGGCAGTTTTAGGAGAAATAAGAAAAAGACCGATTCTTTTAATGGGAATTATTGCAATTGCATTATTAGCATTTCTTGTAAATCCAGATACTTTTGATAAGTTTTTTGGACAAAATCCGAACATTTTAGGAAGTGTAAATGGAGATGACATTACAAGGGAAGAATATGACAATCAATTGTTTTCATTGAGACAACAATATGGGCAAAATGCTCCAAAAGGATTGGAAAATATGGCTTGGAATAATGTGGTTCAAGCAAAATTAATCAAACAAGAGTTCGAAAAAATGGGATTCGAAATGACCGAAGATTATTTTTGGAACAATTTGCAGTTTGACCCACAATTTACACAGGATAAAAGCAATTTTGATTCTAAAGGAAACTTTAAATTACAAGAATTTAAAACCCAAATCGAAGCATTAAAAGCGAATAGCCCTCAGCAATACAATCAGTGGTTAAAAACCAAAGAGACTATCGAATATAGAATGATGGCAACGCAGTTGTTCAATAGTATTTCTGCTGGTGTTACCATGAATAACAAAGTAGCCGAAACCTTAATCAAAGAAAGAGATTTAATGATGGACTTGGACTTTGTAAAGGTAGATTATAATGCTTATGCACAGAAAAACCCTGTGAAAGTTACTACGAAAGATTTAGAAAACTACATCAAAAGATTTCCAAACCGTTACCAAACGGAAGAAAATGTGAATTTAGGTTTGGTTTATTTCCCATCAAAGCCAAGTGCTGAAGACGATGCAAAGGTGAAAAATGAAATCACTAAATTGTATAATGGTGAAAATATGGAGAACTTCACAAATACAGAAAACGACTCTATGTTTGTGGTATTAAATTCTGACTTACCATTGAATAACGGTTATTTCGGATTAAAACAATTGCCAAAAGGAGTTAAAGATTGGGTAAAAACAGCAGGTAAAGGTCAGGCATTTGGTCCTTACAAAGAAGGAGATTATTATATCGTTTCTAAGTTGATGGACAAAAAACCATCGGATTCTACTTTATCAAGACATATTTTAATTGCTTATGAAGGAAGTCCTGCGGGACAAGGTGTGAAGAGAACGAAAGAGGAAGCAAAGAAATTAGCAGATTCTATTGGTTCGGTAATTAAAGCGAATCCATCGAAGTTTGTAGAATATGTGAAATTATCAGACGATAAAGGTTCTGCACAAAAAGGTGGAGCTTTAGGTTGGACTACTCCTAACACTCCTTTTGCACCTGAATTTAAAGCATTTTTAGCCAAGAATAAAAAAGGCGCTACTGGAGTGGTAGAAACACAATTTGGGTATCATATCATCAATGTTCAAGATAAAAAATCTGGAGCAATGACTTATCGATTAGCCAATTTAGCCAAAACAGTACGACCATCTGAGAAGACAGAAACAAAAGTAGATAAAGATGCCAGAGATTTCATCAAGAAGGTAGAAGGAAAGTCTTTTACCGACTTTGAAAATATTGCGAAGAAAGGAAACCATAAATTTACTAACCCTAAAACAGTAAAAAGATTTGATGGTCAGTTACAAGGTTTAGGAACAGATAAAGACAATGATATTATCGCTTGGGCTTTTGATGAAGATAGAAAAGACGGAGATACAGGATTCTTTACCGTAGAAGGAACAGGAGATAGGATAATTGCTCATTTCAAATCAAGAAGTAAAAAAGGCTTAATGGATGCGGAATCTCAGCGATTACAATTAGAAATGATTGTAAGAAACGAGATGATAGCGAAGAAAATCAGTGAAAAGATTACCAAAGATAAATTAACTTCATTAGAAGCTGTAGCAAGTGCTTTTGGAGGAAAAGTGGAAAGCGGACAAATCAATGTAATTTCACCAAGATTAGGTTCTTCAATAGAGCCAAAAGTAGCAGGAATGGCATACAGCTTAGCCAAAGGTAAAGTGTCTGCACCTGTTCAAGGAAATTCGGGAGTTTTTGTAATGACTAAAAAGTCAGAAACAACAAATAAACAACCAGGAGACTTGAAACAATTCATCACTTCTGCTACTCAAAGAAATGCCCAAATCTTCGGTAATGGCTATATGCAAAGCTTAAAAAACAATGCAGATATAGAAGATTACAGAATAAAAATTTGGGATAAATTAGCCAAACGAAAATAAGATATATTTTATTCATCAAAAAAAATCGCCTAAATTTATTTTTAGGCGATTTTTTCGTATTAGGTATAATTAATCTAAGCGTTATTGACCACTAGAACGATTTCTCCTTTTAATGTTTTACTTTCAGAAAATGCTATCAATTCAGTAATCGTTCCTGATTTTGTTTCTTCAAATTTTTTGGAAATCTCTCGGCTTAAACTTACCCTCGTTTCCTCCCCAAAAAACTCTTTTATCTGTCGTAAAGTCGTTTTTATCTTATGAGGACTTTCATACAAAACAATTGTTTTCTTTTGCTCTGCTAATTGCTTTAATTTGGTTTGTCGTCCCTTTTTTGGAGGTAAAAATCCAGCAAATAAAAATTCATTATTCGGTAACCCCGAAACCACCAATGCAGGTACAAAAGCTGTTGCTCCCGGTAAACAAATTCTTTCAATATCGCTTTCCATCGCTGCCCTCGCCAATAAAAACCCTGGGTCGGAAATCGCTGGCGTTCCCGCATCGGTTATCAAAGCGATATTCTGACCTGCCTTTACATCTTCGATTACCTTTTCCGTTGCCTGATGTTCATTATGTAAATGATAAGACCTTAGAGGTTTAGAAATTTCATAATGCCTTAATAAAATCCCCGAGGTCCTCGTATCCTCACATAAAATATAATCAACCTCATTTAAAACCTTTATCGCCCTAAAGGTCATATCTTCCAAATTCCCAACAGGTGTAGGAATAAAATATAATTTTCCTTGCATTTTATAATTTTTTTACACATTTATCTATGAATAAATTCGTGTATTTTCACATTTCACCATATCCCATATGAATAAATTCATATGCTAATATATTTGTCGTTCCTACGGAGCTCCACTTCTTTTAATTGAGTTGCGTAGCAACGATTTATATTTTAACCAAAGGTTTTAACCTTTGGGAAATACAATACTAACGAACAAGAGTCGCAGAGCGACGACCGATTTATCCATCACAATAAATCTTCAAAATAATAATTTTCATTATAATCTACTTCAAACTTTTGTAACATTGCTGTATACTCTTCCTTAAATGTCCTTGTTTTATGATGTTCTTCTTGATTTTCAACATACCGATAAACCTTATCTATCATTGTTTGATGATAACTAAACGCCCCAAATCCTCGTTGCCATTCAAACCTTTCTTCTAAAAAATGATTATCATTAATCCATTTTGAAGATTTAGCCTTTACACTTTTCATCACATCTGAAAGTGATAAAGTGGTTTTCAAAGCGAAAAAACAATGGATATGATCTTCTACTCCATTGACAATAATCGTTCTACACCCTGTTTCATTAATTAAATTACCTATCACAGCACATAATTTTTTCTTAAAATCCTTTTTAATGAGTGCTTTTCTGTATTTTACGCCAAAAATAGCTTGGATATAAATTTGAACATAGGTATTAGGCATAATTTTATTTTTGTATTAATTGTGTTCATCATCTTCATATGAATGAATTCATATATTTTTACATTTCACCATATCCCATATGAATAAATTCATATCCTAAAATATCGGTCGTTCCTACGGAACTCCACTTCTTTTTATTGAATTACATAACAACGATTTATATTTCAACCAAAGGTTTTAACCTTTGGAATCACAACCGCTCAAACAAATCCTTGCCAAAATCCTCTAAACTTGGATCTCTTGCTCCCATTAATAACAAAACATCATTTTCTTTTAAATCGAGGTGTTCTAAAAGTTGGTTTCTATCTTCCACGAAAGAGGCTTTTTTACCTTTCTGCTGAATATCTTGGACTAAATCATTGGCTGAAATATCCTTTTTAACCGTTCCTCCTGCATAAAAAATTTCACTCATTATAATTTCATCATTCGGTCGTAAAGCATCAGAAATTTCCTCCACAAAATCTTTTCTTAAAAACCTTGTTGGCTTATATCCGTGAGGTTGAAACCACGCGACTACCCTATTGGTTAGGGGCTGACAAGCCTTAATACTCGCTGCACATTTCGCTGGATTGTGAGCATAATCATCAATCACCCAAACGCCATTTTTTTGCCCTAAAATCTGATGTCTTCTATAAATTCCTTCATAATTGGCTAAACTGTCGGCACATATTGCTAAATCTACTCCTATTTGATGAGCTACCGCAATTGCTGCCGTTGCATTTTCTACACTATGCTGACCAATAGCATTCATTGTAAAAGGTTGATTTAATACTTTAAATGACAAATTAAAACTATCTTGTTTAAAGTCAGTTGCGTTATAATGAGCATTCTCGTTTTCAAAGCCAAAATCATTTTTTGTATTCGCAGACAATGCTTTTGCCAAATGATTGGATTGATTGACAATAAACTGATTTTTGGTATTCTTTTTAAAGGTAGAAAATAATTCCATTAACTCATCAATTTCCTGATGATCTTTATCCACATTCAACAGCAAACCAATCTCTGGCTCATACTGAACCACGGAACCATCACTTTCATCTGCCTCTATTAAAAGCCAATCTCCTTTACCTACACTTGCATTACCTATTTTTCCTTTTTTAATGAGGCTCGTTAGTCCTGCTCCCGAGATAATACTCGGTTCAAGTTTTGCATCAAGTAATATTTGATAAAGCATTGCTGTTGTGGTACTTTTACCCGAAGTTCCTGCTATGGCAACCGTCTTTTTACTTTTACAAATCATTGCTAAAACTTTACTTCTCCTTAAAATAGGAATACCTAATTTTTTAGCTTTCTGAATTTCAAAAACGGTATCTTCTATCGCTGTCGAAGCAACTATCAGTTCGGTTTTTTCGGTAATTCCGCTACCGTCTTGTAAAAAACATTGGATTCCTTCTGCTTCCAATTGCTCCTTAGTTTTATTATACACCTCAGGTTTAAAATAGCGATCACTTCCCGAAACATTTTTTCCTATTCCTACTAAATATTGAGCAATCGCACTCATTCCCACTCCTGCCACTCCAATGAAGAAAACATTTTGGAAATCGTTTATATTATTTATTTTCATCTGATTATTTTATTATTTCAAGTGTCAAATGTAACCTCAATATTTAAAATTTCGGTTTCATCTGATTATTAATTATTTTTAATTAAATTTATTTTCTACCAACGACCAGAGTCTTTGGGCAATTTCCTCGTTTTCTTCCCAATTTCTTTGATAATAAACTTCGCTTAAATATTCTTGTGCTTGTTCTATTTTTTCAAAACTATTGAGAACATCAATGGTTTCTTTTAACTCTAACTGACTACCATTAAAAAGCACTTTGGTAAAGGCTATTCTATCATTGAGGTCTAACTTAAAACTCTGTTTTTTAGGCTCGTTGATTGGTAATTCTTCTTTTTTAATAATTTGTTCTTCGCTCTTTACTTCAATCTCATGCTCCTCAAAAAGTGTATTTTTTAATTTTATTTTAGGTACTTTCGGCAGTTTTGATTCTTCATTTTGTACACTTTCCTCAACTTTTTCAGAAGGCTCTTCATCTACCAAAGTTTCATTTTCTTCTATTATTTGTTCGGGTTCTAATGATTTTTCGCTGGTAGTCTGTTTCTCTTTTATTATCTCTTTTTCATCCTCAATAATTTCCTTTGTGAGATTATCGTCTGATTTTTCAATTAAACCTATACTTCCATTAGATTTATCAATAAATTCATTATCAGAATATTTATTAATAATTTTTAAAGAAGTTAATATATCTTGAAGTTCATTTATTTTGGTAGAGTTTTCAAGTAATTCTTCTACTGAATTAATAGCAGAAAGTGATTGTAATTGCTCTTTAAAAACATTAAAAAGTTGATTTTTAAAAATTGATTTGTTTGACATTGCGATTTGTTATTAAATTTTGCTTAATTTTGAATTCGAAATAATACGGCTAAGTTAACAAATGTTTTTAGAAAATACAATTAATCACGCTAAACAAAGCGGTTGGATGGAAGTAATTTGTGGATCAATGTTTTCTGGTAAAACAGAAGAACTGATTCGTAGATTAAGGCGTGCAGAAATGGCAGGACAAAAAGTGGAAATATTTAAACCTCAGATAGATGTAAGATACGATGAGGAAAAAGTTGTTTCTCATAATAAGAATGAAATCAGGAGTACGCCTGTTGCCAATTCCAATGAAATTTTAATTCTGGGTTCTACCTGTGATGTAGTAGGAATAGATGAGGCTCAATTTTTTGATGATGGCATTGTAGATGTAGCTAATAAACTCGCAAACAACGGAATAAGGGTAGTGATTGCAGGTTTAGATATGGATTTTCTTGGTCGTCCTTTTGGAGCAATGCCCAATCTGATGGCCACAGCAGAATATGTAACCAAAGTTCATGCAATTTGTAAAAAAACAGGAAATCTTGCCAATTATTCTATGAGGATTAATCAAGATGAAAACTTGGTAGCACTCGGAGAAGCAGAAAGTTATGAAGCCGTGAGTAGAAAAGTATTTATGGAAGAAGTGTTGAATAAAGATTAGAAGTTAGAACTTAGAGGTTAGATAATTTAACTCTTCAATCTGTTCTTGACTCTTGACTCTTGACTCTTGATTCTAATTCAAAAAAATATGAAATATACAGTCAAATATTTAGCAGAAATTACAAATTCTCAAATGATTGGGGATGAAGATTTGGTTGTAGAAAATATTAATTTTGATACAAGAACTATATTTTCTTCTAAAAATCAAGCCTTTATAGCCATTAATACGACTACCAATTCGGGAGAAAACTATATTGAGGAAGCCGTAAATAAAGGCATTAAAATTATTATTTCCGAAAATAAAACCCTTGTTAAAGATGACATCACTTGGATTATTGTAGAAAATAGTGTTTCCTTTCTCCAAAAAGTGGCAAAATTCCATCTTTCTCAATTTCCAATTCAAACAATAGGGATTACAGGAAGTAATGGTAAAACCGTTATTAAAGAATGGCTTTATCAATGTTTAAACGAAAAATTTAGTTTAGTAAAAAGTCCAAAAAGTTTTAATTCTCAAATCGGTCTTCCACTTTCTATTCTAGAAACCAATGAAACCCACGAATTAGGAATTTTTGAAGTAGGTATTTCTCAGCCTGATGAAATGCAAAAACAAGCGGATATATTTTCTCCAAAAATCGGAATTTTAACGCATATCGGTTCTGCTCATCTATCTAATTTTAATTCAACGAAAAAATTAGTTGAAGAAAAAATTAAATTGTTTAAAAATTCGGAAATCATCATCTATAACAATGTTTCACCGATTGTGAAAAATAGTATAGAAAAAACTTACCCTCATAAAAAACTGATTTCCTATGGTTTAAGTAGCGAAAATGATATTTATATTAATAAAGATTGGCAAAATAGAAGCAAAGATATTAGCATTTACCTAAACAAGACTCATTTTGAAATTCCTGTACAAGCCAGAGATGAAGCCACACTCAATAATGTTTTGGCAGTTATTGGAGTATTGGATTATTTTGGGTTTACTCATCAAAAAATGATTGAAAAAATCAACCAACTCAAAAGTGTAGAAATGCGTTTAGAAAGTGTAGAAGGAATTAATAATAATCTGATTATCAATGATTCTTTTAACCTTGATGAAGATTCGCTCGTAATTGCTTTTCAACGAATAAAAGAGTATAACAAAAAAAATAAAGTCCTTTTCTTAACCGATTTTACAGAAAGAAAATGCTCAAAAAAGGATTTTTATCGTCATATCGCTGACCTCACCAACCAACAAAATTTTGATAAAATTTTCTTAATAGGTGAAGAAATTACAAATTATGCTCAATATTTTACAACGAAAACCTTTACTTTTAATAATACTAAGCAACTTATTGATCATCAGAATTTAAAAGAAATAAAAAACGCTATTATTTTACTTAAAGGAGCAAGAGTTTTTCAAATTGAAAAACTGAAAGCAATTTTAGCATTTCAAAAGCACGATACTGTTTTGGAAGTTAACCTCAACGCTTTATTGCATAATCTGAATATTCATAAAAATCTTTTGGCGCCAAAAACGAAAATAATGGCAATGGTAAAGGCCTTTTCTTATGGTTTAGGAGGTTATGAAATTGCCGAATTTTTAGAGCATCATCATATTGATTATTTGGGTGTTGCTTATGCTGATGAGGGTGTTAGTTTAAGGAAAAAAGGCATCACTACACCGATTATTGTAATGAACCCTGAACAAAGCAGCTATAGTAGTATTATTGACTATAACCTTGAGCCTGAAATTTATAATTTTAGAATGCTTAAACGCTTTCATCAGGCATTAAAAAATAAAGGAATTAACAAAAAATATCCTATTCATATCAAGTTAGAAACAGGAATGCATCGTCTTGGTTTTAAAGAAGATGAACTTACTGAACTAAAAAATAACTTAAATATAATGGGCGTAAAAGTAAAATCTATTTTCAGTCATCTTTCCTCTGCAGATATCAAAGAAGAAAAAGATTATACACTTCAACAATTAAAGACTTTTGATAAACTTTCTACTGCTTTAACGAAAAGTTTAGGTTATCGACCTATTCGACATATTTTAAACTCTGCAGGAATAGTCAATTTTACCGATTATCAATTTGATATGGTAAGAATTGGAATTGGATTAATTGGGATTTCTGTCAATAAAGAGATAGAAAATCAGCTTCAAAGTGTGGTGAAATTTAAAACCGTTATTTCTCAAATTTCAGAGATTAAAAAGGGGGAAAGTATTGGTTATGCTAGAAAGTATATCGCTGATAAAAATACCACTATCGCTACACTTCCAGTAGGTTATGCAGATGGGATTTCAAGGCTTTTAGGCAATGAAAATGGTTTGGTGAAAATTCAGGGAAAGAAAATTCCTATCATTGGGAATGTTTGTATGGATATGATGATGGTAGATTTAAAAAATCATATCGCTAATGAAGGCGATGAAGTGATTTTATTTGATACGATAGAAGACTTAAAAACTTTCGCAGAAAAATCACAAACTATTGTTTATGAAATACTTACATCTATTTCAAGAAGAGTAAAAAGAATTTATATTAAGTTATGAGAACCAAGAGCCAAGAATCAAGAACCGAAAACCAAGAACCGAGAAAGAATCGCAAATTAATAACAAAATTTAGTATCTCAAATTTTGGCTCTTGGCTCTTGATTGTATCAATATTATTCTTTTCCAATTTAGGATTTTCACAAAGTACAAAAAAACTGGAAATTCCTCCTAATGCAAAAATTGGGTTATCCCTTTCTGGTGGTGGAGCGAAAGGTTTTGCCCATATCGGAACTTTAAAAATGATAGATTCTTTGGGCATCAAGATAGATTATATCGCAGGGACTTCTATGGGAGCAATTCTCGGGGGTTTATATGCGTCGGGCTATACAGGGAAAGAAATTGAAAAAATAGTGAATGAAACCGATTTTTTATCGCTTTTAAACAATAAGAAAAAGCGTGAGGAAGTGAGTTTTTTCGATAAATCAAACGATAAATACCTGATTAATGTACCGATAAAAAAAGGTAAACTGAATTTCTTGCCTAAATCCATTTCCTCTGGACAAAAAAACATTTATGTATTCAAAGATTTGCTTAAAGATGTGGCTCATCAAAAGGATTTTTCTAAACTTCCTATTCCTTTTATGTGTATGGGAACGAATTTGGAAACAGGAAAACTAAAGATTTTTGAGAGAGGAGATTTAGTAAAATCGATTATGGCAAGTTCTGCTTTTCCATCGCTTTTGGATCCTGTAGAAATCGATAATGAAGTCTATGTAGATGGAGGAATAGCCGTTAATTTCCCTTCAAAACAACTGAAAAATAAAGGAATGGATATTGTAATTGGAGTAGATTTGAGTCAAGGATTTAAGAAAAGTTCTCAACTTCATTCGGCGATTGATATCCTTAACCAAATCGTAGATTTTAAAATTCAAGATAATACTAAAAAACAATTCAAATTCACCGATTTACTCATCAAACCTCCTTTAAAAAATTATTCATCGGTAAGTTTAGATAAAAAAGATTCTATCCTTTTAATAGGAAATTTAGAAGCAAAAAAGTACATTTCTGTCTTGTCCAAATTTCCCAAACGAAAAAAGAAATTTCTGAAAGCCCATTACAATGTAAATATTTCCAATGTTTATAAAATTGATAGTTTAACGGTCAATGGAAATAAAATATTTGATGAAAATTATGTGCAGGGAAAAATGAACCTAAAACTTCCATCTTTACAAACTTACGGAAATATCAATAAAATGATTGATAAACTTTATTCCACAAAAAACTATAAATTAATAAGTTATGATATTATATCTAAAAATAACATTAACTATTTAAAACTAAATGTAGAAGAAGATGATACCAAATTTTTCTTAAATTTTGGACTTCATTATGATGAAATTTATAAAACAGGATTACTCATTAATGCGACAATTAAAAGACCTATTTTGAAAAACTCTACCATTTCTTTAGATGTGGTTGTAGGGGACAAACCAAGGTATTATTTTAATTATTTTATCGATAATGGCTACTTACCAGGATTTGGAATTTCATCTACGGGAACAAGTTTTGATACCCGAGACAAGGAAGGAGATTTTAAAGATAAATGGACTTGGTTCAGGAATACTATCTTCACTCAATCGACTTGGAAAGATAGATATGCCGTTGGTTTCGGATTGAGCCACGATTATTTTAAAAATAAAAAATTAAATTCTACCAACTTCATTAATGCCTACGGATTTATAAAAACAGATACTCGAAATGATAAAAATTTTCCTACAAAAGGAATTTACTTCAATTCAAAAACTTCCTTATTGGATTTATTTAATGAAAATTTTGAAAGAAAAATTATTCAAACCAATGCTCATTTTTCATTCAATATTCCACTTTATTCTTACCTGACTTATAGGGGGGAATTCTATGGAGGCTTTACTTTAGGGAACAACCTACCCGAATATTATACCTATAAATCGGGTGGAATTTTTGGTCAAGATTTGTTTAATTTCAATCCTTTTGCTGGTTTATATTTCGGAAGCTTAGAAAGTAATAATATTCTATCTCACACTTCCGAGTTTCAATTTAGGATTAAAAGAAATTTATTTACCACTTTACAATATAGCCTACTCAACGATTTTGAAGAGGTAAATATGAAAAATGTTTTGGCTATAAAAAGTCATACTTTGGGTATAGAAGGAGGTTATAACTCTCCTTTTGGACAAATAAAACTTAATTTTTCGCACAATATTAATGACAGTAATAATATAGTAAGTGTAATACTTGGACACTGGTTTTAGGAAAAAACTTATCAAGCGGATATTAATATTATATTATAGAGACAATTTTAGAAATTTTATATTCATTCAATGATACATTACTTTTTTGAAAATACAGACGAATTCGAAATAGCCGAATATATCACCAAAGGTTTGGAAAATTTAATTGTTTCCGAAGGTAAAAAATTGGGAGATATACAATATATTTTCTGCGATGACGAATATCTTTTAAAGGTCAATCAGGACTATTTACAACACGATTATTACACCGACATCATTACTTTCGATTATGTACAAGGAAAATCGATAAACGGCGATATTTTCATATCTTTGCCCCGAATTTCGGACAATGCTCAACTACTTTCCACAAATGAAGAAGAAGAGTTTAAAAGAGTTTTAATTCACGGCATTTTGCACCTTTGCGGTTATAAAGACAAAACCAAAGAGGAACAAAAATTAATGAGAAGTAAAGAAGATTTTTATATTAAAGCAATGAACAGTAGGCTTTAAGCAATAGAAAATCTATAATAAATTAAAAATGTTTCACGTGAAACATTTAATAAAAAATAAGAAAAATGATTAGTCAAATATACGATGTAATTGTAGTAGGAGGAGGACACGCAGGTTGTGAAGCAGCAGCAGCAGCGGCCAATTTAGGCTCAAAAACACTCTTGGTTACAATGAATATGGAAACCATTGGTAAGATGAGTTGTAACCCTGCAATGGGAGGAATTGCCAAAGGACAAATCGTAAGAGAAATAGATGCTTTAGGTGGCTATTCTGGTATCATCGCCGATAAATCTGCCATACAATTCAAGATGCTTAACCTTTCCAAAGGTCCTGCAATGTGGTCGCCAAGAACACAAAATGACCGTATGGTTTTCGCCAATGAATGGAGATTAGCACTTGAAAATACTCCTAATGTAGATTTCTTTCAGGATATGGTAAAAGGATTAATCATTGAAGGAAATCAAGTAAAAGGAGTCGTAACTTCATTGGGAATTGAAATAAAATCTAAATCCGTTATCCTTACCAATGGCACTTTCCTAAATGGTTTAATCCATATTGGAGATAAGCAATTAGGCGGTGGAAGAATGGGAGAACCAAAAGCATTTGGTATTACCGAACAACTTGTAGAATTAGGTTTCGAATCTGGTAGAATGAAAACAGGAACGCCTCCAAGAATCGATGGAAGAAGTATCGATTATTCCAAAATGGAAGAACAAAAAGGAGACGAAAACCCTCAAAAATTCTCGTATTTAGACACGCCAAAACTTACCGAACAAAGAAGTTGTTTTATTACTTATACCAACGAAGAAGTACACGATATTTTACGCTCAGGGTTTGAAAGAAGCCCAATGTTTAATGGAACAATTAAAAGTGTAGGTCCGAGATATTGCCCAAGTATAGAAGATAAAATCAATCGTTTTTCGGAACGAAATAGACACCAACTTTTCGCCGAACCAGAAGGTTGGGATACCGTAGAAGTTTACCTAAATGGTTTCAGTTCTTCTCTTCCAGAAGATATTCAAATTAAGGCATTACACGCTATTAAAGGTTTAGAAAATGCCAAAGTTTTCAGACCAGGCTATGCCATAGAATACGACTACTTCCCTCCTACCCAACTCCAACATACATTGGAAACTAAACTGATTAATAACCTTTATTTTGCAGGTCAAATCAATGGAACAACAGGTTATGAAGAAGCAGGAGGACAAGGTTTAATGGCAGGAATTAATGCCCATCTTAAAATTAACGAAAAAGAACCTTTTATTTTAAATAGAAATGAGGCTTATATCGGTGTTCTTATCGATGATTTAATCACCAAAGGAACCGAAGAACCTTACCGAATGTTTACTTCCAGAGCCGAATACCGATTACTTTTAAGACAAGATAATGCCGATATTCGTCTTACTAAAAAGTCCTATGAGATAGGTTTAGCCAAAGAAAACAGGTATAAAGCCGTAATGAATAAGATAGAAGAATCTCAGAAATTAGAAGATTTCCTAAGACAAACTTCTATCAAACCGAAATTTATTAATGCTATTTTAGAAGAAAATAATACTCGTATAGCCGACCAAGCTTATAAAGCATCTCAGTTTCTTACCAGACCTCAATTAAATTTAGAAAAAATATCAAAAATTGATTTCATTGGAGAAGAAACACAAAAGTATTCTCACGAAGTAAAAGAACAAGCCGAGATTAATATCAAATATAAAGGTTATATCGACAAAGAAAAAGAGCGAGTAAATAAATTGCAAAAGTTGGAAAATATCAAAATCCCAACCGATTTTGACTACGGAAAAGTAGCATCTTTATCCGCAGAAGCCAAACAAAAACTCACCAATTTAAAACCTCAAACCATTGCTCATGCATCGAGAATAAGTGGAGTTTCCCCAGCCGATGTCAATGTATTATTAATCCATATAGGAAGATAAAAAAAGAAATGTTTCACGTGAAACATTATGTAGAATTTAGAGGTTAGACCACTTCGTTATTAGATATTAGAATATATCTAACCTCTAAAATCTAACCTCTAAAATCTAATTCAAATGAAAACAAAAGATTATTTTTTAACGCAAGAAGAGTTTGAAATCTTACCTACTTCAATTGATGGAATTTTGAAAACCTCCCCTATTCCTGAAAATATAGATAAGTATTACGAAAGTGAGAAATACATTTCTCACCATCAAGATAAAGGTGGATTAAAAGAAAAAATATATCAGTTTTTTCAGCGTTTTAATATGAATTATAAACGAAATACCGTCGTTAAAGAATCTTTTAAAAATGCTAAAATTTTAGATTATGGTTGTGGTGCAGGCGAATTTATTAAATTTATAGAAGAAGATTTTATTACTTACGGTTATGAACCTAACGCAAAAGCTAAAAATTATTCAGTTCAAAAAACATCAAAAACTACTTTTATTGATCACATCGATGAAATAGAAAATAAAAGTTTAGACATCATTACACTTTGGCATGTATTTGAACACATCGAAAATCAAGAAGAAATACTCAATCTATTTTATCAAAAATTAAAACCCAACGGAAAATTAATTATCGCTGTTCCGAACCATACTTCTTACGATGCCAAATATTATCAAAAATTTTGGGCGGCTTATGATGTACCTAGACATATTTATCATTTCTCAAAAAACGGAATGATTGAATTTTTTAACAACAAAAATTGGAAAATCAAAAAAATTAAGCCTCTCCTACTCGATGCCTTTTATATTTCCATTTTGAGTGAAAAATACAAAAAAAATCCTCTTTTTTGGCTAAAAGGAGGAATTGTGGGAGCGATTTCTAATTTTAAAGCATCAAAAACGAACGAATTTTCAAGTTTGATATATATTATTGAAAAAATATAGTTTTTAGATTTTTAATAGGTTTAAAAAGGTCGTTTTTTAAAGAATATGAATAAAAAATCAATCTTGTGGAGGTAATCCATTTACTAAAATGAACATAAATGATAATAAGATAAATATCAGGGGTACTAAAATAATTGTCACGACTTTTACCAAAAATTTTCTGTTAGATAAAATTATCAAAATAATACCGACTAAACTAAATAACCAGTATAAACCTATTTCTATAATATAATCTATTCCTCCTAGTGAAAGAAAAAAAACACCTAATCTGTAATTATATTTTGTAAATACTTTTTTCACTTTTTATTTAAAATACTGCTATATATAATATTTTCTTAATTTATAAAAAAACAACAAAATCAACCTTATTAAAAAAAATAGAGGCTAGAATAAACTCCAACCTCTAATTTACATTTTCTAAATTCTAACCTTATTTATTAATCGCCGCTACACCAGGTAAGTCTTTTCCTTCTAAACTTTCAAGCATCGCTCCTCCCCCAGTCGAAACATAACTTACTTTCTCGTCGTATTTAAACTGTTTTACGAAAGCAACACTATCTCCTCCACCTACTAATGAAAATGCTCCATTTTTAGTAGATTCAGCAATACTTTCTCCCAAAGCAACCGTTCCTCCTGCAAAATTACTCATCTCAAATACACCTAATGGTCCATTCCAAAGAATCGTTTTAGAGTTCATAATTACTTCATTAATAGCA
>PDWJ01002603.1_pt1 | contig 18844 bp, 13 predicted proteins | sample 1430881 | NCBI WGS metagenome assembly PDWJ01 (sample SAMN01162460, study PRJNA174530) | Oral metagenome, whole genome shotgun sequencing project. | biome: Marine environment; feature: Marine mammal; material: Swab sample of the gingival sulcus; isolation source: swab sample of gingival sulcus...
TATGAAATAAGTAAATTTCAGAATAAACAATTCTAAAAAAGTTAGTTAAAATATTAATATACAACATTTTACAACAGCATACTTTTTACATCACCACCCGGGATTAATTAAATATTTATAAAAAAATAACGAACTATTATTATTTAATTAAAAAAAAAATTATATATTTGTGGTCTCATTTCGGGGTGTGGCGCAGTCCGGTTAGCGCGCTACGTTCGGGACGTAGAGGCCGTGAGTTCGAATCTCACCACCCCGACAAGGCGGTTAGTGTCTTTTGAATCCAAGTAAAAAAAGCGGCAGTTATTACAATTGTCGCTTTTTGCTTGGTAAGATTTTGTATTTTACTTTATTTGAGTTTTGTAAATCTAATATGTTATTGAAAACCGCTTGTTAAGTAGCCGTCACAATCACCTTATATATATAACAGATTATAGGTTTCTTTAAATCCGAAATACGCATTAGACTATCATTACACCTTCAAATTACTTCAAAACAAGGCACTTCGTTAATTTAAAAAACTTCACGATAGCGGTGCTATGTATCAATTTTGTAAATTCTTGTTTTATTGTAATTTGAATGCTCATCACAACGTTTTAATACATAATTAGGGTTTAATTATTCACGTAAGCATAAGGTTAACGTATTGATAATCAGTTGATTATGGAATGCGAAGTAAAAGTGTTGTAATTTTCTGATTATCATTAATTTAGAAAAACGACGAACTATTTAATGTAAAAATATATCAAAAATTATCAAAAAACATTGCGGCTTCGTTTTTGTCGCATAGTATATATCTTAGTCTTGATTTTGGGTCTTTTCGTTTTCTCAATTTGGTCTCTTCAATTGCTTTGTTAAAATCAGGAACAGAAGAGTAAGTGTACATATTGGTATCAAAAAATCGGAAATAAAACCAATCTTTTTGGGTGTAGAGGTATATACGAATTTCATCGTTTTTGAAGCCTGAGGTTATTTTTATTTTGGCTTTAACTTTTTGGTTTACTTGTATGTTGTTCACAGCCATGAGTGAAATATCGCCTAATGACATGAATGCACCTTCTTCATTATCCCAATAAAAATTTAATTCGGAAAATATCATTCTGCTGTCTAACGGTTCGGGTAGCGATTTTTGTGTATTTAAAGCATTGTAATATTTATCTGTAGTTTTTTTACCTACGGCGAGTTCTAAATCTTTTTTAAATTTATCGTTTATTTCCGTAGGGGTAGACGGAAGTTGAGTTTTTATGGTTTCTGCCATTATTTTGCTTGCGTCGTTGTTGAACCAGAAGTCAAAAATAGCAAAACTGTTTATTCTGAAACGGTTGCTTCGTAAGTCGTAGTTTGAGTTTCCAACGGCTTTAAATTTTGTGTGTGGAATATTGGCATAGTTTATTTTACTGTAAGTTTTAACTAAACAGTTGTTGGTTTCGTATGCAATGTAGTCGTATAGCGGCATTGTGTCATTTATACATTCTTCGGGTGCTGCAATGTATCGGTTGTGTTTGGGTTGGTACGTTACGACATAGTTGTTTTGGCGAGCCGAGAAAATTGAATTGTCTCGCGTATCGGGTGCGGTGCGTAAAAATGCCGGCGTGAGTGCTGTTGAGTCTTGAATGAATTTTATATCGGCATAAATATTTGCTTGGTTTTTGGTTGAGTCCGACATTAAATTTTTATTTAGTTTTATAACTACGTCTTTGGGGTTTATTTCATTTTTAAAGAAAAACCAATCGCCTTTGTAGTTGCAAAAATCTTTCATTTTGGCATATCCGTTAAAAGTGAGGAAGTCTCTTTTTGCGTTAAATTCTACACCGCCTTTGAATACAAAGTATGAGTTCAGCATAAAGCTTCTGTCTTCTTTTATATAGCCTGATGCTATACTTGCGTCTTTGGTTTCGTCGTAAGTAATTTTATTGAAAAATACGTTTTGGTCTTCGCCGGTTGCATTTCTGTATTTGTAAGTACCCGATTTGGCAACATAAGAGTTTTTCCCTTTTACGTCAATATCTACATCGGTAATTTCGTGTACTAAAGCATTGGAGTCGTTTAGTACTTCAATTCTTGTTTTTTGCAGTTTTTCTAAATTACCATCAGCTTCAATTTTTATTTTTGAACTTGGTATAACGTATATATCGGCTACCATAATTCTTTTTACATCTTGCATTGTAATTTGTTTTTTCGAGCCATCGTAGTTTGCATTTGTTCCGTAGAAAATTAAACCGTCTTTTTTACTTTGCATTTTCAAACTGTCGGTTTTTCCATAGAATATTCCGGGCGAGAATTTTACATGTTTAACCATATATATGCTATCGAGCAAAGCTCTATTTTTTGTTTTTTGGGGGTCGGCATGCTTGCTTAAGGGTTGGTTGAGTTCTGCTTTTTGGTCTTGATGATCCCACATCATACTTGTAGGAAAGCTATTATATTTATTTGAAATTATATCAACATAAGAGCTTGTGTCAATGTTTTCGAGTACTGTTTTTTTAGCTTTCATGTCGGTATAGTTTTTCATATTATGGGTTTCGAAAAGCATTTTTTTCCTGTTGCTTTTAGGTTCATAGACTCTAAAGTTGCCTTTTTCGGCATAAAATGAGTTTTCTCTGAAAATAATACTGTCGGAAGAAAAATCGGTGTCTTCATATTCGGCTAATCCTTTGCCCATAAGGTATTTAGGTGTGTATACTGTTGTGCCTTCCATTTTTACTTTACCGTTAAATATATTCATTTTATCGCCTTTATCTGTTTGGCAAGTTACTTTTTCTTCTTTTGCGTTCCATTGTACTGTTACATTTTTTGCACTTAGTAGCGGATAGCGTTCATCGTCGCGACTTTCGCTTACTGTAAAGTTGGCTGCACGTGCGGCGATATTATTTGAAAAGAAATTAAATTCATCGGCTTGAATTTGTGAGGTGAGCCAATCTACTTTCCCCTGTCCTTTGAAGCCTGCTCGGCTTAGACTTACAACACTTTTTCCTTTTGCATTTTTACCGAAAGTGCCTTTTTCAAAAAGGGGTACGTTATCTCCCTCTAAATTGTGTATGAAGCCTAATGACGCAAGGTTCATTTTGTATGTTTCTTTTGTTTGTTTGTCAGAAACTTCATAATCGTCGTATATTAGTTTGAGTGTTTCTTTGAATACGGGGAGCATTCCGCCGGTGTGCATTTCGCCTTTCAGTTTTAGGTTGCCGGCAGTTATAAAGTTTAAGTTTTTTTGAGTGTAGGGGTATATTTTGAAATAAAAATTGTTAGGGTCAAAATCAGCCAAGCCCTCCTCATTGTAGTATACATAGCTATACTTATTAGTACTGAAACGCGGATATTCTTTTCCGGTTTTCAGGAAGCGCCCTGATTTGTTGAGGGATGAATCTATGTGTACAGTACCTTTTACATCATATATTGCAGAGGTAACAGGCAATGCGTAAAGACTGTTATTTTTGTCTTGTCTCAATTCGCTATACATCATTTGTTCAGCTGTATCTATTGTTACCATAAATTTGTCGTAGTCAAAGCTATATTGCCCGTTTACGAACTGAAGTAGACCGGCTTGGAAGCGTCCGGCAAATTTCATATTTCGATTGCGTTCCACGGTCAAATAAGTTGAGTCTAACTTAAAAGCTGCACGCTGACTGTTGCTTAATATCACACTTTCTACACCACCTATGTCTAATGTATGTTTTTTTAAATTGTAGACAGCTGTCATTTCTTTCCATTTATCTTTTGTTCCGGGCGATACTACTTCAAGCTCATCGTAATCTTTTTTTCGGGTGTAATAGTCCAAGTGGTCAAAAAGTTTTTGTTTGACAGTAATTTTATCATTTAATTCGTCATATTCCAAGAAGCCTTTGTATGACAGGTCTAAAAGTCTGAGTTTAAGTTCAGTAGGGTTCTTTTTTACATATCCCGAATATTCATCTAAATAAAAGGTTCGAGTACCTTTTTTTGTACATAATTTACGTATACCGAATAATGGGTTCTGTGTTTCAAACATTTTAAGTTTTTCAAATTCTTTGATATTGAAATAGTTAATCGACCTGAATATTGTTTTATTTATTTTTCCTAATTGTTTTTCAAATTCGTGTTCAAAACTGAACATATCTTTGTTTATGTTTATAGCCGCCAAGTCTCCATATAGAAATTTTATTGAGTCGCTGCCTGTTTGCCAGTTTATTGTTCTCATATTAGTTTCCATTTTTATGTCGCTTATTTGGAAAAAGTTTCCGCCTTTTCCTTTTGATAGTCTGGAAACATAAAATCCTTTGTCGTTGATGCGATAGGTGCATGCAGGATGCCATATAGAATCTTTGGAACCTGTATATATTGTTATGTCTGCATTTTCGGCAGAGAAGAACTCCATTTTTAAACTTTTGGATTTAAAGAAAAGTTTTCCATTTTGATAGAAGCGCAATTCGGCGGGGTTTTTATTATTTCCCGAAATTTGAAGTTTATTGCCCTCTATGCTCAATCCCCCGAAAAACCTAAAATTTTTCTTATCGGAAATCAGTTCAACATTCTTTTGATATGACTCAAATTTGGGCATATACTTTGTAACTTTAGACCATTTAGAAGTTCCGTCCTCAAAATCGCCCGTTACTGCTCCTTTTAGAATGGTGCTGTTGTAATATCTGGCCTTGGCAGCTTTGTAGCCGGAGTGCTTAAGATTTATGGCACATTTGCCAAGTTCCACATAGCTACTCGCAAAATCAGCTCCAAAACGGTCTGCCCATTGTACAGTCCCTGAGTTTACTAAAACACTATCATTCAGTGGGTTAAATTCAATTTTACTTTTATGAATAATCAAAGTATCAGCTCCGCGATAGTTGCATTCTAAATCGGTTTGAGGTATGGAATAGATGAGTTTGTGATTTCTTGAATTATATTTTACTGAATAATTTGCATCTTTATATTTCCAATTTATCAAGTTACTTTTTCGCAGATAACCTTTATTGAAAAAATATGTACGAGATATAAAATTAATGAAATCGGTAACAGTTGTATTTTTTCCTTCAAGTAAATCTTTGGCTTTTAGTAACCATTCATACAAAATGCTTGGCGATTTTGTGTTGTAAAACATAGAGGTTTCCAAAGTAACATAAAGTATTGATTTTTCAAACTTTATAGAGTCTCCTTTTGAATTTAAGTGTTTACCCTCATCAATAATTCTATTTATTATTATTTTCCTATCCAAATAGTTCAAAGTGTTTAGTAACACTTCTTGGTCGGGGGTAGGTATAGATGCAAACATTGTACTGAACAACACCGCAATACTGTCATTTTCAGGGATATTCTGTTTTTCTAAGCGCTCTTGTAATTTCTTTTTTAAATTACCGGTTTCAAATACCGGTTTGTTTTGCGAACGTACATTTATTGAATTTAAAATAAATAATGTACAAATAAAACCAAATAACAGATGTTTGAAATTCATATTTTAACTTTTTTTTTATCTTTGCTTCGTTTTTTATATAAATTTTGTAACAAAAAATGTATCACGAAAAAAAATCTGTTCCTGTATCTTTTGAAAAAGTCATAAAAGTTGTGTTGTACATAATTTTTATTAGTTTAGCAACCTATGCAATAATGGCTGTAATAACCCATTTTTCTTTAAATTATTTGAATAAAAATTATACATTTTCGCAAAGTTTAATTTCAATATTTGATACAAAAACCGCTATGTTTAAATTTTTTAGAGCATTTGCATACGTCGAAGGCGGATTTGTTATATTAGCATTAATTATAAAACTGATTAAAGATAAAGTTTTTTAAAATTGTATTATAAAATTTTTATAAAAAAACTGAAGCTGAAAACTAATTAAAAATTGAAAACATAAAAATATGAAAAAAATTTATATATCGTGCATTTTTATCTTATTTTTAGTAATTTCTCATACAATAAATGCACAAAAACTTGAAAAACACGAGTTTCCGCGAGGCGATTATCGTATAATGTTCTACAATGTAGAAAACCTTTTTGATATTTACGACGACAGCCTGAAACGCGATGACGATTTCACCCCCGACGGCAGATATTTTTGGAACGAGCGTAAGTTTTACAATAAAATTCAAAAAATATCTAAAGTAATTATTGCCGTAGGACAATGGGAATTGCCCGAAATAGTAGGCTTGTGCGAAATAGAAAATTTGTATGTCTTGAAACAGATTTTAAATAAAACAGCACTTCGTAATATTAATTATGGAATTGTTCACAAAGAATCTCCCGATGCACGCGGAATAGACGTAGCAATGTTTTATCGAAAAGACTCTTTCAGCCCGATTAGCTATCAGGCAATACCCGTAAAGTTTCCTTTTGCCAAAAGAACAACACGCGATATTTTACACGTAAAAGGACTGCTTAATTCGGGCGATACCATACATGTATTCGTGAACCACTGGCCCTCGCGCTGGGGCGGACAAGCCGAAACAGACCGAAAACGTATTTTTGCAGCATCTGTGTTGAAACATAAAACAGATTCCATTTTTAAAGCCAATAAAAACGCCAATATAGTTATAATGGGCGATTTTAATGACTATCCCGAAAACACTTCTATTAAAAAAACTTTAAACACCAAATTTGAATACGATAATCCGCAAGGTGGGCAACTCTACAATTTAGCATATTATCTTCAGGAAGAAAAAAATCTTGGTACACATAAACACGCCGGCGAGTGGGGTATGTTAGACCAATTGATAGTATCAGGTGCACTTTTAAAAAACGAAAACCCCATACATACCTCAACTGAAGATGCCCACGTTTTCAAAGCGCCTTTCCTTCTGGAAAAAGATGAAAAATACGTAGGGGTTAGAGCCAACCGAATGTATATCGGATTTAAGTATCATGGCGGATTTGCCGACCACTTGCCCGTATATCTTGATTTGAAATTAAAAAAAGACTAATAATATGACTTCTAAAATTTTGATTGCCGACTTTGGCTCGCAATATACTCAACTGATAGCCAGAAAGATACGAGAATTAAACGTTTACTGTGAAATACATCCGTATAATGCAGTTCCCGTAAATGATGCAGGTGTAAAAGGATTGATACTTTCGGGAAGTCCTTTTTCCGTGAAAGACAGTTCTGCACCTAAATTTAAGCTCGATACACTGCGAGGAAGCATGCCAATTTTAGGAATATGCTTTGGCGCACAACTTTTGGCAGAAACATACGGTGGAAAAGTAGCACCCGCCGATAGCCGAGAATACGGAAAATCAATTTTAGAACTTAAAACGGCATCATGCCCCATACTAAAAGGTATAAAAAATAAATCTACCGTGTGGATGTCGCATGCAGATACTATTATGCAATTGCCACAAAGTTTCAAAATAACTGCATCGACTCAAGATATTGACGTAGGAGCTTTTGAGGCAGAAAACGAAAACACTTTCGGATTGCAATTTCATCCGGAAGTATTTCATACGGAACAAGGACAAACAATATTAAAAAACTTTGTAGTAGATGTTTGTGGGGCAAGCCAAAATTGGACACCCGGAAAATTTGTTGAAACAACAATAGCCGAACTTAAAACAAAACTAAAAAACGACAAAGTAATATTAGGACTTTCGGGAGGCGTAGATTCTACCGTAGCGGCAGCACTTTTACATAAAGCTATAGGTGAAAATTTGTACTGTATATTTGTAGACAACGGTTTGTTGCGCAAAGATGAGTTTACACAAGTGATGAACTCCTACAAAATAATGGGACTAAACATAAAAGGGGTAGATGCAAAAAATAAATTCTACGAAGCCTTGTCAGGCGTAACAGAACCGGAAAAAAAGCGTAAAGCGATAGGAAACACCTTTATAAAGATATTTGACCACGAAGCAACACAAATAGAAAATGTTACATGGTTGGCTCAAGGGACTATATATCCCGATATTATAGAATCGCAGTCGGTAAAAGGACCTTCGGCAACAATAAAATCGCACCATAACGTAGGCGGTTTGCCGGAATATATGAAGCTAAAAATTGTAGAGCCGCTTAAATTGCTTTTCAAAGATGAAGTAAGACGAGTAGGCAATGAATTAGACATCCCGAAAGGAATTTTAAATCGACACCCATTTCCGGGACCCGGATTGGGAATAAGAATTTTGGGCGAAGTAACACCACAAAAAATAAACATGCTGCAAGATGCAGACCATATATTTATTGAAGGACTAAAAGAGTTTAATCTTTACGATGAAATATGGCAAGCGCTGGCGGTGTTGTTGCCCGTTCAATCGGTAGGGGTAATGGGCGACGAACGCACTTACGAGAACACCGTTGTATTGCGTGCCGTAAACTCAGTAGACGGCATGACTGCCGATTGGTCGAGATTGCCTTACGATTTTCTATCAACAATTTCAAATAGGATAATAAACAAAGTAAAAGGCATAAACAGAGTGGTTTACGATATTAGCTCCAAACCACCCGCCACAATTGAATGGGAATAAAAAATCAATGTTATGTTTTATAATCATGTATTTACCGGTTTGATAATAATGGGAATAGGAGTGTTGATGATACTTATATCATGGGCGTTGAAACTTATGAATTTACCTGATATTCTTCTTGGGTTTTATACAGGACCTATTGTTATTATAATAGGAGGAGGCGTATTGGTAAAAGGAGAAAATAAAGAAAAATAATTTGGGGTGAAGACAAAATAAGAAAAATAAAAAAGTTTACGTTTGTTTGTATAAACTTAAATATATTTGCAGCATGAAATTTTCAAATGCACTATATACTAAAAAACACCTTTATATTTGTCTAAAACGGCGCGATTGCTATTGGTAGCCGTTTTCTGTGTTTACTTTTTATTCAATACTTCGTTAAATTACAAACTTAATATATTGATAATCAGTTAGTTATAGTACAAGTGTAGCAAGTTGCTATAATCTTCTGATTAACAAGTATTTATAAAAACACAACGAATTATTGTTAAGTAAATTATTTTAATTAATACAAATCAATCTATTATTTTTCATTAAAATATAAAATTATTTAAGTTATGAAATTACCTTATGCAGAGCCCTACAAAATAAAAATGGTAGAGCGTATTGAAAATCGCACACCCGAACAACGCAGAGCTTTAATAGCCGAAGCTAAGTACAATTTATTTAACCTCAAAAGTTCAGACGTGTATATAGACATGCTTACCGATTCGGGAACAGGCGCAATGTCTGACGCGCAATGGTCTGAAATGATGTTGGGCGATGAGAGTTATGCAGGTGCTTCTTCATACTATAAAATGAAAGATGCAATAAAAACAATACTGGGGTTTGACTACTTTTTACCTACCCACCAAGGACGCGCAGCCGAAAATGTATTTTTTTCAGCTATATTGAAAGAAGGTGATATTGTACCCGGTAACTCCCATTTTGATACCACTAAAGGACATATAGAATTTAGAAAAGCCAAAGCAGTAGATTGTACATGCGAACAGGCTTTTCATACAGAAACCGTAGACGATTTTAAAGGTAATGTGAATGTAGATAAAATGGAAGCCGTGATAAAAGAAAATCCGGGTAAAGTACCTGTAATCATTATGACGGTAACATGTAATACCACAGGCGGACAGCCCGTTTCAATGGAAAATTTACGAGCCGTACGAAAATTAGCCGACAAATATGAAATACCCTTGTTCTACGATTCGGCACGTTTTGCAGAAAATGCCTATTTTATAAAAACAAGAGAAAAAGGCTACGAAAATAAGACCATACGCGAAATAGTACGTGAGATGTATTCAATGGCAGACGGAATGACCATGAGCAGTAAAAAAGATGCAATAGTGAACATGGGTGGTTTCCTTGCAATGCGCGATCCTAAAATTTTCCAAAAAGCTATGGTATTCAGCATAATGAATGAAGGTTATGTTACCTACGGCGGAATGTCGGGACGCGACATGAACGCATTGGCACAAGGTTTAAAAGAAGGTACTGAATTTGACTATCTCGAATCCAGAATAAAACAAGTTGAATCGCTTGGAAATCAGTTAGTTGAATACGGAATACCGATACAAAGACCAACAGGTGGACATGCTGTTTTTATTGATGCAAAAAAATTCTTACCTAATTTACCTAAAGAAGAATTTCAAGCACAAACATTGGCGCTTGAGTTATATCTTGAAGGAGGAGTACGAGGTGTAGAAGTTGGCGCAATATTAGCCGACAGAGACCCTGTAACTCGTGAAAACAGGTATCCTGAATTGGAATTTGTAAGACTTGCAATACCAAGACGTGTGTATACTTCAAATCACATTGATTACACGGCAGCCGTAATCAAAAATGTTTTCGATAGACGAGAAGAAATAAAACACGGATACAAAATTGTGAAAGAAGCACCCATTTTGAGACATTTCACAGTGGAACTTAGTCCGGTTAAATAGTTTTTAAAACGAATATAAAGAAAAGGTAACCTATAAAAGTGCCTAATTCTAAGTTGTTTTAAAGTTTTTAAGAGCTTAGATTTATAAAAATTTATATAGCTTACCGAATCCCTAAATTTTAATTTCACATCTAAGAAGAAGGAGCAAAGTACGCTTTGCTCCTTTGATTTGGATAAAACTTAAGTTTGCGTTAAATTGAAAATTGAATGCTAAATCTTAAGGTTTAATTGGTTGAATACTATAGGATTATAGAATTTAGTGGACTTGAGTTAAGATGCTGATTATCAAATGCTTATAAAAATATAATAATAAATTAAGGGTATACAAACCCTACGAAATTTTCACCTTTGGGAATAACAGATTTAACAAAAGGAAGAGAAGGAACGAAGATATTTAATTTCGCCGCTCCTATGTTGCTGGGAAGTGTTTTTCAACAGATGTATAACGTAACCGACAGTATGGTAGTGGGTAATTATATAGGAAAAGAAGCATTATCGGCAGTAGGTGCTTCATTTCCTGTTTTTTATGTACTTATTTCATTAGTTATAGGTTTGGGTTCGGGAGCAGGTATTGTTGTTTCGCAATACTTTGGTGCTAAAAAAAATGATATGGTACAAAAAGCCGCTGATACATTATTTATTGTATTATTTGTTTCGAGCGGAATTGTAACAGTTTTAGGTTTAATTTTTATCGATGAAATATTTACGCTGATTAAATTACCGGAAGACGTAATACCTGATGCAAAAACCTATTTAAGTATTACGCTGGGCGGCTTGATTGCTGCTTTTGGCTACAATGCCACTTCCTCATTGTTGCGAAGTTTGGGCGATTCTAAAACACCGCTGTATTTTTTAATAATATCAACCATTACCAATGTAATATTAGATTTACTTTTTGTTCCTGTATTTAAAATGGGGGTTGAGGGTGTGGCAATAGCAACAGTAATATCTCAACTGGGGGCATTTACTACGGCAGTTTTTTATATAAATAAAAAAATAAGCATAGTAAAAATAAACTTTTTAAGAATGAAATTTGATAAAGCAATATTTCTTAAAAGTGTAAAGATAGGCTTACCTACGGGATTGCAGCAAATGTTTGTAGCTGTGGGTATTACGGCTGTTTTATCCATTGTAAATACATTTGGAACGGTTATTATTGCAGCTTATTCGGTAGCTACTCGAATAGGGTCGTTTGCAATAATGCCTGCCATGAATTTGGCTCAAGCACTTACCTCTTTCACGGGGCAGAATATGGGAGCCGGCAAAACTTACAGGGTTCGTAAGGGACTTAGAGCAACAATGGGTATGACTTCTTTGATTTCCATTGTTATAAGTCTTGTCGTTGTTTTGACAGGTAGGTATATCATGGGATTTTTTACTTCGGATGTTCAAATTATTGAAGCAGGTGCAGAGTACTTAAGTATAGAGGGGAAATTTTATATTATTTTTGGACTTATGTTTGCTTTTTTGGGCGTATTTCGTGGAGCCGGCGATACTATTGTTCCTATGTTTATATCTTTATTATCATTGTGGGTTTTTCGTTTACCGCTTTCATTCTTTTTGGCAAAGATGTATGGCGCAACAGGAGTTTGGTATTCAATACCTTTGGCATGGATAGCCGGACTTGTTCTATCGGCAGTGTATTATTTTAGCGGCAGGTGGAAACGTAAGGTTGTTGTAGCTTGAGCTTAAGGTAAAAGTCATTCTCAATTTTCAATTCTCAATTCAAAAAGGTTAAATATAAAAAGAAAGTATACAAAAAGCGGCAAACACAATAGATGCTATACCATTAAGAGTGAAGAAAGCCAAATTTACTCTGCTTAAATCGTTTGGTTTTACTATAATATGTTGATAGATAAGCGAAATGCAGAAAAATATTACACCTATCCAATACCATAAACCAAAATTCCATAGACCTGCCCAAATTATAAACAAAGCAGATATGATGTGAAGACCGACAGAAAATTGTAAAGCGGTTTTTTTACCTAACAATACAGGTATGGATTTCAAATTGTTTTTTTTGTCAAAATCTGCATCTTGTAATGAGTAAATAATATCAAAACCGGCTGTCCAAAATAAAACTGTGAATGAAAAGAGTAGGGGAACTAAACTGAATTTTCCGGCAACAGCAAGATAAGCACCAATGGGAGCTAAAGAAAGCCCTACGCCTAAAATAAAATGACACAACCACGTGAAACGCTTTGTGTAACTGTATCCCAACACCACTAATAAAGCTATGGGAGCTAAATAAAATACTAATTTATTTATGAAAAAAGTAGCAACGAGAAATAAAATAGAATTTATTATAACAAACCAAAGTGCCGATTTTTTTGATATTTTATTTGCAGGAATTTCGCGCAAAGCAGTACGAGGATTTTGAGCATCGATTTTTCTATCGATATAGCGATTAAAGCCCATTGCGGCATTGCGCGCAAAAATCATATCTAAAACAATTAATACGAAAAGTTTTATGGCATTTTGGGTATCAATATTTTCAACAGATTGCAATGCCAGAAAAAAACCTATTAGAGCAAAAGGCATGGCAAAAATAGTATGACTGAATTTAACAAGTGATAAATAATTTTTTATTTGCATACACCAAAAATTTCAAAGCAAGTCGCAAATATATATGATAAATTTTCAATTTTCAATTAAGTTTGTTGTGTAATTCTAAATATGCAACAGAAAATCTACTACTTACCAAATAGTCGTATTTAAAAGCTGAACTATGATTATAAAAACGGATAAGGAAGACAACTCTCAACTTACCTTTGCCAGCTAAAATATAAACAACTAATAATTAACTCCTTACATTAATTTTGCTCATACTTGTAAGTATTTGATTATTAAAGATTTAGAATGAAAGCTTGATTTTTTAAATTTTAATTTAGCAAAGTGTTGAATAAAGTTTATAAATTTGTCCATTTAAAATATCGAAACATCCGATAGATACCTTGCATAATTTAGACGAAATATCAAATTATTCCGACAAAGAATTAACGGAACTGTACAGAAAAGGTGAAAATAAAGTTGTAATTGCGCAGCTTTATAAAAGATACACCCGTTTTGTGTTTCTTGTTGCCATGAAATATATGCAAGATGAATATTCGGCACAAGAAATAGCATCGAAGGTTTTTGAAAAGCTCATTGTAAAATTAAAAGAAAAAGAAATAAATCATTTTAAAAGTTGGCTTTTTAAAGTAACCCAAAATGAGTGCATGATGATGCACCGGAAAAGTAAATCAGAAAAAATTAATGAAAAAAAATATGGAAACGAAGAGACTAATTTTGTGGAATTTCAACAAATTGAGCATCTAAACGATAGAACCCGCGAGGAACAAAAATTACAAGAACTTAAAAAAGCTATTCAGCAACTGAAAGAGGAACAAAGGAAATGTATAGAACTGTTCTATCTGCAAGAGAAATCTTATGCCGAAATTAGCCAAATAACAGGTTTCAGCATAAAGAAAGTGAAAAGCTATATACAAAATGGTAAACGAAACCTGAAAAATAAGTTAAGTTAAACAATTAATAAAATAATCACCTCACAAGCATGACAAAGCTAATTAACATTTTAGATACTTCGAGTTGTCTTCCGCCGGAGGTGATTGAAGATTATGTAAAAGGAAATTTATCAACCTCTGAGCAGCGCAAAGTTGAATGTCATTTAATTGATTGTCCGTTTTGCGATGCCGAAGCAGCAGGACTTGCCGCAATGCAAAATCCGGATGAGTTGCCTTTGTTGATTGAAAATATCAACGAAAAAATAGATGCTCGTGCAAAATCCAAAAAATTATTTTTCCATTATCTAAAATCACCAACAGCCATAGCAGCACTCATTTTATTATTGCTTGGGGTAGGTATTATTTTGCGGTATACTGTTTTTAATACATATCAGAATACGGCTATTGTTAGTAAGTTAGACAAGACGGTAGTTGAAGATACAAAGGTAATATCTAACGAAAACAATATTGATGCACTATACGGTGAAAAAGATACTGCGAGTGAAAATATTTCAGAAATAAAATCGAAAGAATTAGAAAATAATAAAAATACTCCCGATAAATCTTCTGAGGAAGAGCTTGAAGAGAAACCAAATAGTAATTTTGATTTAGAAAAAGATGATGAACTCGATGAAAATACTCCGACAGTATTAAACGAAGCGGAGCAAGAAAAAGACATGTCGGAAGAAGCACTCGAGGACGAAGAAGTTAAGGTTGGAAAAAAATCAGACCCAAAGGAAAAACAAAATACAAATTCTAATAAATTACCGCCCCCTGAGACATCTTATGCCATGACTACACCTGAAAATGATGCGAGTGTCGATAAGTCTGAGGACAAAAAAGATAATAAAATAGTTTTTGGAAGAGGTAGAAATTTGCCGGACGAAAAGAAAAAAAATAAAAAGGAAATACCGTCTTTACCAAAAATTTTAAGTCCTCAAAAACAATACGAACAAGCAGTGAAAACCTATGAAAACAAGGACTTTAAATCAGCTCAAAAATTATTTGACGCGATAATAAAGAAGAAAAATAAATATTTGTATGATGCACTTTGGTATAGAGGGCTTTTGTTTGAGCAATTAGGACAAAAAGCCGAAGCCAAAAATTGCTTCAATAAAGTGAAAAATTCAAATTCAAAATATAGCGAAAAAGCTAAAAGTAAATTAGAATAATTTGAAGAAAATAAAGAAGAAAATAACAAGGCGTATTCAAAAATAATATTTCTGAATACGCCTTGTTGTATTGTTCATAACTTTCTGGTTTACAGTAAGTCGTACTCTTTTGTGTTGAGTTGTTTATTCAAATCTTCTTTAATTTTTTTGTGCATTGCAGCAGCAGCATCGCGTCCGTCGCCCATAGCGAGAATAACCGTTGCGCCGCCTCTTACTATATCGCCTCCTGCATACAGTCCTTTTACCGAACTTTCGCGAGTTTCTTCGTCTACCTCAATTGTTCCCCATTTGCTTATGTTTAGGTCTTTTACAGTGTTTGGGATAATTGGATTTGGCGAAACACCAATAGCTACAACAACAATGTCAACAGGTATAATTTCCGTTGAACCTTCAATGGGGATAGGGCTTCTACGACCCGACGCATCAGGTATTCCCAGCTCCATGTGTTGAACTTTTACAGCTTTTAGTTTTCCGTTTTCGCTAATGTACTCAATCGGATTTTTTAGTGTATTGAAAATAACTCCTTCAGCCATAGCATGATGCACTTCTTCCACACGTGCAGGTAATTGCTCGTTAGAGCGTCGGTAGATAATCATTGCTTCTTCTGCGCCCATTCTTAGAGCAGTACGCACAGCGTCCATTGCAGTGTTGCCGCCGCCTATAACAGCAACTCGTTTGCCTTTTAATACAGGCGTGTCGGCTTCTTTGCTTCCGGCAAACATTAGGTTTACACGTGTCAAATATTCATTCGACGAAAGTACACCATTTACGTTCTCGCCCGGAATATTCATAAAACGAGGCAAGCCCGCACCACTGGCAACATAGAAATATTCAAAACCCTCTTCTCGTAAATCTTCAATAGTTTGTGTTTGTCCTACAATGTAATTTGTAACAAATTTAACTCCCATTTGTTTAAGGTTTTCAATTTCGTTATCTACCAATTTGTTTGGCAAACGAAATTCAGGGATACCGTATTTCAGCACTCCGCCTACCTCGTGCAAAGCCTCAAAAACAGTAACATCGTAGCCCCATTTTATCATATCGCCGGCAAAAGCCAATCCCGATGGACCTGAGCCTACAACTGCTACTTTTATTCCGTTGGGCGGCAAAACTTTGGGTATCACTCTTTCGCCCGATTGGGCTTCGTAGTCTGCTGCATAACGTTCTAAGTTACCAATAGCTACTGCCGGTTTTTTTAGTTTTATTGTGTAAAAACAATTTGCTTCGCATTGTTTCTCTTGCGGACAAACTCTACCGCAAACAGCCGGCAAGGCATTTGATTCTTTTAGAGTTGCAGCTGCTTTCAGAGGTTCGCCGTTTTCTATATGTTTTATAAATTCGGGTATGTTTATGCTTACCGGACAGCCGTCAATACAAGTAGGATTAACGCAGTCCATACAGCGAGTTGCTTCGCGTTTTGCCATTTCGTGGGTCAATCCGGTATTTACTTCTATAAATTGACTTTTGTTGCGAACATTTGGGTCGGTTTCCGGCATTACAACTCTTTGAATAGCAATACGTTGCTTAGCTTTTATCCCTTTTTGTAAGGCAACACGCCAATCTTGACTTCTTCTTTTTTTATAGTATTCCAATGGCTCTTTCATTGTTTTTGGGTTTTAATGTTCTTCTTTAAATCTTTTTAACAATAATTCTTCTTCTTGTTTGTATCCTTGCAGACGCAATAAAAATTCGTCAAAGTCGATTTGATGAGCGTCAAACTCCGGTCCGTCGACACAAGTAAATTTAGTCTTGCCATCAACCGTAACACGGCAAGCACCACACATTCCCGTACCGTCTACCATTATGGCATTCAAACTTACCATTGTCGGAATGTCATACTTTTTTGTTGTTAAGGCACAAAATTTCATCATAATTCCGGGACCAATAGCAATACATTCGTCAATTTTTTCACGAGCAATAACGTCTTCCATACCGGCGGTAATCAAACCTTTTTTACCTTCTGAGCCGTCATCGGTCATAACTATAAATTCGTCTGAAACAGCTTTTAATTCTTCTTTTAAAATAAGTAATTCTTTTTTACGAGCGGCTAATATTGTAATTACTTTATTGCCGGCTTCTTTAAAAGCTGTAACAATGGGCAAAATTGGAGCAGCTCCAACTCCACCGCAACAAGCCAAAACAGTACCTCGCTTTGCAATATGCGTAGGTTTTCCCAAAGGTCCCACAAGGTCGGTTACGTACTCGCCTTCTTTGAGCGCACAAAGTTTTTGTGATGAAACTCCCATTTCTTGAATCACAATAGTAATGGTGCCTTTTTCTATGTCGGAATCGACAATTGTAAGTGGTATTCTTTCGCCCAACTTACCTGTTCTAACTATAACAAAATTACCTGCTTTTCGCGATTTTGCAATGAGGGGCGCTTCTACTTCCATACGGTAAATACGCTCAGCCAATCGCTCTTTCTTTACTATTTTATTCATTTGAATATGTGTTTTATTTTGCCGCCAAAAGTATAAAAATACTTATTTGGAACAAGTATAAAATAGATAAAAAATACACTATTTTTTATTTTATTTTTTGTTAGTTTTAAAATTAAAATTTTAAGGCTAATATTTTGATAATCAGGACTTTACGGATAGAACGAGATAGAAGTGTAACATGTTGATTATCAGATAGCTACAGACAAATAGTTGATATTTATAAATGCTTGTTGTTGTTTTTTCAATGTAAAATATTTATTATAATATTGTTTTTGTTTCTTAAAATATTGATAATAAATTGATTGTATTTGTGAAAGAAGTGGGGGCTATATTTATATTTTGCAAATTAATATTAAGTATTTTATTTTTGAAGTAATTTTAGGTAGCTCGGGCTTAATGTACAGGCAGATGAGAATATTGCTTAGAAATATCAGAAAAAAAATAAATAACCAAAAAAATTTAAAGGAACTTAAACGGTCAAATTTTGGGAGGAAATTTGGTTGGCTCATTGAATTGGAAGGCGAAATAATAGGCGAGCTTACAGATTATGAATTTAGTGATATGTTTTGGGATAGTTACAGTGTAATTCCGAAAAATGAGAAATGGGCGCGTTTGTTATTCAGTCCAAATTTTTGGTATGAAAATGATTTTAAATTTAAGAATAAACACTATAATATATATGTCGTAAATGCTGTTCCGAAGGTAGGCAGCAAACTGAAAAGCGACAAACGAATTGAAATAAGAGCTTTGTATATTTCCGGCTAATTGGTATTTTAGTTAAACGAGGGAAGAAAACGGAAGCGGGAGGTGTGGAACGAATTATTGGGTTTTATTTCTATAAATTTATAAAAATTCGGATTTAATAAATTTTTATTACAAAAATTACAAAATTTAGATTTTGAAAAAACTATAAATATTTTTGCTAAATTTGTAACTGAAAAAATTGTATTTGGTGGTTGAATCTACGGATCTTACCTAAAATCTAAATTATTTGGGAAAAAAAATAGTTTAGTTACTTTTACAAACAATTGTAAATGTTATGCAAACATACATGTATAAAACTTTGTTAGCTGAAGTTTAATTTATTGATAGTCAGACAGTTAGATGGCGCGAATGGGCGCTGTTATAAAGTTTTAATTATCAGGTGTTTACATAAAAAAATAATTAACTATTGCAGATATATAAATTCAAAAAAAATGAAACTAATAAGAGCACTTTCCGAAAAAAATAAATTAGCGAGAAGTATAAAAGATATTCAAACCAGAATAACAAATCACAGGAGGTGATTTAAAAAGTATGCTCTTGTAATTGATTGATATTATGTATATTATGCGTATTTATCAGAAATTTTAATATTGTTTTTAATTTAAGCAACA
>PDWJ01002833.1_pt1 | contig 18839 bp, 15 predicted proteins | sample 1430881 | NCBI WGS metagenome assembly PDWJ01 (sample SAMN01162460, study PRJNA174530) | Oral metagenome, whole genome shotgun sequencing project. | biome: Marine environment; feature: Marine mammal; material: Swab sample of the gingival sulcus; isolation source: swab sample of gingival sulcus...
GTGGCAAGAGCGAATATTTGTGCCATGAAATCCGATGCGACCGACCAGAACTATAATGTTGGCTCAGGGGTACAGACTTCCATTCTGGAGTTGACCCAAAAAATCCTGACCATTACGGGATCGGATCAGGAAATCCAGTTTGAGCCTGCGGGACAGACCTTTGTGACAAACCGCATCGGTGACCCCAAACGAGCTTCTGAGGAAATGGGTTTTACCTACTCCATCGAGTTGGAAGATGGACTTAAAAAACTGGTCGAGTGGAGAAAAGCGCATATTGACTTGGTTGAACAACGGCGGAACAAGGCATAAGAATGAACATCCCTATTACAAAACCGTATTTTACTGAGCGGGAACGGGAGCTTCTGCTCAAACCTCTGGAGACCGGCTGGGTTGTCCAGGGGCCGTATGTGTCCCAGTTTCAGGATGCTTTTGCTGCGTTCACCGGTTCGGCCTACGCACGGGCAACCACCAATTGCACCTCGGCCCTGCACTTGTCATTGCTGGCGCTGGGCATTGGAAGGGGCGACCAGGTTGTCGTCCCTTCGTTTACCTATGTGGCCACAGCAAATTCCGTGGAAGCTGTTGGGGCAACGCCCATTTTCTGCGATGTGGACGTGCGGACGTTCTGTATGGATCCCCTGAAGCTTGAAAAAATACTTGAGAGAGATTCTGCCAGAAATATAAAGGCGCTTATGCCTGTCAATCAATTTGGACTTTGTGCTGACCTGCAAACAATCAGAGAATTGGCAGACGTATACCATTTGAAAATGGTTGAAGATTGTGCCTGTAGTTTTGGAAGCACAATCAACGGGCAGCATTCAGGAACCTTTGGGCATACAGGATGTTTTTCCTTTCATCCTCGAAAAACCATCTCCACGGGCGAAGGCGGCATGGTTATAACCGATGATGAGGAACTTGCTGCCAGGGTTGTATCCCTGCGGGATCACGGGGCTTCCAAATCAGATCGCGAACGTCATGGTCAGAAAGGAAGTTTCTTCCTTCCTGATTTCAATGTAGTGGGGCATAACTTCCGCAATAAGGCATTATCTGCTTTGCCGCAGCTTATAACTCCGTATATTCCTGCTGGATATATATCAGGGTATCAGTCCTATGTTTGTCTGTTCGCTACCGAGGAGGAACTGGGCACTCTTTCCATGGACTTAATTGATGAGTTACATACACGACGAAACGCCTTTATGTATGCCTTGGAGAAAGATGGCGTTACGACCCGGCAGGGAACTCATGCTATTCATACCCTGGGATACTATAAAAATACCTATGACCTGAAAGATGACCAGTATTTGAACTCATATGCTGCTGACAGGCTGAGCGTGTCCCTGCCTTTGTATTACGGCATGACGGATGAAGAGCTTGAATATGTGCTTTCCACTATTCAAAAGTATCTCTGAATTTATGTATAACCTGAATCCGTGAAGCTTGTGAGGTGAAATTGCAATCATCGTCTATTGTATTTTCCTAAGATGAGTGAACTCACCAAATTGATGAGGTGTAAATTTGACTCTTTACCAAGTAAAATGAGATGGTTATTCGTTTTTCGCGACGTACTCATCACGGATTCAGGTATTATATTTGCGGAAAAAATATATGAAAAAATTTAATACATCAGGACCCAATATTCCTGAAAGACATTATACCATTCAAAGAACTGATTTAATTGAAAAAGGTATTGAATTAGTAAAAGATGATAGATATTTTACAATTTGGGCACCACGTCAAACAGGGAAAAGTACATATTTCAGGCAACTCGCAGATAAATTAACTGAACAAAATTATAAAGTTGCTCATATTAATTTTGAAAATTACAGGAACGCGAATTTTGAGTCATTTTTAGACAGATTAGTTTGGAAGTTAGGTGAATTTTGGCAACAAAACTTTGAAAATATAAGCTTGCAACAAATTTTTCAAAAAATAGAAAAAAATAAAAATGACAAATGTATTTTAATAATTGATGAAGTAGAAGGTATAAATCAAGAATATTTTGGTGATTTTTTGCACTCGATACGAAACGCTTATCATTCAAGAGAAACCCATTGCTTAAAAAGCGTCATTCTGGTTGGTGTTTCAAATATTGTTGGCGTGGTAAGCGATAACGCCAGCCCGTTCAACATTGCCGATAATTTGAATGTTCCGTATTTTACAAACGAAGAAGTTATTGAGTTACTCGGACAACACGAAACTGAAACCGGGCAACTGTTTGATGAAAAAGTAAGACAAAAAATATCAGAAATAACGGCAAATCAACCAGGATTAGTAAACGGGTTTGCTCGTCAGTTAGTAGAAAACAATCCCGACAAAAAAACAATTGATTACAGTGATTATCTGAAAGTTGAAGATTGGTATTTGAATTTAACAATAGATAAAAATATTTCAAATATTATAAATAAGGCCAAAGAAGAACGTTCATTCGTAGAACGATTGCTATTCACGGAAGATAAAATTCCTTTCAAAATAAACGAGCCTCATATCAAACAGTTACATACAAACGGACTAATAAAAAGAGACGATGAAGGCTTTGTAACGTTTTGGGTTCCATTATACCAAAAAGCCGTCTATGATGCCTTTTATCCATACACAAACGGCGAAAAAAATGAAATCAGCATAACGCACATCCCGTCAGATTTTTATGAAAATAATAAATTTAATATATCTAAACTCATAGAAAATTATAAAAACTATGTGAAAAGGCGTGGTTTTAAGCCGTTTATGGAAAGAGATAAAAACGGTAACTATAAATCAATAAAAGAAAGTGCATTAATTTACAGTTTTGAGACGTTTATTACGGCAATTGTTCAAGAATTGAAAGGAAAAATATACAGAGAAGCAGATACCGGATTAGGAAAAAGTGATATGATTATAAATATTGACGGCGGGGAATATCTGATTGAAACAAAAGTATATTCAGGCGTAAGTAGATTTGAAGACGGAAAACAACAGCTTACTTATTACGCCGAAAGTCTGCAATTAGAAAAAGCTGTTTACCTTGTGTATATGGCAAAGCGAGCCAGAAAATCCGAAACACTAAAAGATAATAAAGAAAAAATAAATAACATTGAAATTTTGACATATTTAATAGAATACGACGAAACAAAATGGTAAAATAAGAAGCACGTAACATTGTTCTTAACGTAATTTTCTGTGTGGAATGTGTATCGTGTCATGTTTTTTGGAATACAAACAAAAACAATAATACATATGGTTATTGATTAACACTTAAGTTAGGTATGAGGAGTTAGTGTATGAAGGAAGATTATGCTTCAATTTGTTCTGTTCTTGAGGGAAATCCAGATTATTATTTTGTTAATGGAATTCCTCGCCAAAAGAGAATTTATTCATCGACTCAGGAACAAACAAAACAGACATTCGCTTTTAAATGGAAAAAAAGAGATACGTATGAGTCCGATGCTGTGTCTGATTCGGCAAGAACATGGCTTCAGGAACGCTATGCCATCCCTGGAGTTACATTTCAGGATTTGATAAAAGACAAAACCATACTTGATGCAGGATGTGGTTCTGGATTCAGCTCTTTGTTGCTTTTTGGAGATTCCCTTAATCAGTGTCGATATATTGGGGCGGATGTTTCCAGTGCTGTTGATGTAGCATCGCAAAGATTTGCAGAGCGAGGTATAAAAGGCGAATTTTTGCAGGTAGATTTGATGAATCTCCCTGAAGAACTTGGGAGTTTTGATATTATTTTTTCTGAAGGTGTTTTACATCATACAGATTCCACAGAAAAAGCCATCAGAACCTTGGCTAAAAGGATTCGGGGAGGGGGGTACTTTTTGTTTTATGTGTACAATAAAAAAGGCCCCATCAGAGAGTTCACAGATGATCTGATCAGAGAACGGCTTTCGGATTTGACCGACGAACAGACTTGGGAAAGGCTTATGCCTCTTTCTAAACTGGGGAAATTGCTTGGCGACTTGGAGATAGAAATTGATATAGAAGAGTCCGTTGATGTTCTTGATATTCCCACAGGTAAAATAAACCTGCAAAGGTTGTTCTATTGGCATGTGTTCAAATGTTACTACAGGCCAGACTATAAACTTGAAGAGATGAATCATGTCAATTTTGATTGGTATCGTCCGCAAAATTGTCATCGTCAAACTCCAGAGGAAGTACGTAGCTGGGTAGAGACGAGTGGTCTTGAAATTTGTAAAATGGATGTCCAGGAAGCAGGTATTACAGTTGTAGCAAGGAAACCGTAGAAAATGTGCGGTGTCATAGGTATCTTTAATCTTGACGGGAGGCCGGTGTCTCCCGTCATTCTCCGAAAAATGACTGATGTCATTGCCCACCGAGGGCCTGATGGAGAAGGTTTTTATATCGACAGTTTTCTGGGGCTTGGGCATCGACGACTGGCTGTTATTGACCTGTCTCCTGCTGGCCATCAGCCTATGACATCCCATTGCGGAAACTATTCCATTGTCTTTAACGGAGAGGTCTATAACTTTAAGGAACTCCGCAGCATTTTGGAAGTAAAGGGCCATTGTTTTGTCTCCAGGACAGATACGGAAGTGGCGCTTCATGCCTATATGGAATGGGGACCTTCCTGTGTTGAGAGATTTAACGGTATGTTTGCCTTTGTTCTCTGGGACAAAACACGACAGAGCCTTTTTCTTGCGCGAGATAGATACGGCATTAAAGCTTTATACTATTCCTTTCAAGGGAGTAAATTTCTCTTTGGTTCAGAGCAAAAGGCCATTCTTGCCCATGATATTGTTTCAAGAGAGATAGATCTTGAAGCCCTGCTGGAATATTTTACTTTCCAGAATATTTTCACAGATAAGACCTTGCTCAAGGGAATTAAGCTTTTTCCCGCCGCAAGCTGGGCATTGTTACCTTTGGGAAGCTGCGACAGGTCTCTGTCATTTCATACATATTGGGATTACGATTTTTCCGAGCCGGAGCCTCATGATATTCGCACCGAGGAAGAATATGCAGAAGAGCTGGATTTTCTCTTTCGCCAAGCCGTCAAACGGCAGCTTGTGAGTGATGTTGATGTGGGGGCCTATTTGAGCGGTGGTATGGATTCCGGTTCTATTACAGCGGTGGCCGCTCAAACCCTGCCCTATATGAAAAGTTTTACCTGCGGCTTTGATCTTAACTCGGCATCTGGCTTGGAACTTGGCTTTGACGAACGTGAAAAGGCCGAGTTTATGTCCTATCTCTTTAAGACGGAACATTATGAGATGGTTCTCAAGTCAGGAGATATGGAACGGGTTATGCCTCGTTTGGCCTGGCATTTGGAAGAACCGCGGGTAGGGCAGAGTTATCCCAATTTTTATGCGGCCCAGCTTGCTGCCAAGTTTGTTAAAGTTGTTCTTTCCGGGGCTGGTGGGGACGAACTTTTTGGCGGGTATCCGTGGCGGTATTATAGAGCGGTTTCCTGTACGAATTTCGATGAGTATATCGACCAGTACTATAGTTATTGGCAACGGTTAATTCCCAACTCCACACTCAAAAGCCTGTTTCGCCCTGTCTGGGATGAGGTTAAACATGTCTGGACAAGGGATATATTTAAATCGGTTTTTCAGAACCGCAATCAGACACCATGCTCTCCAGAAGAATATATTAATCATTCTCTTTATTTTGAGGCCAAAACCTTTCTTCACGGACTGCTTGTGGTGGAAGACAAACTCTCCAGCGCTCACGGTTTGGAAACCCGTGTTCCTTTTCTGGACAATGACCTTGTGGATTTTGCCATGAAATTGCCGGTTGGGATGAAACTGAATAATTTGCAGGATGTTGTTCGGATAAACGAAAACGAACCTGGTGGTAAACGAAATAAGTATTTTCAGAAAACAAATGATGGTAAAAATGTACTTCGCAAGGTTATGAGCCGCTATATTCCAGACCAGATAACCAGCGCAGAGAAGCAGGGGTTTTCTGCTCCTGATGCATCCTGGTTTAAGGGGGAAAGCATAGAGTATGTGCGTAGTCTTCTCAATAAAGATGAAGCAATGCTGTTTAAGTTTTTGGAACCAAGGGAAGTACACGCATTGCTCAGGGAGCATCTTGATGGAGTACAAAATAGACGACTTTGTATATGGTCTCTGTTAAGTGTTGAAAGTTTTATGCAGCAGGTGTTTGGATGAACCGGGTAGTTTTTATTGGTGCAAGTTGGCTCCAGTTTATGCTCGCCATGGTTATAATACAGGCTTCTGAACCCTGAAAATATACGAGGCCATATATGAGTAACAAAAAATCAGAGGAAGCGAGCTTACTCGAATTATTGGGTGGGGCCGATACTCAGCAGTTAAACCGGCTGTTTGATCTCTTGGAACAGTTGTGGCTAGAACGCAGACAGTATATCAATGAGCGCTGGAATCGAACGATGCCCTTTGCTGAATATATTGTGGACCGTTGGGAAAAGGCTAAACTACTCGGATTTGGAGAGGGAGCTTCAATTTATGATAGTTCCATGGTTTTTGGAGACGTGCAAGTTGGCAAAAAAACATGGATTGGTCCAAACGTAATACTTGATGGTTCAGGAGGTCTGTCCATAGGTAATAATTGTTCGATTTCAGCGGGTGTTCAAATATACAGTCATGATTCAGTCCAGTGGGCTAATTCGGGGGGAAAAGAGCCCTATGAGTATTCCAGAACCATGATTGGAAATAATTGTTATCTTGGCCCTAATGTAGTTGTAGCAAGGGGTGTTACTATTGGTGATTGTTGTGTTATTGGAGCTAATAGTTTGGTGCTAAAAAATATACCAGACAACTCAAAGGCATGGGGTACTCCATGCACTGTTCGATGACGAGTCATAAATAGTACATGCAGACAGCCGTAATATCAGATATATGCCCGAAGTATGCAGCCATTTGGAAGGACAGATGCTTCCTTACTTTTGACATTGACTGGGCGGATGACGCTATTTTGGAAGACACCATTGATTTGGCCGAGCAGGCGGATGTATGTGCAACATGGTTTATAACGCATGATACGCCACTTCTAGAGAGGCTTCTGAGATAATCCGAAATTTGAGCTTGGTATTCATCCGAATTTTAATAATATCCTTGCCGGGAATCCTGACCCCGTCAATGGAACAAAAGCAGAGGAAACCATAGATAGACTTTTGGCTATAGTTCCTGAAGCAAAATCGGTACGTAGTCATTCCATGACACAAAGTTCTCTGCTTTGTTTGTTGTTTAGGGGTAAGGGGCTGTCTCACCATTGCAATCATTTTATCCCTCATCAGGCCGGGATAGAGCTTATGCCTTGGTCTCTATGGGATGGCTTGATTGATGTTCCTTTTTTTTGGGAGGATGATATCGCAGCGTTATATGACGAGGATTTTGGAGACGTCGGCAACCTTGTTCATCGTAGCGGCCTCAAGGTTTTTGATTTTCACCCAATTCATATATTTTTAAATACGGAAAGACTGGATCGATACGAGAAATCTCGACCTTACCACCGATCATCTAAAGAGCTTTTAATGTTTCGGAATAAAGGGAAGGGTGCGAGGACGGCTTTGAAGACGTTATTGAGGCTGTAAAATTATTCCATCAGGCTTGCTCAGGTTTTTATTTGAGACATAGAGAAACATTGCTTCTACAAGTAGTTATATAGTACAAAGCACCTTATGTTAAAACTTTGGTAACTTATGGAAATTTGGCTATGAAAAAATTACCTATCGGCATTCAGACCTTTCGTGAAATTCGTACGGATAATTATGCGTACGTGGACAAAACAGGTATAGCTGTGGATCTCGTAGATCGCTACAAATACGTATTTTTGTCCCGTCCCCGCCGTTTTGGTAAGAGCCTGTTTCTGGATACCCTGCACAATCTTTTTGAGGGTAACAAAGAATTATTTGACGGCCTTGCCGCTGAAAAGAGTTATGATTGGTCAAAGGGGTATCCGGTTATCCGTATTAGTTTTGCAGAAGGCAGCTTTCGTACCCCGGCATCTCTGCAGCGAAGTGTGATGAGTGCAGTAAGAAAAAATGCAAAACGTCTGGGCGTTTCTGTGGAAAGCCCTGAACCATCTCTTTGCTTTGCTCAGTTAATTGAAGAAGTCTCTGAAAAATACGACTCCCAGGTTGTTATTCTTGTTGACGAATACGACAAACCTATTCTGGATAATATTGATTCCCCGGATATGCGTCATGAAGCAAGAGATACGCTGCGGGATTTTTATTCCAGCATTAAAAGCAATGATGGATATATCCGTTTTGCCTTTTTGACCGGGGTGAGCAAATTTTCCAGGGTGTCTGTTTTTTCTGGTATCAATAATATTGAAGATATCTCCCTTGCCCCGGAATTTGCCACTATTTGCGGCTATACCCAGAGCGATTTGGAGACAGTGTTTGCCAAACATCTGGAAGGTACGGACATGGAGAAGGTCAAGGAATGGTACGATGGGTACTATTTCATGGGAGACCATGTTTATAATCCCTTTGACATCCTCTTGTTTTTACGCGGGAATCAGCAGTTTGAAAGTTATTGGTTTGAAAGTGGAACGCCAGCATTTCTGGTGAAGTTACTCGCGCAGCGGCATTTTTTTCTTCCTGAACTTACTAAGATAAAGGCGGGCAAGGAGCTGCTGTCCTCTTTTGATATAGAAAATATATCCCCCATTACGCTTTTGTTTCAGACAGGATATTTAACCATTAAAGATGTGCTACAGGTCGGAGATATTATCCAGTATTCCCTTGGTTTTCCCAATCTGGAGGTCTCTTCAGCCTTCACAAATTCCTTGCTGGATTGTTTTGCTCCTCCGGAAAGCAAATCTGACGTGCAAACAAAGGTGTATCTTGCCTTGAACAACGGCAATATGGAGCAGTTCAAAGCAGCGATTCATGCCCTGTTCGCGGCCGTCCCCTACCATAACTATTCCAGGAATGAGATTGCCCGCTACGAAGGCTTTTACGCTAGCGTTATATTTGCCTGGCTTGCTTCCTCGCATCTTGTTCTTAGCGTGGAAGACTGCACAAACAAGGGCCGTATTGATATGAGGGTAGAAACGGAGGACTTTATCTATCTGATTGAATTTAAGGTAGATATGCCGGGAGAAAAGGCACTCTCCCAGATGAAAACCAAAGGCTATGCAGAACAATATCAGACAAAAGGGAAAAAGATTACCCTGATCGGAATTGGCTTTTCCAGTGAAGAGAGGAACGTAACGGAGTTTGTGTGGGAGGATGGTCAGCAGAAGAGTTTGTAATGGGAGAGTTGCAACAACTTTTTCAGGTATTGTTGTTTTGTTCGATGTGAACTGGCTTGATTTGTGGACGAAATGTTTTTGGAGACACTCTATTGAAAATTTTGTTAGGGTTGTAAGTCTGTTTTAGGAATTTTTCATGGGCAAAAAGATTAAAGTAGTACCTTGGACAGAGATGGGGAAGGATGAGGCTGTTTGGGATTCCTTTGTGGAAGAGGCCAATGGGGGGAATATTTTCCACAAACTTTCCTTTTTGAAATATCATCAAGAAAAATTTCAAGCAAATGAATATCAACTTGTTTTTGTAAAAGGCGAAAGTATTTTTGGACTTATGCCTATGGCAATCTTTAAGGAAGCTGGAGTATTGGCAGCGCGTTCACCCTATGGAGCAAGTTATGGCGGGCCTATTTTTAGAAAAAAGCTGTCTTATTCTGAATCTATGGATGTTGTTGGTTCATTATTAAATTTTTTGTCGCTTGAAAAAATACATAAAATAACAATTACGTTGCCAATACCCCCTATATATAGGGAGTATTGTGATACGTTTACGCTTGCCCTCTATGAAAATAAATTTCGATGTGTAAATCAGGATATTTCAAGCATTGTTGCTCTTAGAAGAGATGTTCATGAGGTAGAAGAGAGATTTGACTCTCGTGCAAGAAATATGATCAGAAAGGCAGTGAAAAATGATGTTTCTATTATGCGCAATACTAGTTTAGATATCTTCTGGCCTGTTTTGTTAAAAACATTTGAAAAACATGGTACAGAACCAACACACTCTTTTGATGATGTCAAATGGCTCATGAGAATTTTCCCTGAACAAATTTATTGCAGTACAGCTATGTACAAGGGGAATCCCATTGCAGGGATTTGTTTTTTTGAGATGAACAGAAAAGTCAATTCAACATTCTATTTTGCAAACGATCCTCAATACCAGCATTTACAAGGATTAAGTTTTTTGATTTCCGATGCTATCAAATTTTCTACGTCTAAAGGTTATGCTTTCTTGGATTTTGGAACATCTTCTGTTAACATGCAGGGGAGAAGTAATATTTTTAAGTTCAAAGAGGGGTTTGGAGCGACTGGATGTTTTAGAAAAACGTTTGAGTGGGAAAAGTAAATGTTGTCCATAAAAATTATGCCAGGTGATCTTGCGAATAATTTTGAAAAAATGGACAGTCCGCAAGGATCATTTAAGAAGAAAATATTTCCTCAAGAAGATCGTATAACCTTCTTGGGTAGCGGGAAAGATTGCATCCATGCTGTGGCGAAATATCTCAATTTGTCAAGGAGTGATGAAGTTTTTATAACGACTACTACAGATTCTCCTTTTGTTTCAAGCTGTGTAACATGTACTTTGTTTAATTATTGCAAAGTATCCAGAGTTTTTACGGAAAAAACGAAGCTGATTTATATAATCCACGAATTCGGATTTCCCAATCCTAGGCTGCTTGATTTGATTGAATTGGGTAAGCAAAAGGGTATTCCTGTTTTTGAAGATTCGGCTCATTCTTTTGATACTCTATACAACGGTCTGATGGTGGGTACTCTTGGTGATTTTGGTATGTATTCGATGCCAAAAAGTTTTCCTGTTAAACGGGGGGGAGTTTTATATTTTAAGAAAAATCAATCTCTTTTTCATCAAAGAGAGAACGAATTTTCGGAGATACGAGAGATATTTTTTAACTCTTCAAAATATTTGGAAGCGTTGACGCAACGACGTAGATTAATATACCGAAAATATAAGGATGCCTTTTCTGAAGAAGAAATATTTCGTTTTACAGGTTCAGAAGCACCTTTTATTTTTGCTTTTAAATCATCTGCTGCAAAAATTATATATCAAGAACTTGATCAACCCCATTCCGGTGTTGAATTAGTACGTACTCACAATAAGGATTGGGTTGCTTTGCCAACAAATCCTTTCTTGGATGATAAATCTGTTTACTCTTTGATTGATAAAATTTATCAATATCTATAATGGTTTAAATACAGATTTCAAAAGAATTGAGGTTGTTTTTTTTAGGGGAGCATTATATGAATCTAATTGAAATTATGAACGATATACTTTCTAAGGAAAGAAAGCTGGATGTCTATTCTTCACTTGAAGGAGATATTTCAGAGTTACCTTGCATTTTTATTATAGGTCTTCCCCGTTCTGGAACTACTTTTTTGTCTCAAATCCTTAGCTGTTATTGTGAGTTAGGGTATATTGATAATATTATTGCCCGATTTTGGAAATGTCCTGCTTTGGGGATAGCTCTTTCTCAGGAAATTTTGGGAAGCAATAGGCACACTGAGATAAACTTTACTTCAGATTTGGGGAGAACGGAAGGTGCTGCTGGGCCTCATGAATTTGGATATTTTTGGACTCATTGGTTTGGCTTTCGTGACGATTTATCTCATTGCCTTAACTCTAGTCAAAAGAGCTTGGTAGATAAAAAGGGTTTGTTTGAAACATTATGTCTGATAACAATTTTTTGGAATAAGGCTGTTTTGTTTAAAAATCTTACATGTGGTCTGCAAGCAGATTTTTTGTCAGAAATGTATCCAAAAAGCTTTTTTATTTATCTTGATAGAAATTTATATGATACTGGGGGTTCCATACTCTTAGCACGTAAACAGTATATGGGGTCTGTTTTGAAGTGGTGGGCTCTTAGACCTTCAACATGGCCTTTTAGTGAGGAGATACAAAAAAATCCCGCAATGAGCGTGGCAAAACAAATGATTGATTGTAAGAGTGATATTGAAAGGGCATTAGCCAAGGTTTCTTCAGATAGAATTCAAAGAATTACTTATGAAGAACTTATCGAAGACCCTAAAAAAATTATTGATGAAATTTGTGATGCTATAAAAAACGCTTTTGGATATTCTATTGCTGTCGGGAATTATACTCCTCCTCCAATAATAAAGGAAGAGGGTATTTCAGAGATTTCTAAGGATTTGCTTAAAAACCTTGAATTATCATTAGACGAATTAATGCCGTAGGATAATCTGTAATTGTATGTATTCACATGATGGCTATAGAAATTATTGTAACGGTATGTAACTATATGTAATGTTGGTTTGTTATGTAAAGAAAAGAGGTTGAGTATAAAAATGTCAGAAATTAAAAAGAAGCGTATATTTCATGGCCCTGCAACAATTGGCGGGATAGCTTGGTATCTTGCTCATTGGCAGAGAAAAAAGGGGATTTTGAGTGATTGTATTGTGTATGGAGACTATGGTTTTCGGCAATTACATCATATTAAACTTAATATAAGGGACCATGGATTTTTGCGAAGACAATTAGTAAGAATCTTTTTATGTTTTTTTTGTATTGTTCATTATGATATTTTTCATTTTTATTTTGCAGAAACTTTGCTTCCCTTTAATCTGGATCTTCCTCTTTTAAAATTGTTTCGAAAAAAAATAGTTATGACTTATTGCGGTAGTGAAATACGTTTGATTAAAGTTGAGGAAAAAAGAAATCGTTATGCACATCTTTTACGTATAAGCAGAGATCATCCGCGTTTTGATCAACGTAAAATCTTTAAGATGCGCTGGCACAATCTTTGGGTGGATAGATTTATAGCGGTTCGTAATCTCTACGCTTTTGCTCAAACAGTTATTCCAAAAGAAAAAATAAAAAGTCGGCCATGGCTCAATCTTGGAGTTGATCTTGCAAAAATACCTCTCGAAGAGGATGTAACAACTAATGTCATTCCTGAAATAATTCATGCTCCATCAGAGAAAGGGATAAAAGGTACTGTTTATGTGACCAAAGCAATTGAAGAATTGAAAAAGCGTGATCTGAAATTTAAGTATCGTACACTACATGGTGTGCCAAATAATCAGGTACAAGAAATTATTCAGAATGCGGATATTGTCGTCGATCAATTCCTGCTCGGTGGTATTGGAACATTAGCTTTTGAGGGTATGGGAATGGGCAAGCCCGTGGTTGGATATGTGCTTGAGAGCGTTATCGAAGAACATATGCCAGATTGTCCTATGTTCAATGCAAATATTGATAACCTTGCTGATCGTTTGGAAACATTAATTCGAGATCCTGAGCTTCGTTTAGAGTTAGGGCGTAAGGGGATTAGGTTCTGTGCCAAGAACTTGGATTATGAAACAGTCCAGAAGGAAATGCTTACTATATATGAGGAACTTTTTGCATGAAAGAAACTCAAGAAGTCTTGTCCTCTAAGCTTGAAGACTGGCCACCATTGACGTCTGCATATCGACGTTTGTTTGATGAATTGGCATCGGGTCTTTATGAGGTGCGTAGTGTTTATGAACATTATTGCCTTAAAGGTGGAGTTCCTGATAAGAAAAAACCTACCATTGTTCTTCGTATAGATGTGGATAGCGCATTCCATTTGTCATGGCCTCTTGCGTTGCACTTGAGAAAACGCAATCTTTCGGCGACTCATTATTTTCTTACAAGGCCAAAACGCTATTATAATATATGGTGTAGTTCTATCCCTGCAAAAATTCATGCCTTGGGGCAGGAAGTTGGTCTGCATACGGATCATTACTATGAACAACTTGCCTTTGGTCTTGATGGTTTATCTGAACTTAAGGCTGATATTCAAAAACTTTCTGAATTAATAGGAGAGCCTATTAAGGGAATGGTTTATCATGGACACCCCGCTATAGATGCTTTGGGCGTTACAAATTGGGATTTATCAAAGGAAATACCTTCTTCTGAATTGGATTTGGAATACCATGATGGCCTTTGTTCCTGCTATATTCAACCGGGGAACATGCAGTGGGCTCCCAAGTGTGATGCAAGGATATCAGATTTTATGGGAATCTCTTACTCTTGGGGATGGAACTATTTGCCGCGATATCCTGTGCAACAACTTAAAAAATATGCAAAGCCCAATTCTGCGTTTCACATTGCATTTCATACTAAGAATCCTTTTATGTATTGGTTGAAGTGGCCTGATTGTTATGATGAAACTCCTGTCCCTAAAGAATCTTTATACACCTTCCAAAAGAAAAAAAGTATAATTTGTTATAATTTATTTAAGGGTAGTCTCGTTTCAAGCTTACCTGATACATGGCGTTGTAGGATCAAAAAAATGATTGGGAGGAATTGATAATGCTTATAAAAATTGTTCGTGTTTTTTTACGTTTTTTGGTAGTAGATATCCCTTGTCTGGTACTTTTTGTTTTGAGTTTTCCATTTTCATTTATATGGCGCAAGACAACGGGTAAGCGACATTGGGATACGTCGTGGGAATATGGGAGAGAATTAATTTATGCACAGGGTATTTCTTATTGGAAAGAATTGTTGCTTGATTTTCGTTTAAGTCTTGAAGGTAAAAGTGTTCTTGAGGTTGGATCTGGTAATGGGCAATGGCTTATAGCCTGTGATGAGCTGGGGGCTGATAAGGTCGTGGGTGTTGAACCAAATGATGCTGTTCGGGAATACTCGCTGGATCGTTTGAAGGAATATGGTAAAGCTGATCGTATTGCAGTCCATAATGCTTCTGCTGAATTGCTTCCCTTTGAAGACGAATCTTTTGATTGTCTGTTGTGTATGGGAGTTTTCATGTTCACCCAACAAAAAAAGGCATTGCAGGAATTCAGTCGAGTTCTTCGACCTGGAGGGCAGCTTTTATTTACTGTAAATGGTCTAGGCTATTTTTTGATGAATATTAAGCGTGGAGTCCTTTTTAGCCAGTTTAATGAAGTGCGTTATGGCCTTGTAGGATTTTTTTATACTCTTTTAAAGTGGATTTTTGGTTTTCAATATTCTACTACTGCCGTTAATGTCGCTGAGATGAAAAAAATGTTGGAAACCTACGGCTTTAATTTGGAACGGGTATGGCTCCATCTTAATCTAGAATTTTATCCCATGGAACATTTTGGTTTCCCAACAAACTATGCTTTTCGTGCAGTAAAAAATAAATAGCATAATGTTATCATTGTCTTTTTTTGCTCATCCTCGAACAAAAAACGTTATTTGTTTTATGCTCCCTACATATATAGGAGCAATGCTCTCACTCATTACATTTCCCTTGATAGCCTCCAGGCTAGGTGTTTCCGGTTTTGGGCAGCTGGATTTATTTCTTTTGTTTGGTGTTATCCTGAGTTTTTCTTTGCAAATTGGTTGGGGAAGTGCTCATAATAGGTATTATTTTGAAGAAGATATTTCCGGTATTAACTTGGTGCGAACCTTAATGTGGTTTCGTATCTTTATTTCGATAATTATTATATTTTTAACCTGGTTGTTACAAAAAAACCTCTTGCAATGGCTCGGAGTTTCTGAAGATGCCGTTGTTATGATTTGGACTGTTGTAGGAACATTTATTTGCACTGATTTTTCCGAATTTCATCTGTTACGTTACAGGATGCTTGGGAAAGGCTTTTGTTATATGGTGATGGCGTTGTCCAGGTCATTGCTTTATGCCTTGTCCCTTCTTGTGGTGCTGTATTTTTTTGCCTTAACTCCTGCACGTGTCCTTGCCTGCTCCCTTTTTTCGGTAGCATTACCTCTTTTTGTTGCATGGATACTTGATCATGATTGGATGTTTAATGCCCGATTTGAGTGGAGTATTCTTAAACGAACATTATGTTTTGGCGCTCCCCTGGTTGTCGCAGGCCTGGCAGTTCTAGGGCTCCGAACGACCGACAGGGCGATGCTGAATAGCCTGATTGCTGACCCCAAATGGTCTCTAGTCCTTTTGGGGTACTATGCATTTGCTTTAAGGCTGGTGTCTATAAGCAATCTGGCAACGGGCGGTTTTTCTGTTCTCTGGGGGCCCTATGTTATGAAAACATATCGAGAGGTTTCAGCACCTTTACGTTATAAATATATATATTCAACCTATCTATTGATTATCACCGTATTAAATTTTTGTATTATAGGCGGGTCTGTTTGTTTTGTCCCTATGTTTTTCCCTCAATATGTTCCTGCTCTCCCTTTGGTATCAATCCTTCTTGCTTCCAATCTGGCATATGCTCTTGGGGATTATTTTTGTGTGGGAATCGGAATAAAAGAAAAAACATGGATACGAACAGTTGCTGGAATTGGAACAGTTGCAGTTAATATCGTTCTTAATTTTTTTCTTATACGACATTTTGATGCAATGGGTGCAGCGATATCAACGCTTGTATCGACTCTTTTTTATACAGGATTTCTTATGTGGACATCGCATAGGCTATTATATCCTGTGCAGTATCCATTTGTAACGACTATATTTATAATATTTCTGACAGTTGCGACAGTTTTATATTCTTTTATTTCTCCTTTTCTTCTTTTTGTTGGGTTATTCTTTGTTGTCTCTTTATTCATTTTTATTTTGAGAAAAGATGTCAAAGGGGTTTATGATATTTTTTATGGAAGTTAAGGGGAATATTTTCTAACATTAAGAAAAAAATCAAACAGACCATGTGTGGAATCTCAGGAATATTGAACGTAAACGGAATAGCCTCTCACCAGGCACAACCTCTTGTCAACATGACCCATGCAATGACTTCAAGAGGGCCTGATGATGAGGGATATTTGCTTGTTGGAGAGAATGTGGATTGCAGGTGCTTTTCGGGCGATGATACACCGTCAGCCAAGAATTATAAGGGCCTTCCTTTTTTCCCGGACACTCATATTGCCACAGCTCTCTCGCTACCATCCATTTTGGGCCTTGGGCATCGGCGTTTGTCTATTCTGGATTTAAGTCCAGGTGGTCATCAGCCTATGTGTACAAGGGATGGCCGTTACTGGATTGTTTTCAACGGAGAGATATATAATTTTAAGGAATTGGCCCAGCAAATCAGGAGCCATACAATTGATTATTATGGCCGTAGCGATACGGAAATTTTATTGAATGCCTACGCTATCCTCGGAAAAAAATGTCTTGATTATCTTAATGGAGATTTTGCCTTTGCCATTTGGGACAACAAAAAACGAAAACTTTTTTGTGCCAGAGACAGAGTGGGTATCAAACCCTTCTATTATACTATCCAAAACAATCAATTTATTTTTGCTTCAGATATAAAAACGATTATTGCTTCCGGTTTATATACGCCTTCACCAGACCCTGAAGGTCTTTATCTTGCTATGGCCTTTGGTATTGCACCGAGACCTCTTACGGCCTTTAAGGACGTGAAGGCTTTGGAGCAGGGTACATGGCTTGAAATAGATGTTACTGGCACTCTTACCAAAGGTCGATATTGGGATATTCCTATTGGCACGCAAGACGATACTATGACCGAAGATGAGGCAGCCGAATTGCTTGAGCATGAATTACAGAAAGCAACCCGTCTTCGACTTGTGGCAGACGTGTATGTAGGAACTTTTATGAGCGGGGGGATTGATTCTACAACGATTTCTGCTATGGCATCTCGTTATCACCAGGGGATCAAAGCCTTCACCTTGGCATATGAAAATAATGCACCGGAAATGGACGAGACCCTTCAGGCCATTGCAACCGCAAAGATGAATCCCATTGAGCATATTGTTCATACGGTCAACCCGGATGACTCCTTACAGTATTTGAAGCAATGGATTGAAGGGTATGAGGAACCCTTTGATGGTCTGGCAGCCAACTATGTCATTTCTCAATTAGTGCGGGATAATAATGTTACTGTTGTTCTGAACGGACTTGGCGGGGATGAGTTGTTTGCTGGGTATGGCTATTATCGTTTTGCCAGTCTGTGGCCTTGGGTAAAAATGATACGACCATTAACCTGTATGAGTGCTTTTGGGAGAGATTCCAAAATCGGCAGGATCATTGGATTGGGGTTGCTTCGGTCTCCAGCAGAGTTCCATACATACCTTTTTTCAAAGTCGTCAGATGCCTATCGACAATCATTATTTCCGAATGTTAGTTTTTCAAAAAAATATACCATATCAAGGCTGCAACAGCTTTATGCACATGAGAAAGTTTTTGATGATCCTATAGGAGCCATGAGCTATATGGACCTTATGAATTATATTGGTAATCATCATGTTCATCGAGTGGACCAATTTACCATGGCCCATTCCATTGAAGGGAGATTTCCGTTTCTGGATCATCATGTTATTGATGCTGCATTCAAAATACCAAGCAAATATAAAATTAAATCAGGATTGCAAAAATATATCCTTCGGAAAATTGCTCAAAAATATATCCATTCATCTTGTCTTTCAATGAAGAAAAAAGGTTTTGGTTTGCCACATCGCAAGTGGATGCAAGGTCCCTTAAAAAAACTTGAATGATTTTTAACGTTAAATTTTTATGAACAAGTACTTAAATCCTAAAAAATACTTGGAATTTGGCTTGGATACGTCCCTTGCCTTGTTGTCGCCTTGCATAACAATTTTAGAAAGGAAAGCAATAGAAGATTATGGACATAAAACGTTACAACATCAGCCCATTTTTATTGTCGGTGCTCCACGTACAGGTTCTACTATTTTATATCAGTCTTTAACAAATTTATATAACGTATTGTATATTGATAATTTAGTATGTCGCTTGAATAAGAATATTTTTTTGGGATTTTGGTTAAGTGCTAAACTCTTCAGGCAGAAACCTCACAATAATTATCTCGCTATTCATGGGGATACCTTGAAATATGGCTTTCATGCTCCAAGTGAGTGTGGAGAATTTTGGTATAGATGGTTGCCAAGAGATCATCATTTTATCGACTATCATGAAATCACTGATAAAATGGTTGAAGCGATA
>PDWJ01007988.1_pt1 | contig 18827 bp, 16 predicted proteins | sample 1430881 | NCBI WGS metagenome assembly PDWJ01 (sample SAMN01162460, study PRJNA174530) | Oral metagenome, whole genome shotgun sequencing project. | biome: Marine environment; feature: Marine mammal; material: Swab sample of the gingival sulcus; isolation source: swab sample of gingival sulcus...
GATTTATTGCTCGGTCATGCATCCCACCTGGTCATAAATCAAAGATTTATTGCTCGGTCATGCATCCCACCTGGTCATAAATCAAAGATTTATTGCTCGACCATGCAGCCCGCTCGAAATGACATCGCTTGACTGAACAGTTACGTTTTGCCAAGTATTAGCCAGCGTCATTGGGTTAGAACTAATTAAAAACCCTCACAGCGCAATTTGATTTCCATAATACAACTATCGATAAAGCGCAATAAATTAACTTTGCCGCCCGCCTTCGTATTATTTTTAATCGCTGTCATTTCATCCTTAATGCATTTAGCATCAAATAAAGTGTAAGCATAGCGTCTAAAAATTTCATTGTTATAGTCATCTAATCCGAGTTGGGCTAGTTGATAACATGCTTTACCTATTGTTCGTCGCATTCGCTGCGTAACTGTCTTGGCACTATCGGGCAGTGCGTTAAGTGCTTCATCGTACCACTCACGCCGATAAGCGCCACGCCGGTAAAGCGCGCTACAAATCATCAACAAATCCTTGGCGCCTTTTTCGCTGTTGATGCCCAATTCGACAAATAATTCTTCAAAACTGCGCTCGATGCTGTCACTCGGCACCTTTGATGAATTATCATCTCCTAAGAATGTTTTTATTTTTAAAATCTTTTGTTTCATCTTACGCTTATTGACAACGTGTTCAACCACTTTGTTAAATTCGATAGTATTGAGTGGCTTGTGTATGAAAAATTCTATCCCACTTCGATATGCTGCGCTAACCATTGCATTGTCGTCAACCTGTGACACCATGATAAAATCAATATCGGGCGTTTGTTGCTTAACAGTCTTTACCAAAGAAGCACCGTCTAAAGCGGGCATTAGATAGTCGACAATGCAGATGTCAATTCGCTTATAAGGTATTTCGGCAAGCGCTACTTGCGGATCATGCGCCATACCAACGACACTGCCAAAGCCGAGGTCCTCTATCATATTCTCTAACATATGTACCATGTTGACATCATCATCCAATAAATAAAAGCGCATCTTATTTCCCCTTTAGTCGATTAAGCGGAAAAGTTAACGTAAAACAGGTGCCTCGCCCCGTCTCTGACGATACCGCAATCTGTCCACCAAACTCATCTTCTACTAAATTTTTGACGACATTAAGACCTAAACCACGCTTGATATCGCCAGATTGCTCTGAATATTTACTGCTATATCCCGGATTATAAATGTAGGGAATATCTCTTTTTTTAATTCCGCAGCCGTTATCGGCAATGTTGATATGTAACTCATTCGCAGTTTCGTAGGCAGTCACTTCAATCTTACCGGCAGCATTATCACCGATTGCCTCAATGGCGTTGCTCATTATATTTTGCAAAACAGACGTCATATAAAAGTGATAATAGACTTTGGCTTGACTGCGAATATCGGTTACAACTTCAATTGCGATATTGGCGCTTGCCAAAGTCTTGCGCGAATTTTCGACAATAATACGAACGATTTCATCAATCGACAGCGAAAGCTGATAGAGTTTTTCTTCGGTTATCGCTTCTAGCCCCTTAATTACTCTTAAATAGTCCTTTTTTACCTCGTGAACTTCTTTTGCTAAATCGAGCGATTTGTTAACGATTGTTGCGTCGCTAGCATGCGCTTCAGCGTATTTATACAAATTAAAGGCCTTTGCCATCAACTCTTCAATATAGGCCGTGTTTTTTTGCATAAAATAAATTTCGCTCCAAAAGTTTGAGGTAATTAATAATAGATTATCATAATTCTTCTTATTTTCTTCAGCAATCATGAGCTGTCTTAGCTTGATAAATACGTAGAACAAGATGATAATAACCACGGTGCGCACTAATGCAACGACGGCCAGTCCTCGAAAAATGTCGAACGGAATTATTAACCTGCCTAAACGCAGGCTCATTTCAACGATATTTGAAATTAAATCACTGGCAAAAACAGTGATAATAAATTGGTGAATTTGCCGATTGGAACGGGTGTATAGCCAATAAAACACAATGCCATACACCATATAAAAAAATACTTCTGGCCAAATTATCTGAAATGCTTTTTGAAAAGTTAGCCCACCGGCAATTAAGGTTAATAAACGAAATGTCGGTGAGACGATTGACACTGCAAAACAGGTAACAAATGAATTGACAACACTGTTAAAATAGAGCAACAAGGGCAAAACAATAACCGAAATGGTAATAATAAAACCCTCGACGAAAAAATTAAAGTGAAATAACGAACAAAAAGCAACCAACGCGCTGATTGTAAGTACTTTTTTTAGATAGGAAATCGCACTGAGTTTACTATACTCCATATTTTTCATGCTACGCCCTTTTTACATTCTAGGCAATGATTTATTGAAACCAAGCTTTGATTTTTTGCCAAATCGTCTGACGACGCTTGGATTTATTTTTGTAGTCGGCGACGATCTTCTCAATGCGCGCCGCGCTGTAGGCCTTTTCGCTTGTCGAATGCGAATTAATGGCGCTTGACTTCGCTTGCTTAGCAGTAGCAAACTGTTGCGCATCAGCACGATAGACTTTGCGCGAAATATGTTTGCTTTCAACGACTTCCTGTTTTTTATAATGCTGTCTATCTTTTGTGCGTTTTTGTTGTGTTCGCCGCGTTTTGGTGTGCTTTGGCAAAGGTAATTCTTCAATTAAGGCGCCGATATGTTCTTCAATTTCATAAAGTGTCATAATATCGTCAGACGTGACCAAAGAATAAGCTATTCCACCGTTGCCGGCTCGACCGGTGCGACCAATGCGATGAATATACGCGTCTTTTTCAATCGGCAAATCATAATTGATAACCATATCTAAATCATCGATGTGTAAGCCGCGCGCCGCCACATCAGTCGCCACTAATATTTTAAATTTATCACGCTTGAATTTGTTAATGGTCTTTAACCGACGCGCCTGCGTCAATGCGCCGTGTAAAGCCTGAGCCGTATAACCGCGATGTGTCAAAAATTCGCTAACGCGGTCAACCGTGCGTCGCGTATTGCAAAAAACAATGCAAGATGCCGGTTTTTTGCTGCGTAAAATGTCATTTAAACGACGACGCTTTTCATTATGTTCGACCTTAAAATAAGCCTGATCAATTAAATCGACTGTCTTTGTCTCAGATTCAATTTCAATCGTTTTGGGATCTTTCATATGCGCCCAAGCAATAGTCTGCACTTCATAAGGCATCGTCGCTGAAAATAATAGTGTCTGCCGCCCTTTAGGCACCTGCTTGACAATCGCCATCACCTGATCGATAAATCCCATATCGAGCATGCGATCAGCCTCATCCAATACTAAATAGCGAATCTCATTTGGATACAGCGTACGGCGCTCTAAATGATCGAGCACGCGTCCCGGTGTACCCGTTATAATATCAACACCCTTGGCCAAGTCACGCATCTCGCTATCGATATTGTGTTGACCATAGACCGCCATCGCCTTAAGCGGCTTATATTTAGCCATCTTTTTAATGTCGCTATCAACCTGTAAGGCCAATTCTCTGGTCGGTGTCAAAATTAAAGCCTGCGGACTATTGCCAGCTGTGATGCGCTCAACAATCGGCAAGCCAAAGGCGGCCGTTTTACCACTGCCTGTTTTGGCGCGCACAATGACGTCGGAACCTTTTAGCACATCGCCAATTGATGCAATCTGAACTGGTGTAGGCGTGGTAAATTCCATATCGGCCAACGCATTATTTAGTTCTTCTGATAAATTAAATTGTTCAAATGTCTTTTTCATATTTTTACCTCAACAGTAGCATTTTATCATTTATAGTACAATTTTTCCATATTTATCTGTTAATTTGAAAAAAAACGTAACGATTTTGTCCATTAAATGATATAATAATTGCGGTGAAAAACTTAATGCTTAACTCCATTATAAGAAAGGAAGGTTTTAGATGGATTTATTTAGTGCCATTAAGGCAAAATTACAAGGTAAAGGTGTTTCTATTGTCTTTCCAGAGGGCGTTGAACCACGTATTTTAGGCGCTGCCGTCCGCCTAAAAAAAGAAAAATTAGTCGAACCGGTTTTAATTGGCGATGCCGACGAAATTAAAAAAATTGCCGCTGAGCATCAGTTTGACATCAACGGCATTCGCATAGAGTCACCTGAAAAGTACGTTGACTTTGACAAAATGGTCGACGCCTTTGTTGAGCGTCGTAAAGGTAAAGCAACCGCTGAGCAAGCGCGTGAAATTCTAAAAAACGTCAACTACTTTGGCACCATGCTTTGCTATATGGGTGAAGTTGCCGGTATGGTATCGGGTTCAATTCACTCGACGGGTGATACGGTAAAACCAGCACTGCAAATTATCAAAACAAAACCCGGTGTATCACGTACCAGTGGTGCTTTTATCATGCTGTCACCGCAAAATGAACGCTATTTATTCGCCGATTGTGCCATTAATATTACGTTAACCGCCGAGCAAATGGCAGAGGTTGCCGTCGAAAGCGCCAAGACGGCTAAGGCTTTTGATATCGATCCTAAAATTGCCATGCTCAGTTTCTCAACCAAGGGTTCAGCCAATGCTGATGAAGCTCAAAAGGTTGCCACAGCAACGGCAAAAGCTAAAGAACTTGACGACAGTTTGGTGATAGATGGCGAACTACAATTTGATGCCGCCTTTGTCGAGCGCGTTGCCGCACAAAAAGCACCCGGTTCGCCAGTAGCCGGTAAAGCCAATGTCTTTATTTTCCCTAGCTTAGAGGCCGGTAATATCGGCTATAAAATTGCGCAGCGCTTTGGTAACTACGAAGCGATCGGTCCGGTACTACAGGGCTTAAATAAACCTGTCAACGACCTGTCGCGCGGCTGTAATGAAGAAGATGTTTATAAGTTGGCATTGATTACTGCAGTACAAAGTCTCTAGTTTAATAAGCATTTGCTACCGGCGCTTACAATGCGTAAGCGCCTTTTTCTTGCTTAGATATGGTAATTATCAGCTAAATACAGTATAATGGCAATACTACATCATTAAACGGAGGAAACTGTGCAGAGTGCAGATTATAACCGAGAATTTAAAGAGTCTTTTATCAAAATAGCATTGCCGGTTGGCTTACAAAATCTACTGATAACATCGCTAACCTTTGTCGATTCACTGATGGTCGGTCAACTTGGTCAGGCTGAATTTAACGCCGTATCACTGGGCGGTCAGTTTTATTTTATTATCAATTTATTGGTAGTCGGCATTTCATCGGCTGCCGTTATCTATATGTCACAATATTACGGCAACGACGACCTTAAAGGCTACCGCAAATCGGCCGGTTTAGCGCTTATCGCTTGTTTAAGCGTCGGTCTACTAGCCGGACTGTTCACATTAACATTACCCGCTACGATTATCAGACTATTCAGCAAAGAACCGGCTATTGTCGCCTATGGTGTCAGCTATTTAACTATTATCGCCTTTCAAATACCGATTATGGCGATTAATCTACCGCTGTCGATGTCATCGCGTGCCGCCCAGAATGCCAAGCTGCCGCTGATAATATCTTCAACTGCTTTTTCGCTGAATACCGTTTTAAATTACTTACTAATTTTTGGCAACTTTGGTTTTCCTGAATTAGGAGTTAGAGGCGCCGCGCTAGCCACGCTGTTATCGAGCACAGTCGGCTTAATTCTCTATATCATCGGCATCAATGTGACAAACCACCCGTTGCACGGCTCAATTAAAGACTTTCTTAACATTGACAAAAGATTTGTCAGCAAAGTGTTTAGCACCGGTTGGATCGTTATCTTGCATGAACTCTTTTGGTCAATTGGCGTTTCACTGTTTGTTTTAATATTGTCGCGCTTTCGCACCGATGGCTATACCTCTTACGAAATTGCCCTCAAATTTTTTAAGTTTTCCTTTATCTTTGTGATGGCAATCGCGTCTTCCGCCTCGGTTACCATCGGCATGTTGCTCGGCAGAAAAGACATTGCAAAAGCACGTCACTATGAAAAAAAATACGCCAAAGCCATGAACTTGGTCAGCGTATTTGTCGCAATTATCATCGTTGCCGGCAGCTATTTTTTTGTCAGTTTATTCAATGTCAGTGCTAGTATCAAAAACGATGCACTGTACTGTGCGATTATAATGGCCCTATCCTTACCAGTCAGAAACTACAGCGGCCTACAAATTATCGGTGCGCTGCGCGCCGGTGGCGATACTAAAGTGCCTGCCCTAATTGAATTATTTAGTCTCTACTTGATTGATGCGCCGATTATTTATTTGCTTTTAAAATACACCAACTGGTCCACACCGGTTGTTGTCGCGTTTGGTTCAATCGGCAGCATTGTAACTGCTGTTTTAATATATGGTCGTGTTAAAAGCGGTAAATGGGCGCAAAATTTGATTGACTAATCAAAAAGCGCACTTGTAAGTGCGCCAATTGAATTTCAATTAGAAATCTTTATCTCTATTATTAGATTTTTTTGAGAACCTGTTGAGTTAAAATCATTTTTTGCTCAGGCGTCGTAATCTTTGCAACACAACCCGGTGCAATAATTAAACCTTCTCTACTACCATGTAATTCAATTGCTTCTTCAAGATGTTGTCTTATTCCTGCTTCATCCATATCGAGTAATTTTGTTTCATTTATACCGCCCATAAAACATTTGTCACTTAGTTTGCGCGCTTCATTCATACTCGGGGCTACCCATCTGTCATGCCAGTTGACACATTGAACGGGATAATCTGCCAACAGTTGCCACATTGTATTATCCCCATGTATGTGTACGATATTAAACCAAGCCTCTTGACAGGCATTTAGCACTTGCATATCATATTTTTTACCAAACTCTAAATATTCCTCTTCAGTTACGTAATCAGTTGAAGAACATTGTGACGCAAAGAAAAAGCCTGACACACCAGCTTCTAAATGCTTATAGCAGCTATCAATACAAGTTTCCGTTATCGCCTTTAGTGCTTGATGTAAATAATCAGGATGCTTTCGCATATCTTCAAACACACGATTACCGGCCAATTTCTTTGCAGTAGTAAAAGGGCTAAATATCGTCTGAACAAAAGGTAATGGTCTATTGCCAATTAATTTCTTTAAATGCTGAGCAGCCTGCAACTGTTTACCATGGTTAGCATAATCACCAGAATGAGGCAATATCTCTGTCCATTCGATGGGATCATTTATTGCAAATTTTCTTTCAAAGACAGGTTCTGTTTTTGTGCAATAATAGGTACAACTTAAACCAAAATCAGCCGCTTGATAGTTACCAAATGGCATCATTTTAATAAAATCAAGATCATATAACTCTGCTAATCTTAAACTTTCTTCGGCAAGTGCTATTGGGTCTTGGTCGACATGCGGTAGATGATACCAAATACTAAAAGGCATTCGATCCGTTTTTTCACGGCGTAACGCAGCGCGTATTCTTTCTTCTTGTGTCATTGTTTGCATCACTCAATCCTCCTTGTCAATAATTTGCAAAATTACAATTATACTATTAGCATAACCTATCAAAGTTTAATCAACTACGAAAGTGGTGATCAAAAAATTAATAAATATGAGACTTAACTGTCTGCTTTAGTTTTCTTAAAGCGTTCTCTCAGCATCGGATATACGAGAAAAATAACAATTAACGCAATCAAAATTATAGCAATAGGTGAACTGAAAAACACACTATAATCACCTCTACTAATTAATAAAGCCCGCCTAAATTCTTGTTCGGTGATTGGCCCAAGTACAAGACCCAAAGCAAAAGGCGCTTGAAAAAAACCCAATTCTGACATCGCCAAACCAACTAAGCCAAAGAAAAACATCACATAAACGTTAAATATGTTATTGCTAATTGAAAATGCGCCAATTACGCAAAGCGTCATAATAATTGGTGCAAGTATATTGGTTGGTAAAACAGAAATCTTGCCAAAAATACGCGCGCCTGAAATTCCTACAATCATCATTAAGAAAGTCGACACCAATAGACCAATAAATAACGCAAAAGTAATATGTCCATGTTCGGCAAATAGCTGCGGCCCAGGCTGTAAGCCATGAATCATCAACCCGCCTAAAAAAATTGCTGAAACTGTATTTCCAGGTATGCCAAGCGTTAATAATGGTACTAATGATCCACCGACAACACCATTATTTGAGGCCTCCGAGGCAGCGAGTCCCTCAATACTCCCCTCACCATATTCTTCGGGATTTTTAGAAGCCGATTTAGCTGTGTTATAAGCCAATGCAGCCGCAATACTCATGCCTGCACCTGGTAAAATACCAACAAGTGTGCCAATAATTCCAGACCTGAAAAAGTTGAAAATATTTTTTATGACCAACTTCATTGGAATAATAGATAACTTCTGCGATTCATCATATGAGTATTGAATAGTAGTACGCAGCTGAGCAGCTAATCGAAAAACTTGTGATGTGGAATAGACGCCAATAACAGTAGCAATAATTGAAACACCACCAAATAGTGAAAGAATATTATAAGTATAACGGTATTCAGCAGTGAGCGTATCTATTCCTATAACCGAAACCAACATACCTAAAAAGCCGGCAATTAGACCCTTTAGCAACGAATCTTTAGATAAGCTGACAATTATCGTTAGACCTAATATAGACAGTAGAAACATCTCAACCGAACCGAATTGAATAACCAGTTTAGCCAATGGCGGTGAGACAAATATAAGTGCCAAAACTGAAATAATACCGCCAAAAAATGAGGCGATTGTTGCAATTGAAATGGCTTCACCACTTTTTCCCTTTTTTGTTAATTCATAACCATCAATTGCTGTAATAATTGCTGATGGTGTACCAGGTGTATTCAACAATATGGCGGAAATTGATCCGCCATATGTCGAAGCCATATAAATTGCACCTAAAAACACAAGCCCAGTAGAAGGCGACATAATATATGTTACCGGTATAAATAGGGCAACTCCCATAGTCGATGAAAGACCAGGTAATGCGCCAATAATAATACCGAGAATGACACCTACCAAGGCTATCAGTAATGTTGAAAAATTAAAAACAAGTGGTATAGCCTGAACAAAGTTTTCCATTATCATCTCCACTATTCAACATGAATATTTTGCTTAATTGTGCAAAGATAAACTCTACTAAATGCCAAGAAAACTCTTTGGCATCGGAACCTTTAACATCACGCCAAAGGAAATATAAATAATCAACACAGTCAAAACGGTCACTACTAGAAGTGTTCTTGGCCGTTTTACACCCAGCAAATACATGCTCGTAGGTAAAAAGATAGCAGTAGTTATAACATAGCCCAAATATTTAAGTAAAATGATATAAACCAAGGATATCACTAAGATGTATTTCATTTTTTTTGGTACAATTTCATCTATTTTCTTCTTGATGGGTGCTTTTCCGCGCAATATATTTATTGCATACAATGTGTTAATGATCATCAGTGTAATCGCAATCAGGCGTGGAAACAAGCCAGCATCTTGTTTCATTGAAAAAGATCCTACTAAGAAAAATAAAGCGATTGCGTATATGAATACTACTGCTATTAACTGCTTGTATTTATCAGACATTAATAACCTCTTTACTCTTACCATTCTCCTTTTTTGACTTCTTCTTCCATCATAACAGCCATTTCATCAAGAACTTTTTTATATTCCTCTGAACCGATATAATTTAATGGCAAGTTTTGCGTTTTTGCCTTTTCCAAAAACTCAGGATCATTTACTGCCTTTTCGATAGCATCCTCAAGCTTCTTGATATATTCATCAGGAACACCAGCGGGTGCTGCAATACCGCGATAAGCCTCATTATATATCTTTAGTCCTTGTTCTTCCATAGTCTCAACATCAGGATACTCAGGAACACGATTCCTAGAGGCAACAGCGATAAGTTTCAACGAACCGTCGTTAGTGTACTTGATCGCCTCTGATACATTCATGGTAACCGCTTCAATATCACCACCTAATAAAGCAACTACTGCTGGTGCTGAACCATCGTATGGTATTTTTTCTAAATTAACTCCTATTATATCTTCAACCTGTCTCAATAACAAAGATTCCGATGTGCCTGGTCCAGAGTAACCAACGGCAACAGATGCATCTTTAGCCTTTTCATAAAGTTCCGGCACAGAAGATACATCACTGTCGCTTCGCACAACGAGACAAGCAGGGTCAGTTACTATGTTTGCAATCGGTTTAAAATCGGCAACCTTATACTGACAATCCGGCCTTTGAATCGGATGTGAAACAAAAGTTGGCGGATTAATAAAGCCTATCGTATAACCATCAGGCTTGGCATTTGCCAATTCAGTCCATGCAATTTCTCCTGATGCGCCAGTTTTATTGACTACGGCAAAACTCTGACCAAAATATTTCTCCGCATATTGAAAAACCAATCTAGCTGATGTATCTGTTCCACCGCCGGGAGAAAAACCTACAATAACTTCAACTGGTTTTTCAGGATAAGAATCTTCTCCAGCTTGCTCAGTTGAATCACATGCCGAAACCAGAATTAATACTAGTACTAGAACACCTAACAACAAGTAACCGCTTCTGAACTTTTTCATATTCTCCTCCTTAATAGATTACGAATTATACAATCCGAATATATATATAATTCTACAAATAATTCTACAATAGAGTTTTGTAATTGTCAAACTCAAAATGCGGTCTGTTGACAGTAATATTGATAAGTTGTATAATTATATAGTCATATAGTCTAAATTACGTCTTATCTTCAAAGAAAAGGAGTACATTAAAATGAAACTTGAACTAAGTAAACTTCAAAATAGTCTAATTGGCAATAGCTCAAAGATAAGCACCCCTTTTGGGGAGCGCGTGATTACTTACGCAGATTATACTGCTTCTGGGCGTGCTGTTTCCTTTATTGAGAATAACCTATTAAATTTTGAAAAATACTATGCAAACTCTCACACCCAAGATAGTTTTACCGGAAAATACACAACCCATTTGGTTCATGAGTCAATTGATAAAATTAAAGAAATTACTAACGCAACTACACACTATGTAATACCAACAGGTAGCGGTTCTACCGGTGCAATTAAGCGCTTCGCGGAGATAATGGGTATCTACTGTCCGCCAGAACTTAAAAGTAAAGTATCAATTGATGAAAGCAAACTTCCGGTTGTCTTTATTGGCCCGTACGAACATCACTCAAATGAGTTGATGTGGCGTGAGGGTTATTGTGAGGTCGTTCAAATCGGCATAACTGAATCAGGTGATATTGACCTAATTTTGCAGCAAGTGCACCATATGTCGAAATCAACGTCAACAAGGACAATTTATCGTATTTTGATGCAATTTACGTTTCTCCTCATAAGTTTTTAGGCGGGCCCGGTACTTGTGGTCTTTTAATTCTAAATAAAGAAGTCTACCATGATAGTTTACCTCCGACAACTTCAGGTGGAGGTACTGTAGATTTTGTCAATCACTTAAGTCAAGACTATACAAGCGATGTTGAAGCACGCGAAATGGCCGGTACTCCTGGAATAGTACAAATTCTTAAAACGAGACTTGCCTTTGAGCTAAAAGCAAAAATCGGTAACGAAAAAATTGAAAAAATTGAAAATAGCTACAACGAGTATGTCTTTGACCGTTTGGGTAAAAATGAAAATATTGAAATCTTGGGAAACCAAGATCCCACTAAACGCATTAGCATCTTTTCTTTTAATGTTAAGTCGGGAACTTCGTATCTTCATCATGCCTATGTTACAACTCTACTCAATGATTTATTTGGTATACAAAGTCGTGCCGGTTGCGCTTGTGCTGGTCCTTATGGACATCTATTACTCGGTATTGATGACAATGAATCAGAAAAATATAGACATATCATAACTAATGGTCTATATAGCTTAAAGCAGGGCTGGGTACGCGTTAATTTCCATTATATTTTTAGTAAAGAACAAGTCGATTTTATATGTGATGCAATTGAATTTATCGCTGCCAAAGGTCACCTTTTCCTTGATGAATACGAACTCGACATTCATTCAGGTATTTGGAAAAACAGAAAAAAGGTATCTGATAATAGTCAAATGATTCGCTTTGGCATAGAACCGGCCATTAATGGCTCAGAGCTACCCTATGATGGCGACTTAAAAATGCCTGACAGCAGTCTTTATAAAGAATACTTAGCGGCAGCCAATGACTATGCACAAAAACTAAGCGAGACATTTGATGCAAAATATAGTGCCTTTCCAAATCCGGAATATGACAATCTTAAGTGGTATTTGACAAAACAATATAGCAAATAATTCTTAAAATACTGAACTAATTTTCAATTCAATAGCTATGTATTTATAAGTATTTGACTCTGCATATTTAGGTGTACAGTAGAAATAATTGCAATACACCCTAAATATGCAGGTTTCTTCTTTTTTGTTTAATTATTCGTTTTTTTACTTATGCCCCGATTATTCACACCACTACACAAAACCGTATCAAGATTGGCCTATTCATACTAAAGATTCTATCAAATAGTTTTTTTACTGCTACTATGTGTTGTAATGATTTGTCTAATATAGTATAATACTGCAGTAAGCATGCATTTTATATAAAAAGAAAGGTCGGCTGAGCAATGAAAAAATACATCCCCAAATATATTCAGATTTACTCCTTTATTCTATCTAAAATTCACGATGGAACATATCACATAGGTGAAAGAATCCCTTCTGAAATAGAACTATCAAATCAATTCAATGTCAGCCGGCTAACTGCTGCAAAAGCAATCAAAACATTAGAAAATGAGAATATTGTAATTCGTACACAAGGCGTGGGCTCATTTGTCAGCCAAAATCTAAAAAATACAGACTTTTTTCACCTTGTCAGAAAAACCTCAAAACTGGCATCAGAACTGCCTGAAACAAACAATCACCTAACAATCTCAGTTGAAGAAATGGTTGCCAATGAGCGATTCATGAAAATGTTTTCCTTAAAAAAAGGTAATGTCCTTTACAAAATAATACGTTATAATTATAAAAAACAGGATGATAAAATAAAATACATAGCCATTGATACAACCTATTTACCAAAAAAACACATCTGCACACCATTTAAAAATGAAGACTTAGATGATATATTTATTCATGATTTTTTGAAAAACCACAGCAAAGAATCACTTAAATATTTACACCTGAAAATGGACGCTAAACTAAGCAGTATTGAAGAAGCCGAAATACTGGGAGTAGATATAAATTACCCTCTGTTAATCTGTGAAACATGTGTAATCAACAGCTACGGAAAAATTGTCGCAACAACTTTTACAACTGCTGATCCCAAATACTATAAAGCATATGTCAATTTTGATATTCCATTATAAATTAACCTTTTAGCAGAGTTGGCAATCATCTTGAATTATTTTTAGTAAGAGTGATATACAATTTTAATTGCTGGACAAAGCAACAGTAATCCTCTCTATCCGTAGACCCTCTACCCTACTGATAGTAATAGTTAAATTCTGGTATTCAAACTGGTCACCTTGACTTGGATAGTTTTCTAGTATTTCTAAACACCAACCACCAATTGTAATTGCTTCGCTATCAAAATCATCTTTTTCCCAATCTAACCAATCGGCAAATTCAGATAGTGGCAAGTCACCGTCAATACTATATACGCCAGCTTTTAATTCGACAATATCTCGTTCAACTTCGTCCGTTTCATCCCAAATGTCGCCAACGATATATTCCATCACATCTTCTAGCGTGACAATGCCCATCGTGCCGCCAAATTCATCGGTTACTACACCAAGATGCGATTTGGATTCCAAAAAGATGTTTAAAACTGTCGGCAGTTTCATTGACTTATAAACATACAATACATCAAGTAGTACCTCTTTTATTGTCACTTGCGGGTTTTCTATTTTCTTTTTATAATAGCGATTAATCGGTAGAATTCCAATCATTTTATCAATTGACTTATCATAAACCGGAATGCGCGAAAATGGTGAATCGGTTATTTGCTTTTGAATAATATCGTCATCATCGTCGATATCAATTGCATACATGTCTACACGCGGTGTAAAAACGTCAATAACGGGGATTTCTGAAAAGTCAACCACCGAATAGAGCAAATCGATATCGTCTTCTTCAATAACGCCCTGTTGTTCAACCGTTTCGATTAGGTGATTCAATTCTTCAGTAAACAAGCGATCTTCGCTTTCGTCGTTAAGTTCATCTTCCGGCACCTTAAAAAAGTTGACAATCGGCTTGACAATGGCAATCGGCAATGCAAAAATAAACATGCTTACTTCGATAAACGGCGCCGAGAATACCGAAAAAGATAGCGGATTATTAGAAGCGTAAATCTTTGGTACAATTTCTCCCAGTACCAAAACCAACACCGTCATAATAAACGCACTTAATGCGACGCCGTTATCACCCAATAGTGAAATGCCGATAATGGTTGCAATTGACGAAGCGGCAATATTAACTAGATTATTACCGATTAATATTGTTAACAACGCATTATCAAAATTATTGTAAACCTTATGTGCTGCTCTAGTACTATTATTCTTTTCCTTATCGATGGCCTCTAAGCGCGCAGGATTAAGGCTGGAAAAAGCAATCTCCGAGCCGGAGAATAGCGCAGACAAAACAATTAAAAGCACGATAATCAGTATATTAATGAACATGACCAACACCTCCGCTAAGTGATTCAGCGTAGTCACTGTCATCTTCGTCCCAAATTTCGCCAACCAGCTGCTCTAAAATATCTTCAATTGTCAGCAAACCATATGTATTGCGCCGATCGTCCGCCACGATCGCCATATTGACTTTATTGCTATTCATCTTGCGAAAGACATCGTCAATTTGAGCATCACCAGTGACGTAAAGCGGCTTGTCCATTAGGTTTTTAACTAAAATATCATTAGACTTTTGGTCAACTGCCTTCAAGTACTTTCTAATCTGTAAGACGCCGACAATATTGTCAACATCATCAATATAGACCGGTAGGCGAGAATGCGTTGTACTCATAATCGTTTCAATCACTTGTTGGTGCGTACTACTCAATGATAAGGCGACAATTTTCGACTTTTCAGTCAGTATTTGTTCAGCTTTCATTTCACCAAAATTTAAGGCAAACTTAAACAGTTCCTTGTTTTTGCCTTGGCTTTCATTGTGTGGTATGTTTTCGACAATACGCTCAAGATCGCGTTTGGAAATATTAAAAGATGTCTTTGGGCTAAGAATCGCAATTAATATATTGCTAATTTTTGTCAATAAAAAATTAACCGGCGTCATCAACTTCATTAACACATAAAGCGAATCTGACAACGCCAAAGCAAAACTATAACTATGCGATTTTGCAATTACTTTTGGAATTGTTTCACTGATAAGAAAGACGATAAGTGTCATTGCAATGGTCGAATACATAACCGCCCACTGACCCCACAGCCGAGTCGTTAACAGCGTTGCAATTGAGGCGGCAAAAATATGTGCAATATTATTTCCGACTAAAAGCGTTGTTAACGTATCATCAAAGTGATCGATAATATACAATGCCCTAATCGCCTTGACATTGCCATGTTCAGCTTCAATCTTTACCTTAAACTTATTAACTGCTGCAAAGGCTATTTCACTCGCTGCGAAATAGCCACCTAGAACTATGAGTGATATTAGAATTACTAGTAATATCCACGAGTCACTATCCATAACGGACATATCCCTCCATTCATATCAATAAAGTCAAAAACATTTGCAATTGGGCATTTGTTTAGGAAATTATATAATTATAAGGTTATTTTGTCAAGAGCGTTGTGGCTCTAGTATATTATGCCCTTTACTCTGTATTTCAATAGGCTAAAACCAAAACGCGTGAAACAAGAATTCTTTTCCTATCAAAAATTAATTTCCATCAATTACTTGTTCTTTAAAAACAGCCCAATATGGAATATATGGCATTCCTTTGCTCGCCAAATTTGAACTGATTTGAGAGATTGTTGTAGGCTTTAATTTTAAATCCTTCAAATCATCTGCATGACCATTAAAAACTTCTATCGGATCGCCCTCAAGTGCAATTCTTCCCTTATCAATGACAATAACGCGACTGGCATACTTTGCAACCACTTCCATATCATGAGTTACCATGATAAGTGTACCACCATAATTTTCGACTATGTCGTTCATTAAGCTCAATAACTCAGCTAGGTTGACTTCATCTAATCCGGTTGTTGGCTCATCTAGCATTATTATTCTAGGATTTGATACCATCATAGTTGCAACGGCTAACCTCTGTCTCTGTCCGCGACTTAACGAGAATGGATGATCATTACGCCGTGTTTCTAGTCCAACAATTTTCAACGCTTTTTCAGTTTCTCTTTCAATCTGATCTTTTGGAAAATCACGATTTACCAAACTAAACTGTATTTCTTCATAAACGCTGTTACAAAACAATTGGTTATCTGGATTTTGAAAAACATAACCAATATCTAAAATCAATTCTTCAATATCAGTCGTCACGGTGTTTTTACGGTTAATCGTAACTTCGCCACTGGTTGGTCTTTCCAGACCAAGAATATTTTTCATCAATGTAGACTTGCCCGAACCATTGTGCCCTATTATCGCAAAGTACTCGCCTTTAAATACCGACAAATTAATATTAAATAGTATTTGATTGTCACAACCAGGATACGTAAAACAACAGTCTTTAACGGTCGCAACTTCCTGATCGCTCTTTAATTGATAATCCTTCAATTTTAACATTTTAAACGCATCAGGATGCTGCTTTAAAACCTCAGCAGCCAACAATTCTACTTCTGAAATTTTTAGAGGGTAAGGTGTTTCTTCCGGTAACAATTTTCGGCTGAACATAAATTTTGCAAGTCTTATCTGATCTGGTATCCGAACGCCTATTTTTTCTAACACGTCATAGTCATTATAAAATATTTCAGCCGGATCACCGTTTAGTATTACCTTACCCTCATGCATAACGATGACGCGATCAACGTAAGGCATTAAATCTGTCAGTTCATGTTCAATAACAACAAAAGTAGTCTCTATCTCATTTTTTAATTCAATTAGAATATCCATTACTTCTTGCTTGCTTATCGGATCTAGGTCAGTTGTCGGATCATCAAGTACAATAACACTCGGTAACATCGCCAAATTGCTCGCAATAGAAACTTTCTGTTTTTGTCCACCGGAAAGAGCAAAAGTCATGTGGCGCTTTATGTCGGCTATTCTTAATTTGTCAAGGGCATAATTTGTGCGCCTAACAATTTCATCACGCTTGTACCCTTGACATTCAACACCAAAAGCAACTTCATCATCAACGCGAATTGAAAAAATTTGATCCTCCGGATTCTGAAACACCATACCGATATGTTTAGCCATATCTTTCATTTCCATATCGTAAGTGCTTTTCCCTTCAATGAAGACATCACCTCTCATCTCACCATTTGCCAGATGCGGAATTATACCGTTTAAACATTTAGCTAATGTCGTTTTTCCGCTACCACTCGATCCACAAATCAGAATAAACTCACCTTTATTAATTGTTAAGTTTAAACTATTTAAAGCGGGAATTTTCGTTCCAGGATACGTGAAGCTCAAATTTTTGACCTCAATTAATGTACTCATAATCACCTTTCCCTAGATTTTGTAAATAGATACACCTAAACCAAAATAAAACCGAATGACAATTGCCGTAATCAGAACTACAATCGACAAGATAAAAACTACCCAATCAATTGGTTTTAACTTGAATTCTTGATAGTATTCCTTCCACGCACGATTGGCAAAGCCTTTAGACTCAATTGCCAGACCCATCGTTCTACTTTTTCTTAAAGAGTTGATCAATAAAGGTAGTGTTGCCATGTTCATGGCTTTTACTGAGTTGACAAAACCCCTTTTATTAACGCCGCGAATCCTCTGAGCTACCGAAATATTATGCATCTCCGAGGTGACCAAGGGAAACATCCGCAGTGCGCCTAAAATCATAAACGCTAAGGTCAATGGTATTTTCATTTTCATCATTGCTTTGGCTAAAAGTGCAGGATCAGTTGTACAAATCATAATCAAAACCGAAAATGCAGGTATCGCCGATCTGAAACCAAGTATTAACCCAGCATAAAATCCAGCATCAGTAGCCCTTAATGGGCCAAATGAAAAAAGTATTTTCTGACCGGGTATATCATAGTTATAAAAGGTAGCAAATATAACAGCAACCAAGCTAAAAATTACAATTGCCACGATTAATCCCGAAATTGGCCTCACCTCAATCTTAGAGCTCATCCACAATGGTAAAACCATCAAGAATATAACCACTAGATAACTAAACTCTGTGAAAAAAAGCGGTACAAATACAAAGGTAAGTACCAGAAATAACTTAGCACGCGGATCTAAACGATGCACCCATGTATCTTTTTCGTAATTTGTAATAAAATCTACTTGACTTCCCATTATTCCCCCAAAATCAGTTAATCAACGAGTTAACTTTAATACCGGTTTTAAGACCTAAATAAACACCAATTCCAATAAATACCAAACCTATTGCAAATGCCGCAAGTACCAATGGAAGTGAAATTGGAATCAAGAATACATAACGGATCATAATGAAATTCCAAACAAAGTATATAATGTTGTAGATGTAAGAAAAAACTGTCATATCCTTAAAACTATGGTAGACATCGTCAGGATTTTCAAAAGCTGAAGAACGCGCCTTTGCATATAACTCGGGAATAATTGGCAAAATAACAATGCAGACAAAATAGTGCGGTATCTCACCTTGCAAGAAAAAATTAATTGCTATCCATGCTGTAGTATAATAAAATGAGGTCCACCTCTTTTTAACAACTGCCATACAAATTATCAGACTAAATGAACTAAACAACATCATGAATGAGTGATTAAACGGGAATACTACTCCGGCCATCTTAAATACAACCCA
>PDWJ01002609.1_pt1 | contig 18816 bp, 16 predicted proteins | sample 1430881 | NCBI WGS metagenome assembly PDWJ01 (sample SAMN01162460, study PRJNA174530) | Oral metagenome, whole genome shotgun sequencing project. | biome: Marine environment; feature: Marine mammal; material: Swab sample of the gingival sulcus; isolation source: swab sample of gingival sulcus...
GATCCGCGAGGCTGTGGACGACGCCGCGTCGCGCGCGGTCTGGGCGCGCTACGCAGGTTGGGCGAAGGTCGCGACCGTCGCCGTGGCGGGCCTCGTCGTCGGGCTCGCGGTGGCGGCGGAGCTGGGCCGTGGAGACGGTGGGGAGGCGCCTGTTCGGGCGGGCGGGCGCGCCCTCGTCGCGGTGGCGCCGCCCGCGGCGCCGGCGATCAGGCCGGCCGCCAGCGAGGGGGGGGCGCGGGTCGCGCTCGCCGAGGGCGACTGGCTCGAGGCGGAAGGCACGGCGCGGACCATCGTGGCCTTTGGGCGCCACGAGATCCGGTTGGCGCCCCACACGCGGGTCAAGGCGAGCCGCTGGGCTCGGGACAAGGTGCGCCTCGAGCTCGCCTCGGGCGAGGTGAGGTGTGATGTGAACCGAGCGGCGGGCGAGGGCGTCTTCGAGGTCCGCTCCGGGGACGTCGGCGTGCGGGTGCTCGGGACGGTCTTCACCGTGCGGCGCGAGGGCGAGGGCTCGGTGTTCGTGTCCGTGTCTCGCGGCCGTGTCGGCGTCACCGACGGGGCCGGCGCGGTGCGCGAGGTCGCCGCCGGCGAGTCCCTCGTGGTGGTGGGCGCCGAGGCCGCGGCGGCGCCGCTGCCCGAGGGCGGGGCCGAGGTGGAGGTGGCCCGCAAGGCTCCGAAGCCCTCGCGCGCCGACAGGCGCCCGCGCCGTGGCGGCAGGCGCGTCATCCGTATCGAGGTTCCCGATCAGGAGATGGCGCCGACGGACCCGGCGGCGGGTGTCGACGTGCGGGCGAGCCTCGGGGCCATCGAGGCGGCCATCGACCGCGACAACTGCGTCGCGGCGGTGAAGGCCCTCGACGCCCTCGAGCGCGCGGTCGGGGCCAAGCGGATCGGCGCTCGAGGCGCGGCGCTCAGGGCGCGTTGCGCCAAGTAGCCGCGGGCTATTCGGGCACGGTGGCCAGGCCGTTGCGCTCGCACCACTGCCGCCACTGGCGCGGGCGCGTCATCGTGCGCATTCCCGTGATCGTCTGCAGCGTCGTCAGCGCTTGGCGCCGGATCGACGGGATCGGATCCTCTACGCGCTCGAGCGCGTAGGGGATGCCGCCGGTGTCCTGGAGCGCGGCGAGGGTCTTGAGGGCCTGCTTGCGGACGAAGCGGTTGTCGCTGCGGCTCGCCAGCCGCACCCCGTGAAGGGCACGCGGGAGGCGGGCCTCGCGGACGATCTCGATGAGGATGTCCAATATGATGGGCGGGGTCGCGGCGAGGCCCTGGCGGTCGCGGGGGACGAGGTCGACGAGCGCCGCGCGTTCGGCCGCCGCGCGGCTCGGAGCGACGCGGGATAGGGCGAAGCGGGCGGCCGCCTCGAGGGCGATGTTTCCGCCCTCGCTGGCGCGCGAGAGCGTGTCCTCGAGCACGGCCAGGCTCGCGGGGCGCGCGAGGTGCGCCAGGGCCTGGGTCGCGCGGATGCGGACCTCCCAGCGGCCGGGGGTGACGCTGAGGCGGTGCAGGAGCGGCAGCGCGCGGTCGTCGTCGAGCTGGCCCAGCAGGCGCACCAGCTGGAGCAGCCAGTAGCCGTCGGCCCGGGGCTCCGCCTCCACGGCCTCCACGGCGAGCGGCACGGCGGCGCGGCCATAGTTGGACAGGGTGACTAGGCCCGGGCAGCCCATGACGCGGTTGCACTGGGGGCGGGCCTTCATCTGCCGAAGGATCTCGGTCGCCTCGGCGCGCTGGATATCATCAAGGGTAGGGCCGGCGACAGGGTCGCTCTGCACGGGGGCCGTTGCCGCCGGTTGGGCCCGAGGGGGCGCGCGGCGGTCGCGGCGCTCGCTGCAACCCGATGTCAGGATCAGGCAGGCGCCCAGGGCGACGGTGAGGGCGAGTCGGCAGCGCCGTGGTTCAGCGGTCGCCGCGCCCCAGGTGGTGGATCGTGCCGGGCGCGCCACCGGTGTGGCCGGGGAAGAACAACCCCCAGCCCGGGTAGCGGCGGCCCGGCTGCATCGGCGAGCAGCTGAAGCCACAGCTGGTGCCGGCGCAGGCGGCCGGGGACGTGGGCATCGTCCTCGCTGGTGAGCCGGATGCTGGTGAGCTGGATTCGGTCGACCCAGGCGCCCAGCGCGCGCGAACCCCGCCGCGGGGGCTCGTGCAGGTCTGAAGGCTGTCATTGGCTTGGCGGAGCTTGGCGTCGCGCGGAGGCTCATCCGGAGATCCCCTCCATGACCATCCGGACGAAGGTCTGGACCGTGGCCGCGGGGTCGTCGAAGGCGCCGTCGCGCAGGTGGGCGAGCAGCAGGCGCTCGGTGGCTCCAAGGACGGCCAGGGCGCTGATCTCCGGGGCGATCTTGCCGAGAAGACCGCGCGCGTGGGCGAGCTGGGTGAGCGCGATCGCGCGGTCGGTGACCTGGCGCTCGAAGAGGCTGAGGGGGGCGCGGGCGCCGACGGCCGGCGCGCGCGCCTCTTGCAGGTACAGGCGCATGACCTCGGGCTGCGCGAGGTAGGCCTGGAAGAGATCGAGGGCCAGCTGGACGTAGGCGCCCTCGAGGTTCGGAGCCTCGGTGGTCTCCAGGATCTCGCGCTCGCACCGATCGAGGGCCGCCTCGACGGCGCTGGACAGCGGCGCGAGCAGGATCTCGACGAGCTCCTCCTTGTCACAGACGTAGCGGTAGAAGTTGCCCTTTGCCGTGCCCGCCGCGCGGGCGATCTCGTCGACCGTGACCGGCTCTATGCCGCGTTCCAAGAAGAGCGCGAGGCCGGCGTCGCATAGCGCCTTGAGCCGCCGCCGGCGGTTGAGATCACGCTTGCCCCCCACCGGCCCTGGGCGCACCTCGGGCACGCGGCGCGGGGCGGGCGCGGGCTTCTTCTCTGGCCGCTTCCTCGACATGTCCTGTGTCCAGGGATATAAGATGACCTCACGGTCACCCTTTTCTTCATCGGAGGCGATCGCGATGATCGGGATCCCCGTTGCTCTCGCCGCGTCCAACGCGGCCGAGTGGTTCATTCACAAACACGTGCTGCACGGTCTCGGCAAGAGGAAGGGCAGCTTCTGGAGCTTCCACTGGCACGAGCACCACAAGAATGTGCGCCGGAGTGAGCACCGCGACGAGGCCTACCGGCGCTCGGTCTTCCGGTGGAATGGGCAGGGAAAGGAGGCGCTGGCGCTGGCGGGGGTGGCCGCGCTCCACTTGCCGCTGTGGCCAGTCGCCCCGTTCTACACGGGCACGGTGCTCTACTGCATCGCCAACTACTACCGCGTCCACAAGCGCTCCCACGTGGACGTCGAGTGGGCCCGCGAGCATCTGCCGTGGCACTACGATCACCACATGGGCCCCAACCAGGACGCCAACTGGTGCGTCACCAAGCCCTGGTTCGATCAGATCATGGGGACGCGTATCCCCTACCTGGGGACCGAGCGGGAAGCGCGGGATCGCGCCCGGAGGCAGCGCGCCGCAGCGCGCGCCGAGGCCGCCGCGGCGCAGGCCCTCGCGGGCTGAGGTGGGGCTCTCCGTGTCTATTCTTCTTCTTTTATCCTTATAGGAAGAGGTCGGGGGCGAGGGGCATGCCGGGCGAGACCGCGTAGGCGTCGAGGTCCGCGACGCCCTCGGCGGTCAGCACCTCGTCGTCGATGAAGAAGTTGCCCGTCACCTCGGCGCTCGGCTTCGTCAGGATGGCGTAGGCGGCGTCCGCCATGATCTCGGGCTTGCGCGACGCCTGGATCATCGCGTCGCCGCCGAGCATCTTCACGGCGGCCGTCGCGACGGCTGTCCGGGGCCACAGGGCGTTGACGGCGATCGCCTGCCGGCGCAGCTCCTCCGACATGCCGAGCACGCACATGCTCATGCCGTACTTCGCCATCGTGTAGGCGACGTGGTTTTTGAACCAGCGCGGATCGAGGTTGAGGGGGGGCGAGATGTTGAGGATGTGGGGGTTGTCAGCCTTGGCGAGGTGCGGGATGCACTTCTGTGAGCACAGATAGGTCCCGCGGGTGTTGACCGAGTGCATCAGATCGAAGCGCCTCATCGTCGTGGCGAGGGTGCCCGTCAGCTGGATGGCGCTGGCGTTGTTTACGAGCACGTCGATCCCGCCGAAGGTCTCGACGGCCTTGGCCACCGCGCCCTCCACCGTCGCCTCATCGATGACGTTGACCACCAGCGGCAGGGCCTTGCCGCCGGCGGCCTCGATCTCCTCGGCGGCCGTGTAGATCGTGCCCGGCAGCTTCGGGTGAGGGGTAGAGGTCTTGGCGGCGACGACGACGTTGGCGCCGTCGCGCGCCGCGCGCAGGGCGATGGCCTTTCCGATGCCTCGGCTCGCGCCGGTGATGAAGAGGGTCTTGTTCGCTAGGTCGGCCATGATGCGGTCACCTTTGTCGTGAGAGGGAGGGTCGGGTCGTTCATGGGGTGGGAGAGCGCGGCGGATCCTCACAGGCGCGCGCCACGCCGCCGGCGCAGGCCTTTGCGAGGGCCGCGTGCGCGATATCTCGGTGGCCGGCGGCCCGCGCGATCACGCCGAGGTTATAGCAGGCCGGCAGGTCGTCGAGGCGGCAGGCCCGGTCGAAGCTTGCGGCCGCGGCGCTGATGTCCTTGGCGCCGCCGCGGCCCGCGAGCGCCATCACGGCGTGGTTGACGCAGGCGTCGCGGTGGCCCGCCGCGCAGGCCTGTCCGAAGAGGGCGCGGGCGGCCGGTGGGTCGGCCGAGCGCCCCTGGCCCTCCTCGAGGGCGAGGGCGAGGTTGAAGCAGCCTTCGTGGTCGCCGAGGACGCAGGCGCGCTCGAAGCGGCCGACGGCGGCGGCGGGATCGGCCGTGACGCCGCGTCCCTCGTGGAGGAGCACCCCGAGGTTGTTGCAGGCGCGGGCGTGCTCCGAGGCGCAGGCCGCTCCGTAGTGCAGGGCCGCGCGCGCCGGATCCGCGGCGAGCCCCTGGCCGGTCTCGAAGGCCACGCCGAGGGTGAACGCCTCGTCGGGTGTGCGCGTGAGCCGCTCGGTGCGGAGGGTCGGCTGGTCGGCGGGAGCAGGCGCGGCGGGGGGAGCGCCTCCACAAGCTGCGAGAGCGAGTATCGCGGCGGCGCTGAGCGGTGCTCGCGGTGACGGCGCCCTCATCCGACGGTGATCACGTGGCGGTAGGTGGTGCGCAGCTCGTAGTTGGCCATCTCGGCGGCGGCGGCCATCGCGTCGTCTTCGGCGAAGAAGAGGAGGTCCTTGTCGCGCGCCGCGGGCGCCTTGCGTGCCAGGTGCAGGGCGCCGCCGATGAGGCGCTTGCGCGATCGGAAAGCCTGGGGAACGTGGACCTCGTCGAGGAGCACCCGGCCGTCGGGGGTCGGCTTGAGCTCGGCGACGAAGACGGGCTTGTCGCCGTCGCGCCCGAGGAGCTGGCGCTTGTCGCGGATGGCCGCCTCGCAGCGCGCCCGGTGGGCCGCCGGGTTGGCGCGCCGCGGGTCGAGGTGGTGAAGCTCGAGGCGCCGGTCGGCGGTCAGCTCATAGATGGTGCGCAGATCCTTCGGGGTCGCGTAGCCGAGGCGGATGCGTTTGGAGGGAGGCTTGTCGGGCGGCTCCCCCGCCGCCATCAGGCGGCGGAAGCGGTCGGCGACGAGCGTGCGCCCCTTGAGGCTCTTCAGCGCCTGCCAGATGGGGGCGACGCTCGAGGCCTCACCGCTGAGCTGGTGACGGTGGGCCCCCGCGCCCGAGGACAGCTCCTGCATCTTGCGCAGCGCCGCGCCCACGGCGTGGAGCGCGTCGCGATCGGAGCCGTAGATCTCGGCCGCGTGGTTGTCGATGCACAGCAGCGCCTGGAGATCCGTCCCCCCGGCGAGGCCGCCGAACCACCAGCCGCCGAAGCTGCCCAGGTCCTCAATGACGGGCCGCAAGTACAGGGTGGCGTCCCGCGGTGCGCCCCGGATGAAGCGCGCGATGCGCTCGTGATCGGAGGGCTTCAGCTCGCGGCAGCCGTATTGAGCGTCTTCCATCAGGGCAGGGTAGCGGGTGCCTCGAGACTTGAAAGCTGAACATTCGTGCAGTACCTTGGTTGAGGCCGCTCGAGCGACCACCGGCGGCGATGGAGGGGAGGTCGATGAGGACACTGAGGAGAGGGCGATGACGGGATCCGCGACGGTGTTGCAGCTCTTGCCGCAGGCGGCGCGGCGCCTCGTAGGGGCCGCCTCCGCGCTGACGGGGGGGGCGCCCGCGTCGGCGCGCGACGCGCGTTGGGACTTCGACGAGGTATCGGGCCGCGTCGTGGAGCTGTCCTCGCGGGGGGCCGGCGCCGCGCTGACCGGGGCCTTCGGGCTGGTGCTCGACGCCCAGCGCCGCGGCGAGAACGTCGTGTGGATCAGCGCGCGAGCCGCGGGCTTCTTCGCGCCGGATGTCGCCGCGGGGGGCGTCGATCTCGCGGCCCTGCCCGTCGTCCTCGCCGTGAACCCGAGCGCCGCCGGGCGGGCGGCGACGCACCTGTTGCGCTCGGGCGCCTTTGGGCTGGTGGTGCTCGATCTCGCCGCCGATCAGGCGCTCCCGGCGCCGCTGCTGACCCGGCTGAGCGGTCTCGCTCAGCATCACGGCGCAGCGCTCCTCTGCTTGACCGACAAAGGAGACGAGGCGCCGTCCCTCGGCTCGCTGGTCTCGCTGCGGGTGAGCGCCCAGCGGGAGCTGTCCCCTGAGGGCGGCTTTCGCTGCGTCCTCACCACCCTCAAGGACAAGCGGCGCGGCCCGGGCGCTCGCCTCGAGGAGATCTGCCGTGGACCGGATGGCCTGCGTTGACGTCTTCGAGCTGCCGCTGCAGATCCTGCTCGACCGGGCGCCGCAGTGGCGCGGGTTACCGGTGGTCGTGGTCGACGAGGACCGTCCCCAGGGCGTCGTCCTCTGGTCGAACGCCGCCGCCCGGGCCCTCGAGGTGCGCCCGGGGATGCGCTACGCCTCGGCGCTGTCTCTGAGCCGCGAGCTGCGCGCCAGCGTCGTCCCGCTCGCGGCGGTCGGCGCGGTGGTGGCCAAGCTCGCGCGGGCCCTGCGGCGCTTCACCCCCAACGTCGAGCCCTCCGTCGATGAGCCAGGCGTCTTCTGGCTCGACGCCAGCGGCCTTGGGCGCCTCTTCCCCACCCTCGACGCCTGGGCGGCCGAGGTCATCGCGGGCCTCGGTGCCGAGGGCTTCGAGGCGACCGCCGCCGTGGGCTTCACCCGCTTCGGGAGCTACGCCGCCGCCAAGGGCCTTGGCCGCCAGGAGCGCGTCGTCTTCGAGCGCCCCGAGGACGAGCGCGAGGCCGCCGGGCGCGTCCCGCTCCACCGCCTGGCCTTGCCGGCTCGCGCGCGCGAGCGCCTCGATCGACTCGGTGTCCGCACCGTCGCGGAGCTGGTGGCGCTGCCGCCCTCAGGGGTCCGAAAGCGCTATGGGGCCGAGGTCCACGCCCTGCAGCAGCTCGCCCGCGGTGATCTCTTCGATCCTCTCGTCCCCGTCCACGAGGAGGTCCCGGCCCGCGCCCGGGTCGACCTCGAGCTCCCCGATAGCGACCCCCACCGGCTGCTCTTTCGGATCAAGCGGCTGCTCGACACCGTCGTCCCCATCGTCGCCGAGCGCCTGGCGGTCATCGCGGAGCTGCGGCTGCGGCTCGTCCTCGACGGCGGGGCGGGCCCGCCGAGCGAGCAGCGCCACCGTCTCCGCCCGGCGGCGTCCACCCTCGACACGGCGCTGCTGCTGGATCTCGTGCGCCTGCGCCTCGAGGCCGTCGACCTGACCGCCGGCGTCGTCGAGGTCCACTTGAGCGCCCGGCAGATCCCCGCCACGGCGGATCAGCTGCGCCTGTTCGCCCTGGCGCCGCGCCGGGATCAGGGCGCCGCCGAGCGCGCCCTGGCCCGGATCCGCGCCGAGCTGGGCGACGGCGCCGTCGGCGTCTTCACCCTGCGCGACGGGCACCTGCCCAAGGCCCGCGCGGCCTTCGTGCCCCTCGAGCGCCTCCCCACGCCGTCGCCACGCCCGGCGCCCGGCGAGGGTGAATCCCCGCGCAGCCTGGTGCGGCGCCTCCTCCCGCGGCCGGTCCCGCTCCCCGCGGCGCCTCGGTCGCTGCGCAACGACGGCTGGCGGCCTCGCGATCCCCAGCAGGGGGCTATCGTCGCCGTCGATGGGCCCTTCGTCGTCTCGGGGGGGTGGTGGGGCCGCGCCGAGGTCCACCGCGAGTACGCCTTCGCCCGGACTCTGCGCGGCGACATCCTGTGGATCTTCTACGATCGCAAGCGCCGCCGCTGGTACGAGCAGGGGAGGGTGGAGTGAGCTACGTGCCCCTGTGGTGCAAGAGCAACTACTCCTTCCTCGAGGGCGCCAGCCATCCCGACGAGCTGGTGGACGCGGCCCACGAGCGGGGGCTCGGGGCCCTGGCCCTGACGGATCGCGACGGCGTCTACGGCGTCGTGCGCGCCCACGTGCGCGCGCGCGAGCTTGGGCTGAGGCTCCTCATCGGAAGCCAGCTCACCCTCGAGGGCGGCACGACCATCACGCTCCTGGCCCAGGGCCGTCGCGGCTACGCCCAGCTGACGCGGCTCATCACCCGGGGGCGCCGCCGCAGCGGCAAGGGCCGTTCGGTCATTCGCTGGGACGAGCTCTTCGGCGGCGTCGACGACCTCGTGGCCCTGTGGGGCGGCGGAGAGAGCCTCCTGACCGCCGAGCCCGAGCCCGATCCGGGGCTCTGCGACGACCTGCGGGCCGCCTTCGGCGATCGCCTCTACGCCTTGGTCGCGCGCCACCGCGTCGCCGCCGAGGTCGCCGCCGAGGCGCGCCTGCGCCGCCGCGCCGAGGCCCTGGGGCTGCCCCTGGTCGCCGCCCACGAGGTGCTCTACCACGCGGCTGCCCGCCGCCCGCTCCAGGACGTGCTGAGCTGCATCCGCCACAAGGTCACTCTGGCGACCGCGGGGCGCGCCATCCGCCCCAACGCCGAGCACGCTCTGAAGGCCCCTGAGGCCTTCGCCCGCCTCTTCGAGGACGATCCCGACGCCGTCGCCCGCACCCACGAGGTCGCCGAGCGCTGCGCGTTCTCTCTGGCGGAGCTGCGCTACGTCTACCCGGCGGAGCTCCTGCCCGACGGGACGTCCTCGGCCCAGCGGCTGCGCGGCCTCACCCTGGAGGGGGCCCACCACCGCTACGGCGTCGAGATCCCGCCTCAGGTCTCGGCTCAGCTCGACCGCGAGCTCGAGCTCATCGAGGAGCTCGACTACTGCGGCTACTTCTTGACGATGTACGAGATCGTCCGCTTCTGCCGCCAGCGCGAGATCCTCTGCCAGGGGCGCGGCTCGGCGGCCAACTCGGTGGTCTGCTACTGCCTCGGCGTCACGGCTGTGGACCCGATCCGCCTCGAGCTGCTCTTCGAGCGCTTTCTATCCCGTGAGCGCGCCGAGCCGCCGGACATCGATCTCGACATCTCTCACGCCCGCCGCGAGGAGGTCATCCAGCATGTCTACGACAAGTACGGCCGCGACCACGCCGCCATGGTGGCCAACGTCATCCGCTACCGGGGGCGCTCGGCCCTGCGCGACGTCGGCAAGGCCCTGGGGCTGCCCGAGACCGAGCTCGATCGCGTCGCCAAGCAGCTGTCCCACCTCGGCGCCCTCGACGACGACAGCCTCCTTCGGGCGGGGCTGGACCTGCGCGCGCCCGGCTATGCGCAGCTGATGAGCCTCGCCCATGAGATCCAGGAGTTCCCGCGCCACCTGTCAATCCACCCGGGGGGCTTGCTCCTCGGCCACGAGCCGGTGCACGACCTGGTGCCCATCGAGAACGCCTCGATGGAGGGGCGGACCGTCATCCAGTGGGACAAATATGATGTCGAGGATCTCGGCCTCTTCAAGGTGGATCTCCTCGGCCTCGGCGCCCTCACTCACCTCGATCGCTGCTTCCGCCTGCTGGCGGCTCATCGGGATCTCACCCTGTCGATGGCCACCATCCCGCCGACGGACGCCGCCACCTTCGAGATGTGCTCGCGGGGTGACACCGTCGGCGTCTTCCAGATCGAGAGCCGCGCCCAGATGGCGATGCTCCCGAGGATCCGACCGAAGACCTTCTACGACCTCGTCATCGAGGTCTCCATCGTCCGCCCCGGGCCGATCGCGGGCGGCATGGTCCACCCCTATCTGCGCCGCCGCAGCGGTGAGGAAGCGGTCATCTATCCCCACCCGAGCCTCGAGGCCGTCCTGAAGAAGACGCTCGGGGTGCCCCTGTTTCAGGAGCAGGTCATGCGCCTCGCGGTGGTGGCCGCCGGCTACACGCCGGGCGAGGCCGACCAGCTCCGCCGCGACATGGCCGCCTGGCGGCGCAGCGGGCGCATCGAGAGGCACCGCCACAAGCTGATCACGCGCATGGAGGCCAAGGGCATCGCCCGCGAGTTCGGTGAGCGGATCTTTCAGCAGATCCAGGGCTTCGGCGAGTACGGCTTCCCCGAGAGCCACGCCGCCAGCTTCGCGCTCATCGCCTACGCCACCGCTTGGCTCAAGTGCCACTACCACGCCGAGTTCACCTGCGGGCTCCTCAACGCTCAGCCCATGGGCTTCTACGCGCCCTCGACCCTGATCGAGGACGCCAAGCGGCACTCGGTGGAGGTGCGCCCCATCGACGCGCTCCACAGCGCCTGGGACTGCACCCTCGAGCCCCTCGACGGCGTCGGTCAGCGCTTCGCCATCCGGATGGGGCTGCGCTACGTCAAGGGGCTGCCCGAGGCCGAGGGGCGCCGCGTCGCCGCGGCCAACTTCGGCTCCATCACCGAGCTCGTGCGGGCCACGCGCCTGCCGTTGCGGTCCCTGCGGCTGCTGGTCGAGGCGGGGGCCCTCGACGGCTTCGGCCTCGATCGCCGAACGACCCTGTGGACCGTCGAAGGCGCCGCGCGCGCCGCCAGCGATCCGCTCCCCCTCGAGGAGGACGAGCCCCTGCCGGCGCTGCGCCCCCTCGACCTCTTCCAGACGATCTCCTGGGACTACCGGGCCAGCCATCACTCGACCCGCGGGCACCCGCTGCTGGCCCTGCGCGAGCGCCTGCGGAGCCAGGGGCTGCCCGCCGCCCAAGCCCTGCAGCGCCTGCCCGACGGCCGCCGCACCCGCTACGCTGGCGTCGTCATCTGCCGTCAGCGCCCCGGCACCGCCTCGGGGGTGACCTTCATGACCCTCGAGGACGAGACGGGCTTCGTGAACGTGGTCATCTGGAAGTCGGTCTTCGATCGCTATCGGATCATCGCCAAGACGACGTCTTTTCTCGGCATCACAGGCAAGATCCAGGCTGATAAGGGCGTCGTCCACCTGATCGCCGACGAGCTCTGGGTCCCGCAGATCGAGCCCCCTGTGGGTCCCCAAAGCAGAGATTTTCACTAACGGACCAGCTCATCGTCGCGACCCATGATGCGCCCCGACCTCGCGCCGCCCGCCGGTGAGCAGAGCGCCCGTGGCGCCTTGCGTCGTCAACGACGTCGTCGCGACCGCCGCCGCACCCAGCGCTCGAGCCCCACGATGAGGCCGGTCCGCCGTGGACGCTCACCGCTGCTGAGCGCGATTTTCGTTGAGATTGCTAACGGTTCTCACTACTGTCCACGGCAGCAGGCTTGCCAGCTACGGAAGGCCCAATGCCAGCCCCGCGCACTCACATCTCGAAGCGCTCGACAGCGTCCCGCGGACGCCTTGATCGTTCCTATGAGATCGCGCTCGTCAGCTTCCTTGGCTCCCTGCTGGTTCACCTGGCCGCGGCCCCCGCGATCGACCTGAGGGGCGGCGAGATCGAGGGCGTGCGGCCGCTCAACCGAGTGGCCGACGTCGCGCCGGCGCGGCTCGAGGTCATGATCGTCAAGCCCGAGCCGAAGCCAGCGCCCAGACCCAAGCCGGCGATCGTTGTGCCTGATGAGCCCGAGCCCGAGCCCGAGCCCGAGCCCGAGCCCGAGCTCGCGGAGGTCCCGAAGCCGAAGCCGAAGCCGGTGACGCGGCCGCGGCGGGTGCGAAAGGCCAGCAAGCGCCGAGTCCCCAAGACCCCGCCGCCCCCTCAGGCCTCGCCTGACGGCCACGCTCAGCGGCTCGGCGTGCACACCGACGACCCAGAGGAAGCCGAGGGTCTGGCCGGCGACCCTTCGGAGGCTGGCTCTGGCGCCGTCGCCGATAGCGTCCCCGCGGCGCCGGCCGGGGGGGATCCGCGCGGTCATGAGGACGGTGTCGACGCTCCGGCGCCGGTGGACCTCGACAAGCTCCTGCGCAGCTACATCGCCAAGGTGGCACGCTCGGTGCGTCGAGACATGACCTACCCGCGCGCCGCCCTGCGCGCGGAGCTCGAGGGGCGCTGCGTGGTCGCGGTCACCATCGACGGCGGGGGGCGCGTCGTGTCGATCGCGCTCGTGCGCTCCTCGGGGCACACGGTCCTCGACAAGGCGGCCGTCGCGGCCGTCAGCCGGGTGGAGCGCGTCCCGCCGCCGCCGACGGCCCTCGCCTGGGGCTCGCGCGAGGTTCAGGTCCCGTTCACGTTCCGCTTGCGGGGCTGACGTCCTATCATCGGCGGGTGACGGCCTCTCCCTTCCGCATCTACGCCCACCGCGGCGCCTGTGCCGAGGTCCCCGAGAACACCCTCGAGGCCTTTGCTCGCGGCCTCGAGCGCGGCGCGGACGCCATCGAGACCGACGTTCGCCTCACCCGCGACGGCGCGGTCGTCGTCTTCCACGACCCGACGGGTGCGCGCACCTGTGGGACCGGCGCCGCCGTCGCCCGCGCGGACCTGGCGGCCGTCCGGCGCTGGGACCCGGGTTATGCCCTCACCGGCGCCGACGGCGCCCAGCCCTGGGTGGGTCGGGGGCTGCGCGTGCCGACCCTCGACGAGGCCCTCGCCGCCTTCCCCGATGCCCGCTTCAACGTCGACATCAAGGATCACGATCGCCGCGCGGTCCGACGGGTCGTCGAGGTGGTCCTTGGGCACCGAGCCGCAGCGCGCGTGCTCCTCACCAGCGTCGACGACCGCACCGTCCGTCGTCTGAGGTGGCTCGGCTACCCAGGTGACACGGGCCTGGGCGGGGCTGGGGTGCTCTGGGCGCTCTGTGCGCCGCGAGCGCTCCTGCGGCGGACGCCGCCTCGGGCGCGGGCGCTCCAGATCCCCGACGTCTTTCGGGGCGTCGACCTCGCCCGCCCGTCGCTCATCGCAAAGGCGCACGCCGCCGGCCTGCGGGTCGACTACTGGACGGTGAACGATCCGGCGCGGGCCCGCGAGCTCGTGGCCGCTGGGGCCGACGGGATCATGACCGATGATCCGCGCGCCATCGTCCCGGCGGTCCGCTGAGCGCTATCGTCGGTCGAGCATCCGCCTCAGCGCGGGGCCGATCTCCGGATCGCCGAACTGGAAGCCGAGGTCCATGAGCTCCTTGGCCTGCACCCGCTGGCTGGCGAGCACCGTCGCCTCGCCCATCTCGCCGAACATCGCCTTGATGGCGAGCGCCGGGATCGGCAGGAAGGCGGGCCGCTTGAGCGCCTCGCCCAGCGCCCGCGAAAAGGCCTTGTTCGTGACCGGGTTGGGGGCCACGGCGTTGATGGGGCCCTGGGCCTGCTCGGTGAACATGAGGAAGTGGATGGCGCCCACCAGGTCGTCGAGGGTGATCCAGCTCATCCACTGGCCGCCACCGCCCACGGGGCCGCCCGCGCCGAGCTTGAACGCCGGCAGCATCTTGGCGAGCGCCCCGCCGCGCGGATCGAGCACGACGCCGATGCGCAGGTTGACGACCCGGATACCCGCCTCGGCGGCCGGGCGCGTCTCCTCTTCCCAGGCCTGGCAGACCGCGGCCAAAAATCCGTCGCCGGGCGGGCTCGTCGCGTCGAGCAGCGCGTCGCCTCGGTCGCCGTAGTAGCCGACGGCCGACGCCGAGATCAGCACCCGCGGCTTGTCCTTGAGCTTTGCCAGCGCCGTAGCGAGCGTCCGTGTGCCGCGGACGCGGCTGTTGTTGATCCGCGCCTTGCGCGCGTCATTCCACCGCTGGTCAGCGATGGGCGCGCCGGCGAGGTGTACGACGACGTCGGCCCCCTCGAGCCCACCGGCGTCGACCTCGCCGGAGGCGGGGCGCCAGCGGATCTCTCCATGGGCCGCGTCGGCGGCTCGGCGCACCAGGCGCCGCACGCTGTGTCCGCCCGCGGTCAACACGCGGCTGAGCGTCGAGCCCACCATCCCCGAGGCGCCCGAGATCACGACCTCCTGCGGTCCATCTGCAGCGAACTGTCGGTGTCGGTCCACGTCTCACCGTCTGCCAATATGCCGATGCTCAACCATACGCCGGTGCACGCGCCGCGTCGACCGCTCGCCAGCGAGGCCAGCGAGGCCAGCTCACGCTCGGGCTGTCGGTGACAGGCCCCCCTGGGGGCGTCCGGCCAGCTCCCCACTAGTTCCTAGTTCTGGGAGACGAGGGCTGCGCAGCGGTCGCACTCGCCGCGCAGCTGCGCCTCGAAGGTGCCCGAGGCGACGGCCAGCGGGACGGGGTGTCCCTCGACCCGCACGAGCACGCCGTCGAGGTGGGTCACCTCGCCGCAGAGCGTGCAGACGAAGTGGGGGTGATCGGTGCAGGAGTTGTCTCGGCCGACGAGCTCGAAGCGGGCGACGCCGCCGATGACGGTGCGGTTCGCGAGCCCGGAGTCCGCCAGATCGATCAGGTTGCGGTAGAGCGTGGAGCGGTTCCACGGCTGATCCGTCAGCGCGTCTACGGTGTCCTGGTGGGACAGCGGTCGCTGCGCGTCACACAGCAGCCGGTAGACGGCCACGCGCGATGCGGTCACGCGGAGGCCAGCGTCTCGGAGGCAGCGGCGGGCGTCGTCGAGGGTCGTCATCATCCACCTCCCACGCTGACTCCTTATTGCAAGATGCTTGCGGTTGCAAGTGGGTTCAGCTCGCGCTGGCGATGCCCTTGACGCGCTCGACCATCGAGTAGAAGCCGTTGCGTCGGTTGACGCTGATGTGTTGCGCGAAGCCCAGGCGCTCGAATACCGCGTCGATGTCGACGGCCAGGATCTCGGCCGGGGAACGCCCGGAGTACACGGCGAGGATCACCGCGATGAGGCCCTTGACGATCAGGGCGTCGCTGTCGGCGGTGAGCGTGATCCGTCCGTCATCGGTCCGGCGGCCGACCAGCCACACCTGGCTCATGCACCCCTTGACCTTGGTGGCTGGGGTCTTGAGCGCCTCCTTCATCGGCGGGAGCTGGCGGCCGAGGTCGATGATGAAGCGGTAGCGCTCCTCCCAGCCGTCGAGGAACTCGAGGCTCTCGTAGATGTCGTCGATCGTCATGGGCGGCAAGGTGGGCCCGGGGCCTCCGCCAGTCAAGGCGAGCGCAGTGGCCTGGGGTCACAGTGGACACGGCCAGCCCTGAACGGGGGGCGTGCGCCGGCGGTCTCGGTCGCCCTCGCGCCTACTTGCTCTGTCTCAGATCGACGCCGTAGCGGCGAAGCATGTCGCGGGCGACCACGTACTTGTGGACCTCGTCGGGGCCGTCGTAGATGCGGGCGGCGCGCTCGTGGCTGTACCAGAAGGCCAGCGGCGTGTCGTCGGTCATGCCCAGGGCCCCGTGGGTCTGCACGGCGCGGTCGAGCACGCGCTGAAGGACGCCGGCGACCCAGAACTTGATGAGGGAGACGTCCTCGCGGAACTCACCGCGCTGCTCGATGCGCCAGGCGGCCTGGAGCACCAGCAGGCGGGCGGCCTCGAGCTCGGCGCGGGAGTCGGCGATCCACTCCTGCACCGTCTGGCGGGTGGCCAAGGGCTTTGCGGGCGCCACCTCGCGCTCGGCGGCGTAGCGGCACATCATGTCGAGGGCGCGCCGGCAGACCCCGATCCAGCGGGTGGCGTGGTGGACGCGGCCGGGGCCGAGGCGGGTCTGGGCGAGCATGAAGCCGCCGCCGATGGGGCCCAGGGCCGCGTCGGCCGGGACCCGCACGCCGTGGAGCATCACCTCGCCGTGGCTGGCCCAGCCGCCGCCTTCGTGGCCCATCACCGAGATGTTGCGGATGAGCTCGAAGCCCTCGCTGTCGGTCGGGACGAGGAACATGCTGGCGCGGGCGTAGCGGTCGTCGGCCTCGGGGGCGGTCACGGCCATGACGACGGCGAAGGCGGCCCCGTCGGCCCCGGTGGCGAACCACTTGTGGCCGCGGATGACCCACTCGTCGCCGTCGCGCACGGCGCGGGTGCTCATCCAGACCGGGTTGGAGCCGGCGTGCTCGGGCTCGGTCATCAAAAAGGTGCTTCGGATCTCGCCGCGGACCAGGGGGCCGAGCCAGCGCTCCTTCTGGGCGTCGCTGCCGAAGGCGTGGAGGAGCTCCATGTTGCCGACGTCAGGCGCCGCGAAGTTGAAGGCGTAGTGGCCGAGCGGGCTCTCGCCGAGGACCTCGGAGAGCTGGGCTTGCTCGAGGAGCGTCAGCCCTGCGCCGCCGAGGGCCTGGGGCATGTGGGCGGCGAAGAGCCCGGTCTCCTTGGCGCGCTCGCGTACCGGCCTGAGGCGCGCCTCGAGCTCACTCCACGAGAGCTTCGCCATCAGCTGCTCGATGGGGGCGACCTCGCGCGCGAGGAAGGCGCGGGCCAGGCTCTGAGTCTCGAGGACCTTGTCCGAGGGAGCGAAATCCATGGTCGTCTCCTTGTGGGTGGGCCTGTTCCCGATCGGGTCAGGCCAACAGCCCCCCGTCGACGGCGAGGCAGGTGCCGGTGACGTAGGCCGAGGCGTCGGCGGCGAGGTACAAAAAGGCAGGCGCGATCTCGGCGGGATCCGCGACGCGCCCCTGGGGGATCATGGGCAGGACGGTCTTGAGGATCCCGGGGTTGCTCGTCAGGGCCGAGGCGAACTTGGTGTCCGTGAGCCCCGGGAGCACCGCGTTGACCCGGATCCCCAGCGGGGCGCACTCCCGGGCGAAGGCCTGAGTCATGCTCATGATAGCGGCCTTCGTCACCGAGTAGATCCCCTGCAAGGGCGCGGGCTTCACGCCGTTGACCGAGGCGGTGTTGATGATGACGCCGCCCTCGGCTTGGCCGCGCATCTGGACGCCCGCGAGCTGGCACAGGTGGAAGAACCCGTTGAGGTTGACGTCGACGGTCTTGGCGACCATCGCGCCGGGCGTGTCGAGGATGTGGCCGAAGTAGGGGTTGGTCGCGGCGTTGTTGACCATGACGTCGAGGCGGCCGTGGGCCTCGACCACCGAGGCGATCAGGGCCTGGCGCTGGGTGGGATCCCCCACGTGGCAGGCGACGGCGCTGGCCCGGCCGCCGGCCTCGCGGATACTGGCGGCGACCCGCTCGCAGGACGCCTGCCGCCGCGAGCTGATGACGACGTGGGCGCCCTGGTTGGCGAAGAGCCGCGCGACGGCCTCGCCGATGCCGCGGCTCGCCCCGGTGATGACGGCGATCTTGCCGTCGAGGCGGAACCCCTTGTCGGTGAGCAGCGCCGCCATGCGCGCGTCGTGGCTCATCTTGGCCTCCCACTGCCGAATGAGGCGCTGGGCCTGGTCGACGAGCACCCCGACCGCCCGGCCGAAGCTCGCAAAGCGCTGATCGGTCGCCTGTCCCAGGGTGTAGCGCTGGTAGATCTGCTGGGCGATCGCGGCCAGGCGAAAGAGCCCGTAGACGTAGTAGTAGGTGAAGTCCTCGATGGTCCGGCCGGTGCGCGCGGCGTAGCGGGCGACGACCTGGGCGCGGGTCAGCATCCCCGGGACCGTGGTCGGCTGCGTGCGGATGGCCTGCATGGGCGCGGGGTCGTCGCGCTCGACCCAGTAGGCCAGGGACGCGCCGAGATCCATCAACGGGTCGCCGACGGTCGCCATCTCCCAGTCGAAGACGCCGACGATGCGCGTCGGGTCGTCAGGTGCGAGCACGACGTTGTCGAATTTGTAGTCGTTGTGGATGAGCGCGGCGCCGCGCTCGGCGGGCATGTGGGCGTCGAGCCAGGCCATGACGGCCTCGGCATCGGGTACGTCGTCGGTGCGCGCGTCGCGGTAGCGCCTCGACCAGCCGGAGATCTGGCGGGCGACGTAGCCCTCGGGCTTTCCGAGGTCGATGAGGCCGGTCGCCTCGAGGTCGATCGCGTGGAGATCCGCGTGGAGGTCCACGAGGCGCTCCGCCAGCGCCCGCGCCTGGCGCTTGTCGAGCGTCACCGGCAGCTTGCGCCCCGGCACCGCGCCCTCGATGTAGCTCATCACGAAGAACGGCGTCCCCAGCACGGCGTCGTCCTCACACACCGCGATGACCTTGGGGACGTGCGGGAAGTGGGGGGCGATGGCCTGCAGGACGCGGGCCTCGCGGACCATGTCGTGGGCCGTCGCCGCCTTTCGCCCGGGCGGGGCGCGCCGCACGACCAGCGCCCGTCCCGTGGGCGCGGTGATCTTGGCGGTCAGGTTCGACGCGCCGCCGCTGAAGCGCTCGAGGGTGACCGCCGTCGGGTCGGAGAACTCGGGCGCCCTCGATGCGATGAAGGCGCAGAGCGCGTCGAGATCGAAGAGATCGCTCATGGAGGGTCTCCGGGGGCGTGAGGGGGCGTGTCGGGCCGCGGGCTCAGCCCAACAGGGTCAGCCCAACAGGGGGCGCTCCTCGGGGAGGGCGGGGCGCTCGGGGACCCTTAAAGGGCGCTCCGCAGGTCCTCGCCCGGGCCCTGCCGCCGCTCGAAGCTCCCCACCATGGCTGAGACCGCCAAGCCCGGCTGTTTGTCAAGGTGCCGGGCTGGCCGGGCTGCAGAAGGTCTGGGAGGGCTGAAGGGTGGGTCTCTGCGGCAGGGTCCGCACCCCTTGCCCTGCGCTAGGCTCCGGCTGTCCTTTGGAGGCTGTGTAGGTCGGGGCGGCGAGGGGCGTAGCGCCGGTGAACCATTCCCAAAGGGCTTGGGGTGGCCTCACCCTGA
>PDWJ01003979.1_pt1 | contig 18811 bp, 17 predicted proteins | sample 1430881 | NCBI WGS metagenome assembly PDWJ01 (sample SAMN01162460, study PRJNA174530) | Oral metagenome, whole genome shotgun sequencing project. | biome: Marine environment; feature: Marine mammal; material: Swab sample of the gingival sulcus; isolation source: swab sample of gingival sulcus...
TTGGCAGGCAATTTGGCTGACTATTAAATTGGCAAGTATCGTTACCGTGATGCTCTTAATTATTGCCACACCGCTGGCGTGGTGGTTATCTCAAACACGACACTGGAGCAAACAAGCCATTGCTGCCATAGTCGCTTTACCGCTGGTGCTGCCGCCTACCGTCTTGGGGTTTTATTTACTGATTACTTTAGGGCCTAACGGAGTAATCGGGCAGTTGACTGAACGATTGGGTTTAGGCACATTGCCGTTTACCTTTGCCGGACTGGTGGTGGGTTCGCTGATTTATTCCTTACCGTTTGCCGTGCAGCCACTGCAAAATGCCTTTGCAAATATCGGTAACCGCCCATTAGAAGTTGCCGCCACCTTGGGCGCTTCGCCGTTTGACAGATTTTTCAGTATTGTCTTACCGTTGGCGAAACCGGGATTTTTAACGGCATCGGTGTTGACTTTTGCCCATACCATTGGTGAATTTGGCGTTGTCCTTATGCTGGGCGGTAATATCCCCGGCAAAACCAAGGTGTTGTCTATTGCCATTTATGACCATGTGGAAACCTTACAATACGCCCAAGCTCACCGGTTACGGTAAGCAAGCTCAGGTAATTAAGTCATGAGTGCCGTCCAGTTGGCCTTGATTACCGAGCTTGGCAGCTTTCGTTTAGCCGTTGAATTGTCTCTGCCGGCACATGGCATTACGGTTTTATTCGGCCAATCGGGCTGCGGTAAAACCACTTTATTACGCTGTATTGCCGGACTACAAACAGCAAACGGTTATTTACGGGTGGGAGACAGTATTTGGCAAAACGATAAAAAAAATCTGCCTACCCACAGACGTGAAATCGGTTATGTATTTCAGGAAAGCAGTCTTTTCCCTCACCTTAGTGTTGAGGACAATTTACACTACGGTTATCGGCGTACGGCAAAAAAACAACAGCGGGTAAATATTGACGAGGTTATTGCATTACTGGAGCTTAAACATCTGTTAGCGTGTTACCCTAATCAGTTATCAGGCGGGCAACGCCAACGCGTCGCCATTGCCCGGGCACTACTGACGACACCGAAATTATTACTGATGGATGAACCGCTGGCAGCATTGGATATGGATGGCAAAGCCCGCATTTTGCTGTATTTGCAAAAACTACACAAACAGTTGCAAATCCCCGTTATTTACGTAACGCATGCATTGGAAGAAGCTACCCGCCTTGCCGATTATCTTGTGATTATGGATAAAGGCCAGGTACTTGCCAAAGGCACAGCCAATGAAACCCTTAGCCAGCCTAACTTGCCCAAGTCATTAACACAAGGGATTAGCGTGGTAATTGATGCCGTCATTGGCGAAATAGACTCGGCATGGCATCTGGCAAAAGCCGAATTTGCCGGTGGTTACCTATGGATAAAAGACCAGTATTTTCAACGAGGACAAGCTGTCCGCCTGCGCATTTTTGCCCGTGATGTCAGCCTGGCTAAGCAATGTGGAGAAAGCAGCATGCAAAATACCTTGTCGGGTAATATTGAGAATATTAGCGCAGACAACCACCCTGCCCTGGCCCGGGTTCATATCCGTGTAGGGCAAACGCTGATTTTGGCTGAACTCACTAACAAAGCCGTCAATGCATTGGCACTTGCTAACGGTAATCCCATTTTTGTGCAAATTAAATCAGCAGGCTTGGTTCGCTAACCATTATACCAATTCCTAAATAAATAAGCTATCAGGGGAAAACAAGTTCAGACAGTACGATAGCTATGGTAAGCCCGTACCACTCCTGAGTGGTCGGGTTAGCTATGGTAATTAATACAGCATATTCATCATCACAATCAGAACAACTAAAAACAACACGGTCATAATACCGCCGGCCTTAACGAAGTCGATAACCCGATAACCGCCGGGACTCATAATCAAGGCATTAACCTGATGGGTGGGGATAATAAACGAATTGGATGTGGCCAATGCTACCGTCAGTGCATAAACCGCCGGATTCGCCCCCACACCAATGGCAATATTGACCGCTAACGGTACCAGTAATACCGTTGCCCCTACATTTGACATTACCAGAGAAAAAAAAGTTGCCAGTACCGCAATGGCTAACTGTAAGCCCCAGGCCGGTACTCCGTCTAAAGCCGCTAAAGTCAGCTCGGCAATCCATTTGGCTGTGCCCGATTGATCAACGGCAACCCCCAACGGAATCAGACTGGCTAATAAAAAAACGGTTTTCCAGCTGACGGCAGTATAGGCTTCTTCCATGTTTAATACGCCGCCCAGAACCATGCCAAGAGCACCGACGAGCAAAGACACCGATAGCGGCAGCTGACTGAATAATACCAAACTTAAGGCAATTAACAGTGATACTACCGCAATCCAGACTTTATTGGGACGTACGGTCTCGCGCGGATAGTTTGAAGTCACGACCACCATATCGCGGACATCATCGAAATCAGCCAGATCTTTCCAAGAGGAAAAGAACACTACGGTATCACCGGCACTGAATTTCATTGAGCGAACATCCTGTCCGACACTGATGACTTCTTCGCCGCGAATAATTGCCAGTGTTGAAATACCGTACTCGCTGCGTAATTGCATATCACGTGCCGAATTGTCCACCAGCGGCGAGCCGGGATGAATAACCGCTTCGGCAAGTCCGGCTTGCGAGGGATTGATAATTTCTGCCAGGCGTCTTAGTTGCCGACGTTTTTGCAAGTGAAAAGTGTCGACAGCAGCCTGTAAACTATCAATGTTGCCAACCAAGGCGAGCACATCCTGCTCGTCAACGATTTCATGCAAAGTTAAATGACCTTTACCGTAAGCGGTAATACCGCGGGAGAGTTTGGCAACTATACGGACGTTATATTGTGTTTCAAAAGCTTCCAGCGTCATGCCGACCAGCGGACAGCGCCGCGGTACACGCACTTCAATAATATCGTAATTTAGGCCGTAGGTTTTTTTATAATACGACAGCGACATACTGGCATCGGTTTGCAAAGCTTTACTTTTTGGTAAAACATAGCGCCCGAAGATAATAAAATAGACAATGCCCACGGCAATCATTACCAAACCAATCGGGGTGACGGAAAACAACCCAAAACTCTGCATTTGCTGATGCGCAGGCAAGGTTTCATTACTGGTGGCAAGCAAATCATTGAGTAAAATCAACGGGCTTGAACCAACCAGGGTGACTGTGCCGCCGAGGATGGCACAAAAGCCCATCGGCATTAATAAACGCGACATGGCAATACCGGAACGCGAAGAAATACGCGTCATCACCGGCAAAAAAAGGGCTGCCGCCCCAACATTTTGCATAAAGCTGGAAATAATGCCGACAGTTGCCGAAACCACGGCGATAATACGCGATTCTTTAGCGCCGCCCCAGCGCATAATGTATTTGGCCACCCAGGTCATCACACCGGTCATATCCAGTCCGGCACCGATAATCATTACTGCAACAATGGAAATAACGGCATTGGATTTAAAGCCGTCAAACAGATTTTTTTCAGGAACCAGGCCACTGTCCAGACCCATATACGGATAAAACAGCGAAGACAGCCCCAGTAACACCATAATACAAATAGCGGCAACATCAATGGCAACAATCTCAAAAGCGAATAAAAAGATAGTCAGCAATAATGTATAGATAACCCAGGCAATCTCCATTGTCGGTGCATAATCGCTTATCCAATAACCGAATAGTATAAACAACAGAGCAAAAACACCGCGTTTGAGCCAATACCCCAGCATGGTTTCGTCTCTTCCTTCCAACTGCTCCTCCAAGTTGTTATATAAGATATTCATATCTTATCAGATATATGCATGGATGAACAGAAAAATAACGAGAAAGCATCACCATTTACGTTTAAGAAACCATGCTATTATAAATGATAACAAAATGTTACAATACGGCTAAATCCACAATATCACTACTATCAGGGTGGGTTATAGTCAAATTGGTTGCTTTACTAGCATAGTTAATAAAGGCATCCTGGCTGTCACGCTCACCATGAACCAAACAAACGTGAGGATTGTTTGTAAAGCCTTTTAACCAACGCAGTAAATCTTTTTGGTCGGCATGCGCCGAAAGTCCCCCTACCGTATGAATATGAGCATTAACCGGAATCCATTGCCCGAACATCTTGACTTCCTTTTCACCGTTGACCAGGCGACGTCCCAGTGTACCGTTGGCTTGGTACCCGACAATCATCACGTGACATGCTTGACGGTGCAAATTATGACGTAAATGGTGCATAATACGCCCACCGTTACACATCCCCGAACCGGCAATAAAAATCGCACCTGATGGAATTTCATTTAATTGGCGTGACTCGTCAGCAGTGACGGTACGTTGATAATTTGGCAAGGGAATTTTATCCCCGAATTCTCCCAATAAACGGCGGGCGGCTTTATCATGTAAATGTTTAAATTCCCAGTAAATTTTACTGGCTTCTATGGCCATTGGCGAATCCAGATAAATCTGCCAGTTATGCAATTGCCATTCATCAAAATGTTCGACAAAGTGGTACAAAATTTCTTGGCTCCGTCCAATTGAGAACGCCGGAATTAAAATATTACCTTTATTGGCATGCGCCGATTGAATGACTTCGCCGATTTCATCAATAGTTAAGTCCCGCTCACGGTGAAGTCGTCCACCATAAGTACTCTCCATAATAACCAAATCAGCATAATCAATAAGCGTGGGATCTTGTAAAATCGGGGTATTAAACTGTCCTATATCACCACTAAAGACCACTTTTTTCGTCATACCATTTTCACTTATTTCAGCTTCTATCATGGCAGAACCTAAAATATGGCCGGCATCCTGAAAAGTAATCATTAATCCTGGCAATGCTTCAAAACTTTGACTATATCGATGACCGACAAAATAACTTAAACAGGTTTGTACATCTTCATCAGTGAATAACGGCTCACGCCTGGGTTCATCAGGGTGCTTTTTATTATAGCGTTCGGCATCATACTGTGAGAGTTTTGCCGAATCTTTTAACAATACGTCACACAAATCAACAGTGGCATTTTGTGTATGGATTTGCTTATTAAATCCTTGCTTAACCAATAAGGGGAGTCGACCGGAATGATCAATGTGTGCGTGCGATAAAATCACTGCATCAATTGAGGCGGGGTCGAAGGGAAAGGGTTCACGATTGCGCTCAACGGCTTTTCTGCCACCCTGGATCATCCCGCAATCAAACAGTACGGTGTAACTACCAAAACGTAGGATGTGACAAGAACCGGTGACATCTCCGTCACTTGCGCCATAAAATTCTACCTGCATCATTTTTATTCACTGGTTAATTAACATGGCAGATAATTATAACACGAATTAATAGCAAGCCTGCAAAATGGCTTGTTTGAGGAATGAGTATAAAAAACGCATTATTGTCTATGATGCCGATTATAGACAATAAAAAAAAAGCCCGCTTGACAAGGAGAAATCAAGCGGGCTCTACATATGGCTCCCCGAGACGGACTTGAACCGCCGACCAATAGATTAACAGTCTACTGCTCTACCAACTGAGCTATCGGGGAATAGAGCGCGTATTTTATAGTTTACAACTAACTCAATGTTTAACCTATGCACTTATTTACAATCATTTCGGACATAATATTTATCGTCAAGAAATGATTAAAGCGCATAATATTGCGGCAACAAAAAAGCGAGGCCAAAGCCTCGCTTTAAGTTTTAGTATTAACTTCTGTAACGAATTAGAAATCAGTACGCAGACCAAGAGAAACAGTATTCGCGTTATCTTGACCATCAATGCCTGTGTCTTCATAACCGTATTCAGCCCATACACGAGTGTGGTTACTGAAGTTATGTTGATAACCGATACCAGCACCTTGCACATTATCATCGTCAGTATCATAGTCATATTGACCGTACGAAGCATAAACTTTATTGGCTTCATCAATATTATACTCACCGTATAAAGTCCAGGCAATTGGGTTACGATCGCCATCATCGTTGTAACGCTCAACTGTTGCATCTACACCGAAAACGTCGTTACTGTAACCTAATGCTAAAGCAACCGAATCCTGGTCGCCATTAGCAACTTCAGAATCTAAAGCCGCATAACCAATTGCTGCATTGATACCGTTAGCATTGTAACCGGCAGTTATTTGGAAAGCATCAGCATGCTTCTTATTATTTGCGCCATCCATCACAATACCGGCAGTCGCCTGGAAACCACCCATATCAGGCGTTATATAAGCCAAGGTATTGTCAGTACGGCCCGGTGAGAAGAAAGCATCTTCGTAGTTACGCAAGAAACCAGCGTTTAAACCATTAAAGTTATCAGAGGCTCCGGCAACATCATCATAAGGATGTGTAACAGTACCTGCTAAAACCGTACCGAAATCGCCGGTAAGACCGATATAAGTATCACGTTGAGAAAATGGATCATTCTTTTTAACACTTACACCCCACTCAAATTTATAAAGGGCAGATAAACCGTTACCCATATCGTTAGAACCTTTAATACCAATACGTGAAGTAGCATATGGATTGTTGCCAATTTTTGAAACACCATCCAAATCGGTTAAATCTCCGAGTTTGGCAACATCTTCATAAGTGTAGGCGATACGCATTGAACCGTATAAAGTTGTACCGTCAGCTTGAGCAACACTGGCTAGAGAAGCGGCAGCTACTGCTAATGCGATAATTGATTTTTTCATTTTAAAATCTCCTAAAAATTATTGTTAAAAGTATTTACTGGAATTGTTTGTATTGCACAGCCTATTTTACACACCTTTTGCAAAAAAACAACAAAATAAGGTAAAAAAAGTCAAAATATGTTGTTTTTTTACAACGAATCTTGGATGGTCGCTGCTTTTTTTACTGACTTTGTCCACGCGCAATCGCCCATACCGCAACGGTTTCGACATGGTTTTGCTGGAGTTTTACAGCCAGTTCACGCACAGTGTTTCCGGTTGTGACAATATCGTCAATAATTAAGATTTTTTTGCCTAATTTGTGGTGAATTTGATAATTATGACGATTTTTTTGCCGCTGCAGGCGGTTCATTTTTGCTTGTTTGGGCTGATACCAGGGTAGTGTAACCATATGGCTGCCGATGATAGGCAAACCCATTTCGTCAGCGAATAATTGCGCAATAATACGCGGCAAATTAAAGCCTCGCTGTATTAATCGGCTTTTCGGGGTGGGTACCGGCAGTATTTTATAACCGGCATAACGCTGCTGCCAATCCTGTCGGTTAATGGCAATCTCATAATAAACCAATGTCTGTAAGGCCGCAAGCGCACTGGTTTGACGGGCAATTTTAGCGGCAATCACCATATCTGCCAATGCCTGATGATAGGTGCCGATAAAATATAATTGCTCAAACGGCGGCGGTTGACTTAAACAAGCGCGGCAGTACTGCATGGCAGTTTGTGTGACCATTGATTGTCCGCAACGATAACAATAATAGGCCGGTTTGTTGATATTATCCAAACACCCCGAACATAAATTTGCGCCCGGTTGCTTACATACCCAACAGCATTGCCCTGATAATTGTTTAACACTATCAATAAAATTCAGGTAAAAGGGTGTTATCTGTTGCCACATTGCCGTACAATATCGCCTTTTCAAGCAAAAAACAACTTCAAGACATTATTATGCATGCATTATTGGAATTTTTGCCGTTGATTGGTTTTGGCGGCGGCTATCTTATTGGCAAAGCGGTTAACCCCGATGCCGCTATGTATTATTTATCGTATGGTGCGATTATTGGCACGCTGTTGCAATTTGCCATTTATCGGTTACGCAAGCAAAAAATGCAAAAAATGACAGTAATCACCGGTTATATATTTATCCTGTTTGCCGCCTTAACCATTATTTTACAAAATGATTTATTTGTTAAACTTAAACCCACGGTGGTGTCGTGGGCATTTGCGCTGTTTTTTATCGGCTATGCCGTTATTAAAAAGCAATCAATATTAGAGTTAATGATTGGTGAGCAGTTTACCATGCCACCTGCGAACTGGATGGTGTTAAATCATGCCTGGGTAATCTTTAACGTGATTGTTGGACTGGTTAACCTGATTGTGGTTTGGCAGGTGGCAGAGGGATTGTGGGATAATGATATATGGGTTGGCTTTAAAGCCGCTTTGGTGCCGGTTTCCCTGGTCTTTATTGTCGGACAAACGATTTATTTATTTAAAAAAGGCACAATAAATGACGATAATAGTGTTAAGAATCAGCGTAAGATGTAAGCATGCCTCAAACCACACAACAAGCTATTGAGAAAAAGTTAACCGAGGTTTTTCAACCTACCTTGCTAACGGTTATTGATGAATCTCACCGGCATACAGGACATGCCGGTGCACAAAGCGGCAAGGGGCATTATGCCATAACCATTCGTGCTGAGGCCTTTGCTAATAAACCTCCGCTAGCTAGACATCGTATGATCTATGAAGCCTTGGCCGATTTAATGTCAACGCATATTCACGCATTGCAGATAACGGCCTCGGTATAATATAAGAAGCCATAACGGCTAATAAGATTTTTTATCTATAAGTAATATTGCTTTCTGTAAAAAATCATGCTGTAACGGCTGCGATAAAATAGCTTCTACAGCTAAAAACCAGGCATCATCATGCCTGAACGCTTTAGCCTTTACCCAATCTTTTTCAGTCATCAACACGGTCTTATCAGCAGGCAAATCATTGGCACTAATGGCATAGTGATCAGGCAATGGCTGCGTTTCTGCATAAATGCCCAGTGTGCTTAGACGTTGAAAAAACAACGCCGGATGGGCAATCCCCGATATAGCCAGATTTTGGCTTTTATCATTAGAAAATTCATCGTGATAACGGCGTTTGCCGCTATTGATATGATACCACCCACGGTCAGTAAGAAAATAATTATGTTTTACTGTTTGTTCGGATACTGAATTATGTACAACAAAATCTACCCTGTTTAGGCGTGCCGGAGACTCTCGTAATCCGCCGGCAGGCAATAACCAACCATTACCCAGCCCGATACTGTCATTAATTACACAAATTTCCATATCACGATGCAGCTGATAATGTTGTAAACCGTCATCGCTTAAAATAATTTGTGTCTCGGAGAATTGTCTGGCAACCAGCCTGGCGGCTTCGATGCGAGATTTTGCCACCACCACGGGACAAGCACATTTAAGCTTTATCAACAAAGGCTCATCACCGACCTTATCTGCCGTATCACCTGAACTAACCACTGTCGGCATGTTATAATTGCCGCCGTAACCTTTGGAAATCACAGCATAATTAATACCGTTCTGGGCAAGTAGTTTACCCAAAGCAATCACCAGCGGGGTTTTACCCGCCCCACCGACATTGATATTCCCTACTACGACTATGGGGAGCGGGGCTTTCTCGGTTTTTAATATGCCAAAACGGTAGCAGGCTCGTCGCACCGTTGTCAGCGTGTAAAATAGTGCCGACAACGGCAGTAAAGCAATATTGCCTACTTTACGATGTTGCCAAAATTGCTGCCAATTTATCATTATTTAGTACTGTTATACTTTTAGAAACCTTTGCACAAACGCCTACACGTAACAATTTCTTCGTTGCGCGGTGCTCGAAATCCTCATTTACTATGTGTAAACCTGTACCACTCACTCGTGAGTGGTCGGGTAAACTCCGGTTTCTGCGCGCCGTGCGCCTTGAATTTATCCCGTTCGGCAGTTTGTGCAAAGGTTTCTTTTAAAAAATCTTGAGGTTCACTATACAATGAGGTTTTAATTTTGTAAAAAAGTGTGGCAGATATCGTTATATATTATATGAATAAATAATATTGATATTTTAAAAAGCATATACTATACTGGAAATCTGATTAAACCGCAACCAGCGAGGCCTAAACATGAGCGAGCAGCCGTCACCTAAACGACCCAGTATACTAATATCATTGATTCCTATTGCTTTTTTAATTGTTGCCATGACGTTTAATGTGATGGTTTTTAAAGACAACGCGACTTACGGCCCCAATCAGTTTGCCTTGATTTTTTCCGCTCTGCTGGCTGGATTATTAGGCGTATTTCAATTAAAAACACCCTACCAGAAAATTGAAGACGCTATGGTGAGTTCCATTGGCATGTCAATGCAGGCAATGCTGATTTTACTTGTTGTTGGCGCATTGATTGCCAGCTGGATTATGTCCGGTGTAGTACCGTTATTGATTCTTTACGGACTGAAAATCATTAATCCGAGTATTTTCTTATTTGTTGCCTGTATTATCAGCTGTATCGTTTCATTGTCAACGGGTAGCAGCTGGTCAACCAGCGGTACGATTGGTGTTGCCTTGATTGCCATCGGTCAGACGCTTAATATCCCGCTGGGGATGGTTGCCGGTGCCGTTATTTCAGGTGCTTATTTTGGCGACAAAATGTCACCGTTATCAGAAACAACGAATCTGGCTCCGGCAATGGTCGGTACGGATTTATTTACCCATATTCGCCACATGGTTTATAGCTCCGGTCCTGCGATTGTCATTAGTTTAGTTTTGTTTTTGATTTTAGGTTTCTTTTATCAAGGTGATACGCTAAATGCCAAACAGATTGAAGAAGTCCTTGCTATTATTCAAGATAATTTTAATACCACACCGCTGTTATTGGTTGTGCCGATTGTTACGGTAGTATTGGTGGCACGTAAATTCCCGGCACTGCCGGCATTGTTATTAGGGGTGATTTTAGGTGTTATATGTACACTGGTTTTTCAGCAGGATTTACTCCATAAATTAGCCGGCAGTGATCTTAAATCTACTTATCACTTTATAGTCGGCTGTTTAGCAGATGGTTTTAGTATTGAAACGGGCAATAAAGTCATTGATGAACTGTTTAGCCGAGGAGGTATGGCCAACATGTTAAATACCATTTGGCTGATTTTCTGCGCCATGGTATTCGGGGGTGCTTTGGAAGCCACAGGCATGCTGCAGCGTCTTGCCGAGGCCATTTTATCGATAGTGCACGGTACCGGTTCATTGATTGGCGCAACGGTTGCCACCTGTTTATTTACCAATGCTACGGCATCCGACCAGTATATTGCGATTGTTGTACCGGCACGTATGTTTAAGGCAGCTTATGCCAAAGCCGGACTGCATCCGAAAAACTTATCGCGGGCAGTGGAAGATTCCGGTACCGTGACATCGGTACTGATTCCGTGGAATTCTGGCGGTGCCTTTCATTCCGGCGTTTTGGGCGTATCAACACTGGCCTATTTACCATTTTGTTTCTTCAATATACTCAGTCCGATTGTTTCCGTATTTTTAGGCGCAATGAATTTAACGATTGAACGCATTCGCACAGAAAATGATGACATACAAACAACTCAACCAGATTATCAGGAGAAAAAACCAGCATGACTATTTTATTACCTATTGACTTAACCGACCCCAGTCGTGAATTAACAGCAGTGGCTGAAGCCATTAAACAGCATAAAGCCTTTGGCGGTGAATTGCATTTATTGACAGTTGTGCCTGAATTTAATAATAAATTGTTTCAGGTACTGTATGCTGATAATGTTGGTGAACAGGCGGTTGAGCATGTGAAAAAATTACTGGAAAAGTTTTGTCAGAAGTATTTACCGGCTGAAATCACCTACCAAACCCATATTGAGACGGGTATTGTTTATAAAGAAATTCTACAAAAAGCTAAACAAATCAATGCCAACTTAATTGTTATTACTGCCAGTCGTCCGGAATTGGCTGATTATTTGATGGGTCCTAATACCGGTAAAGTCGTCAGACATTCGCAGTGCTCGGTATTGGTCGTGCGTCAGGATGATTAAGGTCAAAACCGTGTTGTAGTATCCTTGCCAGATAGACTAAATAGGCAGGATACTATAGAAATCTCTGCAAAATGTAAATCGTGCGTCGTTTTTTACAAAACATCATCATTCTGCAGTGGTGCTATCAGCGATTGATTCAGGGGGCGTATCCATTAAACCTTTAATTTTTTGTTCGGTGTTATCTAAAATAGCCTGGCAATGTTTTATTAATGCCACACCGGATTCAAACTGTTTAATAGCCGCCTCCAGAGGTAAGTCATTATTTTCTAATTGGCTAAGGATTTTTTCCAATTCGGCAATAGCGACTTCGTAGGTTTTTTCTGTTGTTTTAACAGTTGTTGCTTCAGTTATTTTTTCATTGGTCATAATGCTTGGCACTCATTTAGAATTTGCAGGAAACTGAGATAGCGTATCTCACTAATTTTATTTTCTTCTACCGCTTTTTTTACAGCACAGTTTTTTTCGTGCGTATGTGAACAATCAGAAAAATGACAACACCCTAAAAACGGTAAAATTTCGGCAAAGCCATTGTTTATTTGTTCACGGCTTAAGTGATAAGTATCAAAACTGCGTACTCCCGGGGTATCAATTAAAACACCCTGGTGCATAGTATGTTGATTTAAACGGTACAGGGTTGAGTTGGTCGTACTGTGCCGGCCTAGTCCGGAAGCTGCCGAGATGCTCTTGGTTTGTATGTCAATATCAGGCACCAAAGCATTAATCAAGCTGGATTTGCCCACACCGGATTGACCGGTGACAACCGTCCTACGGTTATCCAAACGGGCAATCAGTGTATCCAGTCCATGGGCTGTTTTAATACTGCCGTTCACCCAAAACGTCTGTGGGATTTTTTCATAAATAGCCTGCATACGCTCAATATGAGCAATGGTGTCGGCGTCTTTTAGGATGTCGGTCTTATTAAAATAAATCAAGCAGTCAATGCCGACCACATTGGCCATAATTAAATAACGGTCTACTAATGACGGTTGAAACATGGGTTGATGCGTAATAATGACCAGGATTTGGTCAATATTAGCGGCAAAAGGTTTTGCTCCGCGGTAATTATTGTGTTTTTCGATAACGGTTTTGCGGGGCAGAATCGCTTCTATAACGGGACGGGCAGCATGTTTATTATCACTAATCAACACCTGGTCACCGGCACAAAGGGCACCGATATTTTGCCGCCAATCGCAAGCCAGCAAGGGAGCTTCAGGTGCAGTCTGAACAATCACATTATAGCCCATATGACTGATAACCGTTGCTTCGATAGCATTATCGGCATGCAAGCGTTCGATACGCTTTGCCAGATTATCATTGACGGTATTTAATTGTTTGTTAGTCAGCTTTTTGGCTGAACGACGCGTTACAGGTGGTTTTCTTGCCATAGTATATTATTATAGCTAACTTTATTAAATACAGCCATCGGTTTATTCAGTACAAGTATTTTAAGGTGACAATAAGGTAAATCCATAGTCGGCAATATGCTGTTTTAAATATGCCAAATACTCATATGCAAGCGGCGATAACTGCGTTTGTCGGTGTTTCAGCCAACCAATGGTTATGCACTCATCTAAATCCAGCGGAATGGCGATAATATTATTGTCGTTAAGCTCCCGGCTAAGCACACCGGTGCTTATCGTGTAGCCGTTTAAACCCACCATCAGATTAAAAATAGTGGCCCGGTCGCTGACTTTGATGCTCTTTTTATGATAGCGAAAACTAAGAATTTCCTCGGCAAAATAAAATGAATTGGCTTGCCCCTGTTCAAAAGATAAACAAGGATAGTCCGTTAAATCGTCCAGGGTAATAACGGTTTTATGTGCTAAAGGATTATGTTGGCTGACAAAGACATGCGGTCCGGCCTCAAATAGCGGGGTGAATTGCAAGTGTTTTTCCTTAAACACATTTTCCAGCACTTTACGGTTAAAGTCATTAAGGTAAATAATCCCCACTTCACTGCGGAAATGACTTATATCGGTTAAAATATTGTCTGTTTCGGTTTCACGCAGGGTAAATTCATACTCGTCATTTTCGTAATGCTTGACCAGTTCCACAAAGGCATGTACGACAAAAGCATAGTGCTGGGCTGAAACGGACAGCAGTCGTCGCGGCTGTATGTTTTGATTATAGCGGGCCTCCATTAAACCGACCTGTTCGATAATTTGCCGGGCGTAGGCGAGGAATTCTTCACCGTCAGCGGTCAATGATACTCCCCTAGCGGAGCGCTGAAAAATAGTGATATTAAGTTCGTCCTCAACATTTTTTAAGGCATTTGATAAACTGGGCTGGGAAATAAACAATTGTTTGGCGGCTTCATTGATTGAGCCTAATTCAACCGTTTTGATAACATATTTTAATTGTCGTAAACTGGGCATAATAGCTATGATATAGTTTTAAGATATATCATAGCATAAAAATAAAGATTAACGCTATATTAAAGTAATAGTGTTACAGTGCTTACTCTTACTTAAACAACATCACTTATCAGGAGTAACAGTATGTCAAATCAATTAGTCGAACGTTTAAATCAGGGCCCGGTTATCTGTGCCGAGGGATTTTTATTTGAACTCGAACGCCGCGGTTATTTAACGGCGGGAGAATTCGTCCCCGAAGTTGCCTTAGAAGATCCCGAGGCCCTGGAAACCCTGCACCGTGATTATCAACGGGCAGGCTCGGATATTGTCGAAGCCTTTACCTATAACGGCCACCGTGAAAAAATGCGGGTGATTGGCAAAGAAAACTTATTAGAACCACTCAACCGTGCGGCACTACAAATTGCCAAAAAAGTCGCCCGGCAAAAACCGGGAAACTTAATGGCAGGTAATATTTCCAACACCAATTACTGGTCTCCCACTGACAAAGCCAAACAAAAAGAGGTCCGCGGTATGTTTGATGAAATGATTGGCTGGGCTGTTGATGAGGGAGCTGATATGATTATCGGCGAAACATTTTATTATGCCGAAGAAGCCTATCAGGCCTTAGCATCGGCTAAAGCCAGCGGATTACCCGTGGTGCTGACCGTTGCCCCGATGGCAGCCAACGAGATGATGGACGGCGTCAACATTGTCGATGTCTGTAAAGAATTAGAACAACGTGGCGCCGATGTGGTAGGTATGAATTGTTTCCGCGGGCCTAACACCATGATGCCTTACCTAAAACAAATACGTGAAGCGTTATCCTGTCACGTGGGGGCATTACCAATCCCGTATCGCACAACAGAAAAAGAACCGACATTCTTTAATCTGTCTGATCATAACGGTTGCACCTGTCCGTCACCGCATGGGCGTACTTTCCCCACGGCACTTGATCCACTATACTGTAATCGTTATGAAATCGGTGCTTTTGCTAAAGAGGCCTATGCTCTGGGCATCAACTACCTAGGTGTTTGTTGCGGCGCATCACCCATGCTTATTCGCCAAGTCGCCGAAGCAGTCGGACTCACCACCGAAGCAAGCCGTTATTCTGAAAACATGGCAAACCACTTTATGTATGGCAGTAACGAACGCCTGCCGGATAATATTAAAGCCTTGGGTGATAAAGCCTGATAGAAAACTTTATCAAACAACCTGATTTTGTAAAACTCGCTCGCAGTACTACACTCTGAGCGAGTTTTTTAAAATTTATCCCAATAATTTTTCCCGAATTAATTGATTAACCATTTTCGGGTTAGCTTTGCCCTGCGTTTTTTTCATCATCTGTCCGACAAAAAACGCCATGATTTTCTGATTGCCGTTTTTGAAGTCCTCGGCTTGTGCGGGATTGGCTGCCAGCATTGTATCAACCATTGCTGATAATTCACCGGTGTCATTCATTTGTACCAAGCCTTTGGCTTTGATAATGGCATCAACATCGCCGTTATTTTCACCTGCCCAGAGTGCTGTAAAGACCGTTTTACCGGCTTTACCCGATACCGTGCCGTCTTTGACACGCTTAATCAGCCGGGCGAAATTTTCAGCCGTTACAGGGCAGCTGTTAATGTCTGACTGATTGTCTTTTAAGGCGGGCAACAAGTCGCTAATCATCCAATTGGCCGTGGTTTTCGCCTCGCCTGAAGCCTTGGCCGCTTGCTCAAAATAACTTGCCAGCTCAAAGGTTTCCACCAACAAAGTAGCATCGGCTTTTTTAATAGCGAAATCGCTTTCGTAACGTTTGATTTTAGCATCTTGCAATTCCGGCATTTCGGCTCGGATACTGTCTAAATAATCATCGGATAAAATCACCGGAGCAAGATCCGGGTCGGGGAAATAGCGGTAATCGTTGGCTTCCTCTTTACTGCGCATCGAACGCGTTTCATCGGTATCGGGGTCGTAAAGGCGGGTTTCCTGTACCACTTCCCTGCCTGATTCAATGACATCTATCTGCCGCTCGACTTCATAATTAATGGCCTGTTCAATAAAGCGAAATGAATTGAGATTTTTAATCTCTGTACGTGTACCTAATTTTTCCGCCCCTTTGGGTTTTACCGAGACATTGGCATCACAGCGAAAAGAACCCTCCTGCATATTGGCATCGGAAATGCCCAGATAACGCACCAAAGCGTGAATTTTTTTCATATAGGCCACCGCTTCTTTGGCGTTACTCATTACCGGGCCGGTAACAATTTCAATCAACGGCGTGCCGGCGCGGTTTAAGTCGATGCCCGACATGCCGGCAAAATCTTCGTGTAACGATTTACCTGCGTCTTCTTCCAGGTGTGCCCGTTCGATATAAATCGATTTACTCGTACCGTCTTCCAAGTCAATATCAATACTACCGTCAAGAACAATCGGATAGTGCAATTGTGAAATTTGATAGCCCTTGGGTAAATCGGGATAAAAGTAGTTTTTGCGGTCAAATACCGATTTTTTTGCCACCGTGGCATTAATGGCAAAACCAAAAATGGCGGCTTTTCTAACGGCCTCTTTATTAAGGACAGGCAGTACCCCCGGCATTGCCAAATCAACGATATTGGCCTGGGTGTTTGGCTGTGCCCCAAACGCTGTCGGCGAGGTGGAAAATAATTTGGATTGGGTGTTTAACTGGACATGAATTTCCAGTCCGATAACGATATCGTACGGCATATTTATTTATCTTCTGATTAGCATAAAAGCGTTATTATAGCGAAAGGCAGCAAAAACCGCTACACTATCACCATGAATACAACAAATGCTCCTCGCCATATTGCCGGCATTAATAGCGTCCATCAGGCCATTGAACAAAATTTGCCTGTCATTCGCTTATTGATTGATAATAAAAAAGATAATAAACGTCTACTGAATTTAATTATCGAAGCTAAAAAACGCCATATCCCTGTGGAAAAAGTCGACAAGCTGACACTGGATTTACTGGTGACCGGCAGCAAACATCGAAGCGGTAAACATCAGGGCGGCAAACATCAAGGTGTAGTTGCCGAAGTAGCTGTGCTTGCATGTGATAAACTCACCTTAGATGATATTTTAACGCGCGACAAGCCTTTGATTTTATTATTAGAAAGTATTCAGGACCCGCATAATCTCGGAGCCTGTTTACGCAGTGCCGCTGCTGCCGCTGTTGATGCGGTGATTATTCCCAAAAATCGTGCGGTTAGTATTACGCCTACCGTCAGCAAAGTCGCCAGCGGCGGTGCAGAAATGCTGCCTATTTTCAGCCAAACCAATCTGACGCGTACATTGGCAAAATGTCAGCAAGCCGGATTGTGGGCACTGGCATTAACCGGCCATGCCGAGCAAAGCTTGTATCAAAGCGACCTTAATCAAGGACTGGTGATTATGCTGGGCAATGAAGAAAAAGGGCTGTCACACAACCTGTTGCAGCACGCCGATTATCACGTTAAAATTCCCATGCCCGGTGATATTGAAAGCCTGAATGTTTCGGTTGCTACCGGTATTGTACTCTTTGAAACGCTACGTCAACGGGGGGTGGCATGATTATTAATTTTGCTGAACATTCGGCCAATAGCACTTATCATTTACTCACTCAGTTGATTATTCCGCGTCCGATTGCCTGGGTATTGACGCGTAATAGCGAGGATGCCGGCGAGCCTTATAACGTCGCGCCATTTTCCTATTTTAATGCGGTGGCATCTGCCCCGCCGTTACTGATGCTTTCTTGCGCACCCAAGCCCGATGGGCAATTAAAAGACACGGCTGTTAATATCTTGCGCGATAAGCAATTTGTCGTACATATTCCCAGCCAGAATCAATTGGCGTCCGTGCAGGAAACCGCAGCCCCTTTGCCCTACGGGCAATCGGAATTAACCGGCTCTAATCTGAGTACCACCGGGTTTGCCGGCAGCAATCTGCCGCGTATTGCCCGGTGCCCGGTGGCTTTTAATTGCCAGCTGTACCGTACCGAGGTTATCGGTGATGCACCCCAAACCTTGATTTTCGGCGAAATCACCGCTGCCTATATTACCGATACGGCAGTTAACCGTGACGGCAAACGCCTAACCATTGACAGCCAACAATTATCGCCTTTGGCACGCTTAGGGGCAGGGCGGTTTGCTGCTACATTATTAATGTGATTTTTTTACCTTACTCTTTTTATCTAAAAATTCATTCTGATAAAAAGCTGAAAATTTAGTATACTATTAAATTAGTCTATTTTTTATCATATAGTAACATAATGCAATTACCCGTAATTTCACCCTATATTTTTACGATCGGCGGTATAGGTCCGACATGGTACGGCTTAATGTACGTCATTGGCTTTATACTCGGCTATCTACTCGCCAAAATCCGCGCCAGGCGTTTACCCGATTGGGATCAGCAGCAGGTTAGTGATTTGCTTACTTATGCTATTTTCGGTGTTATTTTAGGCGGCCGTATCGGTTTTGTGATGTTTTATCAATTTGACCGTTTTATTGACAACCCGCTGTTCTTATTTAAAATCACTGAGGGCGGTATGTCTTTTCACGGCGGCTTATTAGGGGTGATTTTTGCGCTGTGGCTATTCGCCCGGCGGCGGCAAAAAAGCTGGTTGGCGGTGGGCGACTTTGTTGCCCCGCTGTTTCCCATCGGTTTGTTTTTCGGGCGTATCGGTAACTTTATTAATGCCGAGTTATGGGGT